>ODAI010174140.1_pt1 | contig 21060 bp, 11 predicted proteins | sample 1539321 | NCBI WGS metagenome assembly ODAI01 (sample SAMN02144231, study PRJEB22623) | gut metagenome | biome: sheep rumen | host: Ovis aries | place: New Zealand | reverse complement strand
CCTGCTCGCAGCGGGGGCCTGCTCCACCGGCGGGGGGTCCTCGTCGGAAGAACTGAAACTGAACGACAAGGATTACTTCGAGCGGCAAGGGGTGAACGTGCTGGTGTACAGCAACCCCTTCAGCGGTGGCTTCAACGACGAGAAAGACTCCGGCATCGAGGTCGTGCACCACGGCGTGCGCACCATCCAAGGCGGCGCCGTGCGCCTGAGCACCACCCCCGAGCAGTGGGACCTGGTGCCCCAGATGACCTCCCGCGACGTGGACAAAGAGAACGGAACCATTACGGTGGGGCTCCGCTACCCTGACTACGACTTTGACTCCCGCATTACCGTGCAGGCCAAGGGCAAGGCCGTGGAAATCTCCGTGTACCTGGACAAACCCGTTCCGGACGCCCTGGCGGGAGAGGCCGGGTTCAACCTGGAATTCCTGCCCTCACAGTACTGGAACAAGGCTTACCTGATGGACGGACGCCCGAACCGGATCCCGCGCTATGCCGTGAGCGACACCAAAACCCGGCCCAACGCGGAGAAGGTGCGCCAGTACAGGGGTTACAAGACCTATGACGACCGCGGAACGGACGCCTTCGTAGAGCCCCTTCCGCTGGAGAGCGGCCACGAGCTGCTGATGGCCCCCGACACCCCCGAGCGCATGGTGAAGGTTACCTCCGACGCCCTCCTGCAGCTGTACGACGGCCGCATACTGGCCCAGAACGGCTGGATGGTGCTGCGGAGTGTGCTCCCCGCCGGAAAGACGGGCAAGGTGCTCACCTGGACGGTGGAGCCCAACGCCGTGGCCGGCTGGATCCGCCAGCCCAACGTGGGCTTCTCCCAGATGGGTTACATCCCTGACCAGCCCAAGGTGGCCGTGATCGAGCTGGACAGGAAAGACAAACCCAAGGCCACCGCTTCGGTGTGGAAGGTAGAGGCCGACGGCAGCGTGAAGCAGGCCTTCTCCGGCCCCGTGAAAGTCTGGGGCGAGTTCTACAAGTACAACTACGCCCGCTTCGACTTCTCCTCCGTCAAGGAAAGCGGCGTGTACTTCCTCCGCTATGGAGACGTGGAAACCGACAACTTCATCATCGACCCCACCGTCTATGACCGCATCACCGTAGCCACCAGCGATGTTTGGATTCCGGTGCACATGAACCACATGGCCGTGAACGAGGGATACCGCCTCTGGCACGGGGAGCCCTTCAAGGAAGGCTACCTGCAGGCTCCGCCCAGCACCAACCACTTCGACCTGCACTGGCAAGGGCCCACCACCGACACCAAGTACAAGGCCCTGGAGCTCATCCCCGGCCTGAACGTGGGCGGCTTCTTCGACGCCGGAGACTTCGACATCGAGACCGGTTCCAACATCTCCGTGGTGCAGAACCTGATAGACCTGTGGGAGCGCTTCCACCCCACCCGCGACGAAACCTTCGTGAGCGAGGAGCAGCGCTACGTAGACCTGCACCGCCCGGACGGTGTTCCGGATGTGCTGCAGTACATCGAGCACGGCGTGCTTAACCTGGTCGCCCAGGCCGAACAGATCGGCCACATGTCCCAGACCCTGTCCAACTCCGTACTGGACAACTCCCACCCCCTGGGCGACGCCGCCGGCATCACGGACGGCCTCCACTACGACCCGCGCCTGAAACCCTACCAGAAGAGCGCCGACGGCAAGTCCAGCGGCACCCCGGACGACATGTGGGCCTTCACCAGCCGCAACCCCGGCCTGGACCTGCAGGCTTCCACCGTGCTGGCCGCCGCCAGCCGTGTCCTGGCCGACTTTGACCCGGCCCTTTCCCGCCGCGCACTGAGCCAGTCCAAGCGGCTGCAGACCGAGGCCATGGCCATCATGGCCCGCGACACCACGACCACCCGCCGCTTCGGCGGACGGGGCGCCAACGGCAACATCTCCTCCGCCCTGCAGCTGTATGTCTCCACCAAGGAGCCGCAGTACCTGGAGCAGTTCAACGCCGGCATCTGGCCCGCCCTGGAGCGTTCCGCCCTGTACACCATCGACGTAGCCCTGTCGGCCGTTCCGTTCATGGACGAGGCCTACAAGGAGAAACTCCGCCCTTACGTGGAGCAGTACCGCGACTACATCGTATCACTGGAGAGCGAGAACCCCTACGGCGTTCCCATCGGCCTGGGCAACTGGGCCGGAGGCGGACAGGTGGTGAGCTTCGGCACCACGGTGTGCAACGCCGCCCGCCACTTCCCGGACATCATTGACAAGGATTACATCTACCGGGCCCCCGCCTGGCTGTTCGGCTGCCACCCGTACCACAACTACTCGCTCGTAGCCGCCGTGGGCGCCACCCGTCCCAAGCAGGTGTTCTACGGAAACAACCGGGCCGACTTCTCCTTCATCCCCGGCAACGTGGCCCCCGGCCTGCTGTTCCGTCAGCCGGACCACTTCGAGAACTACGACGACTGGCCCTTCCTGTGGGGACAGAACGAGGGTACCATTGCCGGCAACACCTCGTACCTGATCTTCGGCGAAACCTTCCGGAACCTGCTGTAGGTCCCGGCACATTTAACGCGTCAGGGTGCACTTCGGTGCACCCTGACTTGTTTTTCCGCTAGCCCTGCAGGCTCTTGATGAAGGCCGACGGAGAGATGTTGAACTGTTTCTGGAAACAGGTGGCAAAGTATGAGGGCGATGAGAAGCCCGTCTGGTAGGCCACCTCGCTGATCCGGTATTTCCGGGTAGAGAGCAGCTCCGCCGCCTTTTTCAGCCGGCACACGCGGATGTACTCGTTGATGTTCAGGCCCGTATTGGCCGTCACTTTCCGGTACAGGGTGGACTTGCTGGTACCCATTTCCGTTGTCAGCGTCTCTATGTTCAGGTCCGTATCCGAGAGGTAAGACATGATGGTTTCGTGGAGCTTGTCCATGAACTCGCGGTCTGCCTCGCCGGTGACCACCGAGCTGAAGTGCGACAGGGGCGAGCTCACGAACTGGCGGTTGGCGATTTCCCGGTTCTTGAACAGGTTGGCGATGTTGGCCTGCAGCAGTTCCATGGAGAAAGGCTTCTCGATGTAGCCGTCGGCCCCGGCCTCCAGGGTCTCGATCCGGGTTTCCATGCCCACGGCAGCCGTAAGCAGAATTACGGGGATGTGGCTGTAGGCCGACGTGGTCTTGATCCGGTTGCACAGCTCGCAGCCGTCCATGCCCGGCATCATGATATCGCTCACCACCAGGTCTATCCGGTGGGCTTCCAGTTTTTCCAGCGCATCTTCTCCGTTGACGGCCACCATTACATTGTACATTTCCGACAGCTCTTTGGCAATGTAGCCGCGCATATCCGGGTCGTCTTCCACCACCAGGATCACATGGCGCCGGTTGTCGAAGTTCTCGGCTGCATCGTCGGCAGGCTCGGCGAATTCTTCTTCCGGAAGCTGGACCACGGAGATGGGTTTCTCCTGGTGGACAGGCAGTTCCAGCACAAAGGAGTTCACATCCGTTACGCTCCGGTCCAGGAACAGGTTCCCCTTATGGATGCGGGCCAGCTCCAGTGCGAACGGAAGACCCAGTCCGGTCCCCTTCCCGCCGCCTTTGACCTGGCCGGCCGGGGTGCCCTGGAAGAACTTCTCGAAGATTTTGGCGGCCTCGGGCTCCGGAATAATGGCGCCGTCGCTGTTCACCCGGATACGGACCTTGTCTTTTCCGGGCATTTCCTCCAGTGCCACCAGCACGTGCCCGCCGCCGTATTTGATGGCATTGGACAGGAGATTGCTCAGGATTTTGCCCACCATGTCGGGGTCGTAGTCCACCATCACGGGGCCGTCAGGGACCTGATGGACCAGGGAGATATGCTGGTCTTCGGACACGCTGCGGAACCACTTGCAGGATTTCAGCACCAGTTGGGCGATATCCTGGTGCTGGAAGGTGGGTTTTACCTCGTTCTTCTCCATCTTGCGGATATCCAGGAGCTGGTTGGTCAGGTTCAGCAGGCGGTCTGCGTTGCTCTGGATGGTGAGCAGCTCTTCCCGGCTCTTTTCGGGGATGTCTCCCCGGGCGATGATCTTGTCCAGCGGGAGCTTGATCAGGGTCAGCGGGGTACGGATCTCGTGGGTGATATTGGTGAAGAAGTTGATCTTGGCGTCATAAATCTCTTTCTGCATCTCCCCTACCCGCTTTTCGGCCTGGTGGCGGACTTTTACATCCTTGTAACGCAAATACTGGAGCAGCAACAGGCCCAGCAGGCCCAGGCCCAGGATGACATACAGGGCGATGGCCCAGATCGAGAGCCATACGGGCGGAACGATATCGATCAAGAGTTCCCGCGTGGGAGAATTTCCGGCGCCCATCAGGCGCACCTGGAAAGTATATGTTCCCGGCCGCAGGGCGGCATAGGAGATGGCTCCCGTGGTGATATAGTTGACCACCTGGTTGTTCCGCCCGCGCAGCTTGGTCTCGTAGAGCTTAGTGCGGGAAGAGCCGAAGTCCGTGGCGGAAAAGTTCAGGGTGAGGGAAGACAATCCGGTATAAGGGATGCGGATTTTGTCGCTGCGGAGCACGGATTTGCCCGCTTCGCGCACCGTGACGGTACCGTCCCCGCGGGTGGCCTGGATATCGGTGAGATGCACCCGCTCGTTCAGCTGATGGGGATTGCCCGAGGGGGAGAAAGAGAAAAGCCCGTCGTTGGTCCCGAAGAAAATGCGTCCGCTGGGGGACAGCAGGGCGGAACCGTAGGCAAACTGATTGGCCACACCGCCGTTTTCCATCATGAACACCTCCCGGATGCCCAGCAGCTCCGAATCCAGTTTCACGATGCCATGGCCGGTAGAGAACCACAGCACCCGGGCGGGATCTTCCAGCATGGCGCTCACCACATTGGAGGTGAAGCCGTTCTTGCGGTTCAGGTTCCGGAAATGGAAAGAATCCGAGTTCAGTTCATCCAGGCCGACAAAAAACACACCCCCGCCTTCGGAGCATACCCAGATGCGTCCGGTGCTGTCTTCGGAAATGAAAGTGATATAATCAGAGGTGAGGCCGAACTCGCTTTCCGCCGTGGTGATCCGTTTTGCCTGGCCGTCTTTGATCAGCCAGATCCCGTTTCCGTAGGTGCCCACCCAGATCCGGTGGTCGCCGTCCTCGAAAATGGTCTGGATAAAGCCTTCACGGCAAATCTCGTCCCGCACGAAGCTGTCCGAGTCCGGGCGGTAGCGGAACAGGCCGTCCGTGGTGCCCGCCAGCAGGTTTCCCAGGGAAGAGCGGAACAGGAGCACGGCCTGCGTGCCCGGCAAATAATGCTTCACCACACGGCCGTTCCGGGCGTCCAGCCGGAACACGCCATTGCCGAAAGTGGCCACCCAGAGGGTATTCCCCTCCGGCAGCAGGCTGTGCACATTCACGCGGTCCCCGGCCGGAGAAAGGAAAGAGAGGTCTTCCACACTGCCGTCCGACAGGCTCATGCGGTTAAGCCCGCCGTCTTCGGTTCCCACATACAGATGCTGGTCATCGGCCATGGAGAGGGCCTTCACCATGCTCCCGGTCAGGGTTCCGCCGCTCTCCGTACTGGTGTAGCGCTCTACCAGGCCGCCGCTCTGGTGGATGCACAGCCCGTTATAGAAAAGGCCCACCCACACATTCTCCTGCTTGTCCTGGAACATCACCCACACATCTTCGCCGGGCAGGCTGTAGGCGTCATTGTCCCGGGGCATGAGGTAACTGCGCTCCTGACCGTCGAACACCACGATACCGGTTTCCGTCCCCACCCAGATTTTGCCGTCCGGGCGCAGCAGGATGCTGCGGACCTGGGCACGGCCGGTCTGCAGGAAAGACTCCTCCACCTTCCCGGTGAGGATATCCACGCGGCACACGCTTCCGTGCACCCCGGTAAAAAGCATATGGCCGCGGTAGTCCGGCTTCATGTCCCAGATGGAACTCACCGGAGCCACCGGCGACTTCCAAATCCGCTCGAACCGGTCTTCCTGGGGAAGGTAACGGTACAGGTCTCCCTCGTGGGAGAGGAACCACATCTGGCCGTTCTCGTCGGCTTCCACCGTCATGCTCTTGAAGGGGAGTTTTCCCTCATAAGAGGTGAGCTGCTGGCTGCGGGGGTCCCAGCAGAAGATATCCTCTGTGGCGAACCACACCCTTCCGGCGCGGTCCAGGGCCATCCGGGCCCCGCGCATGGAACCGTCCGTGATCTGGCGGACAGTGTGGGTTTCCCCGGTTTCCAGGTTATGGTAGCCGAATCCCTTGTTGGTGACAAACCACAGGCGGTTGGCGTTGTCTTCCAACAGGGAGAGGGACAGCCCGCCCAGGATCTCGCAGGATTCGTCTTCCAGGGTCTTGAAACGATGGCCGTCGTACATGCAGATTCCCTCTCGCGTACTGAGCCAAAGGAACCCATAACTATCTTGGATACAGGCACGTATGGAGTTGTCCGGCAAGCCGGAATCTGAATTGAGCCTGAGGAAATGCGTCTCTTCGCCTGCCGCAGAACAAAGGCAGCCCACCAGCAGGACAAACAGGAAAGAAGTCAGTTTTTTCATCTCGCTTAATTTGCAACCGCAAGTTAGCAAAAAGAAGTTTTAAAAAACAGTCAATCGCTATAAATTTTGAATCATTTTAAAAATAAAGGCGACTTCGGGTCAAAACTTTTCATAATTCGACCGAGAAATTAAAGGTTTTCCCTTTATATAGGTGTAAATTCGCCGACGGACAAAAAGAGTCCAACCACAAACACGTAATACCAATTACCTAATTACTAACCAATATTTTAAGCGTATGACAAAACGTTATCTAACAAAGGTGATGGCTGCCGCAATGGTATTTGTGGCAACCCTCCTGGGCGCAGGAACTTCCTTCGCCCAGAATCGCGCCATCAGCGGTAAGGTTGTCGACGAAGCCGGCCAGCCCGTTATCGGGGCTGCCGTGACGGTTGTCGGCAATACCCGCATCGGTACCGCTACCGACATCAATGGTGCATTCAGCCTGAATGTCCCGCAGGGAGCCACCTGCGCGGTGGAAAGCATCGGGTATGTGACCCAGACTTTCGCCGTGGGCAACCAGACTACCTTCAACATTGTCCTGGCAGAGGACAACGAAATGCTTGAAGAGACCGTGGTGATCGGTTACGGTGTGCAGCGCAAGAGCGACCTCACCGGATCTGTAGCTTCCGTGAATGAGCAGTCTCTCAAGAATCTTTCCACGACTGATGCCGCTGCAGCCCTGCAAGGCAAGGCCTCCGGTGTGCACGTCCTGACGAATGGTGCTCCTGGTGAAGGTGCCAGAATCCGCGTCCGCGGTTACTCCTCCAACACCACCGATGCCGCCAACGTCGAGCCCCTTTACATCGTAGATGGTCTGCAAGTGAGCAGCATCCAGTATCTGGATCCTTCCATGATTGAATCTATCGAGATTCTGAAAGATGCCGCTTCCGCTGCCATTTACGGTGCACAGGCCGGCAATGGTGTCGTGCTCGTGACCACCAAGAGCGGCCAGGACGGAAAAACGTCCGTCACCTATACCGGCAAGGCTACCCTCCAGATGGTTCCGGCAGTGCGTCCGGTAATGAATCGTGAGGAAATGCTTCGCTACATTGGTCTCGAATACGGTGACAGCTACGTGAACGGCTATCTTACTTCCTATGACAAGCCCAACGCAGACTATCCGGGCGGTGTCATCGACAACGACTGGATCAATGCCTACATGGAACCCAGCTGGAGTCAGCAACACTCCATCAACTTCTCCGGCGGTAACAAGAACGGCCACTTCTTCACTTCCCTCAACTATGTGAATCAGGATGGTGTCGTACGCGGAGACAAGGATGTGTATCAGCGCCTGACCGCTCAAGTAAACGCAGACTACAATATTTTCAAGTGGCTGCAAGTCGGTACTAACAACTCGATAGAAAAGTGGAACACCAGAAGCGTTTCTCAGCGCGGCTATTCCTCCTCTTTCGAGAACATGCTCACCCTGGACCCGCTGACCCCGACCTACTGGAAGAGTCCGGATGACATGCCTGCCGCTTTCCGGGAAATGTATGACAAGGTCCAGGCCGGCACGGCCGACGCCCCGTATCGTTTCCTGGGCGACGAGAACGGTTTCTTCGCCAACACCCCGTATTCCGACGTGGAAGGCAACCCGCTCGCCAAGCGCGATGCAGCTGAAAGTTCCAACGGTGGCTTCAACATCAACGGAACCCTGTATGCCAACATCATGCCTATCAAGGGCCTGACCATCACCTCCCGTTTCGGATACCGAATCAACCAGAGCAATTCGCACAGCTATACTGCTCCTTTCTATATCGGTCGAGGCTCCTCTGACCACTACGAGATTTCGGCCAACAACAATACCGGATTCTATTATCAGTGGGAGAACTTCGCCAACTACAATGTGCAGCTGGGCAAGCACAACCTCACGGCAATGGCCGGTATGTCTTATCGTGAGAACAACAACGACAATCTCTCCACAAGCGCCCGTGGCAAAACCGGCGAAGAGATCCTCACCTCCACGGAGCCTCAGTTCCACTACATGACCGACGTGAAAGACGACATCACCAAGACGGTGCGTAACCGCCCCGGAAAGTCCGCTTCTCTGGCTTATTTCGCCCGTCTGATTTGGAGCTATGACAACCGCTATAGCCTGCAGGCCAACTTCCGTGCCGACGCTTTCGACTCCTCAAAGCTCTCCAAGCAGAACCGCTGGGGCTTCTTCCCCTCCTTCTCTGCCGGCTGGACCATCAGCAACGAGCGCTTCTTCAAAGACAACCTGGACCGCAATGCCTTCAATTTCCTGAAACTGCGTGTGTCTTGGGGCCGCAACGGTAACGTCAACGTCCTGGGCGGCTATAGCTATGACACGGTCTTGAAAGTCGCCAACAACTGGTATCAGTACCATGTCGACCAGATTGGATCAACTTTCTCGACAGCCCCGAACCTCTCCAGCGGTCTTCCTAACCCGAACCTGACATGGGAGACCTCCGAGCAGTGGGATGCTGGTTTGGACGCCCGTTTCTTCAATAACCGCCTTACCCTGGCTATTGACTACTTTAACAAACAGACGAAGGATCTTATCTTCAAGATTGACACACCTACCGAACTCGGCGCTTCCACTTCCACCGTCAATGGCGGCCGCGTGCTGAACTCTGGTTGGGAATTTGAGTTGGGTTGGAAAGATACCATCGGAGACTTTGCCTATGCCATCAACGGCAACTTCTCTACGCTGCACAACCAGGTGCTCGAGTTGGCCGCCCGTGCCGGCCGTATCGTGAACACCGATGCCAGCTCCACGAACTATAAGATCCAGACTGCCTTTGAGAGCGGTTATCCGATTTGGTATCTCCGTGGCTGGAAATACGAAGGCATGGACGCCAATGGCGACCCTCTCTTCCTAGCCGCAGATGGCACCAAGACCACTAGCCCGAACGTAGCTGACATGACCTACATCGGTCAAGGCACTCCGACCTTCACATATGGTCTGAATATCAATCTCTCCTGGAAGGGCATTGACTTTGCGGTGAACGGCGCAGGTATCGGTGGCAACTCCATCCTGCCTGTCCTGCATCGCACAGGCTTCAAGAACGGACTGAAAGTCTATCTCGACGGTTACGATAAAGGCACCATGCCGCATCCTGAAAAAATCGTTTCCTTCGACCACCCGTTCTGGTCCTCCACGGGCAACCTCTTCAAGGGCGACTTCTTCCGGATCAAACAGATGCAGCTCGGTTACACTCTGCCTGCCAATTTGACCCGCAAGGTTGCCATCAGCAACCTCCGCCTCTACGTCTCCCTGGACGACTTCATTACCTTCACTAGTTATCCTGGTCTGGACCCGGAGACAGCTTCCACGAACAACACCTCCGGTGCGGGTCTGGACTGGGGCTCCTACCCCACTATGCGAAAGGTCATCTTCGGCGTTAACCTGACATTCTAATTATAGGCTTCACGATATGAAAAAGATATTTATCCCCATACTGTTAGGGCTTGCGTTTATCGCTAATTCCTGCGAAAGTCTGCTTGACATCCCCCAGAAAGGCGTCATCAGCTACAGCAACTTCTTTGAATCCGATGCAGATGCCGAGGCAGCACTAACTAATGTGTATGCCACTTTCGCGGACAATGTCGCTTCTTGCAACGGTGCATACATCTTTGTTCCCCAGTTGATGCTCCTCAACTACTCTGCCGACGATGTTCTGGCTTCCGGAGGCGACAGCGAGGACCATGGCGACTTCCGCGTCTTCTGCGAGTTCCGCTATGACGAGACCACCGGTGCACTCAAAACATTGTACAATCACTATGCGAATGTGATTTATGCCTGTAATTTCGTCATCTCCAACTTCTCCACCGAGAACCGTAATGGTGACGCTCCCAAGTACGAGAGCAACTATACCAAGCAGTGCGTGGAGGAAGCACGTGTGATGCGAGCCTACATTCATATGATGATGGCGCTCTCTTGGAACCGTCCGAACATCGTGGACCGTATTCTTGAGGGTGATGAGCTTCCCACCCAGGCAGAAAGCCAGGATCAGGTTTTGAAATGGGTCATCGCTGAATGCGAGAAGGCCATCTCCTCTGGTTTCCTGCCCGAGCGCACCAGTGTAAACGACAAGGATGCCACTGCCCGTATGACCAAAGGTTTTGCCCAGTTTATTGCCGGTAAGGCCGCCATGTTCGACAACGACCCGGCTACTGCCCGCAAATACCTCGGCGACCTGATTTCCTCTGGCAAATATGCTCTGGTGCCCTCCGAAGACTACTGGACTAATTTCCATATCGACGGAGACGGCAACTCTGAGAAGATCTTCGAATCCAACTATATTGCAGATCAGAACTTCAATGGTATGTTGCGCGGTCGCTGGATGACTGCAGACGTACTCTGCTGGCGTACGGATGCTCTCGGCTCCACTCCGAGTGTCTGCGAGAATATCGCGGGAGTCGGCGGTGGTTGGAACGGCGGTGCAATCCAGGAAGATTTCGCCAAGAAATTCCTGGAGCACGACGGCAATTCTCCGCGCCGCCGGGCCACCTTCCTGACCGAGGACGAGTTCCTCTATGAAATGGACTGGAGCGGTTCCTCCGTCAATAATGGTACCCTCGCAGAGAAAAAGGCCGATCCCGCCCGCGGCATCATCGCCAAGGGTCTTTACAGCCACGGCCCTTACTTCGAGTGGAAAATGATGGTGTACCACAACCCCCCGAAGATTCTGACGGGCGGCAAGGAAGGATATCACGCCGACAATGTGCCTTCTTCCGGTGCCAACTCCAATCAGAAGAACTACGCCGTAGCCCGCTATGCTGAGGCCCTCCTGCTCTACGCCGAGGCCTGCATCGGCTCCGCCGACGAGGCCAAGGGACTTGAAGCCCTGCAGGCTGTACAGAAGCGCTCCGGCTCGGGTAAAATCAGCTCCAGCCTTAACTTCCAGGATGTGATGGACGAAAAGCAGTACGAGCTCTGGTTCGAGAGTTGCCGTTTCCACGATCTGGTCCGTTGGGCCGCACAGGGCAAAGTGGATCTGAACGAAGTGTTCAACACCCGCTATGGCGGCATTCACGAGAAAATCCCCACAACATATGACGAGTACTTCACCGAAGGAAAGCCGGGCTATGGGAAAGAGCACAAACTCTTTGAGACCTACACCAAAGCTCATTATGAGAAGTTCCAGGTCGGCAAGCACGAGTACTTCCCGTTCCCGTTCGACATCAAGAACGGTAACCCGAACCTGCAGGATGTCCTCGGTTGGTCTTATCTGAACACCGGTGCGGCTGCTGAATAATCCATTTAGATAACATCTTTATCCGGGCCGGGGTGAAACCCGACCCGGGTTCCAAAGAAACGTTCCTGATGGGAATCATGAATAGTTTTTGGATTGGTTTGGTTTGATTCTGATCCTGCCCGGGGTGGTTCCCGGACAGGGTCCCAAGAAAATCTTTCAGCTATGAAAAAGATGCTTCTTTCCCTCGCGGCCGCCCTGCTGGTTTTTGAGGCCGCCGCACAAGATCCCAAGTTCCACATTTTCCTCTGCTTCGGCCAGTCCAACATGGAGGGGAACGCCCGCATCCAATCCATCGACTCCGTAGGCGTGAGCGAGCGTTTCCTGAACCTCTCCGCCGTGAACTTCACGGACAAGAGCCGCAAGATGGGCAAGTGGTACAAGGCCCTGCCGCCCCTGTGCCGGGAAACCACCGGTCTCACTCCCGTAGATTACTTCGGCCGCACGCTGCTGGAGTATCTCCCCCAGGACCATAAGGTGGGCGTGGTGCACGTGGCTATCGGCGGAATCAGCATCGACGGCTACATGGAAGAGCGCATCGACGAGTATGCCGCCACCGCGGCGGAATGGATGAAACCCATGCTGGCGGCCTACGGCGGACATCCGTACAAGCGTCTGGTGGAAATGGGCAAAATCGCCAAGCGAAAGGGCGTGATTTCCGGCATCCTGCTGCACCAGGGAGAGACCAACAACTCCGACCCTGAGTGGACCAAGAACGTGAAAACCGTCTATGAACGCCTGCTCAAAGACCTGAACCTGAAAGCCGAGGACGTGCCGCTGCTCGCCGGAGAGGTGGTGGCGGCCGACCGCGGCGGCATCTGCGCGGCCCACAATGTCTCCATCGACACCCTGAACCGCGTCATTCCCACCGCCTACGCCATCCCCGCCGACGGCTGCCCGCAGAACTTCGACTTCCTGCACTTCACGGCCGAAGGCTACCGGGAGCTGGGCCGCCGCTATGCCTACCAGATGCTGGACATCTGGGGCATCGACCATCCGGAAATCCAGGTGCCCAAGACCGAATCCCCGCTGGTGAGCATGATGAGCGGTGCCATCACCTTCAACTACTTCGCCCCGGAGGCCCAGAGCGTTTCGGTGGTGAGTCCCTTCCTGTCGGAGCCCGCTCCCATGACCAAAGGCCGCTACGGCAACTGGACCGTCACCGTGACCCCTGAAAAGCGGGAGGCCTATCCCTATTACTTCATCGTGGACGGACAGCCCGTCCCGGATCCCGCGAACGCCGAGGCTTTCAAGGCTTCGCTGGTGAAGGTCCCGCAGATGCCTGCCTTCGGCCGCAGACGCCCTTAACACCGATTCCACCCATTTTTTGACGATATGACTAAAGCTTTTCTGACCACAAGCGCGGCGGCACTCTTGTTTGCCGCAGGCCTTGCCGCCCAGAATCCCATTATCAAGGGACAATACACGGCAGACCCTACCGCACGCGTCTTTGAGGGGAAAGTCTGGCTCTTCCCCTCCCACGATATCATCAGCCCCACTGAGCCGGAGCGCAGGTGGTTCTGCATGGAAGACTACCACGTCTTCTCCTCCGAAGACCTGGTGAACTGGACGGACCACGGCGTCATCGTCACCCAGAACAAAGTGCCCTGGGTGCGTCCCGACTCATATTCCATGTGGGCGCCCGACTGCGTGGAGAAAGACGGCAAATACTACTTCTATTTCCCGTCCGCACCGGCTGCCGGCGGCGGCTTTGCAGTGGGTGTAGCCATCGCGGACCGTCCCGAGGGCCCGTATATCCCGGAACCGGAACCCATCAAGGGCATCAACGGAATCGACCCCTGCGTGCTGCAGGCCTCGGACGGCAACGCCTACATTTTCTGGGGCAACGGCCGCTGCGCCAAGCTCAAACCCAACATGAAGGAACTTGCCGACGACAACCCCCGGACCACCGTCAAGTGGGGCAACCGCGAAATGGAAATGGTGGGCGTAGCCTGCCTGGACGGCCTTCCCAACCGCCAGGCCGAGGGCCCCTTCGCCTTCGAATACAACGGCAACTTCTACCTCACCTATCCGTACGTTCGGGAGAACACCGAAGTGCTGGCCTACGCCATGAGCAAGAACCCGATGGGCCCCTACGAGTACAAAGGCACCATCATGGAGCGCTCCGTGAACGAGTGCTGGACCAACCACCACTCCATCGTCCAGTACAAGGGAGAGTGGTATCTGTTCTACCACCACAACGACTATTCCCCGGACTTTGACAAGAACCGCTCCGTGCGCGTTGACAAACTCCGCTTCAACCCGGACGGCTCCATCGAGCAGGTGATCCCCACCTTCCGCGGTGTGGGCATTACGCCGGCCTCCAAGCAGGTCCAGTTAGACCGCTACAGCGCCATTTATCACGTGGCCACCAGCATCGACTTCCTGGATCCGGAAAAGCCCTTTGACGGCTGGTTCGTAACCCTGGGCCGCAAGGGCGGCTGGGTGCGCTACGACAGCATCGACTTCGGTGAGAAAGCTCCCGCCACCTTCACGGTTCGCTACCGTGCAGCCAAGGGAGCCAAACTCTCGCTCTGGCTCTCGGACGAGGAAACCCTGGGCACCTACGACCTGCCCGCCGCTCCGGATTTCAAGGAAGTCTCCCTTCCCATGAGCGCCGGAACAACCGGTATCAAGAATCTGAAAGCCAAAGTAGAGGAGGGCGGCCTGGATATCGACTGGGTATCGTTCAAGTAGGTCCATCCCATGAGAGAGCTCCTTTATATCGGTTTCTCATTTACCGTCAGCCTGTTATGTAGCTGCGTAGATAAGCCCGCGTACACCTTCGTGAACGAGGGCAATCCGCTGTTCCGGGACATGTACACCAGCCAGCCCGCTCCCCTTGTGGCGGCAGACGGCAGGCTGTACGTTTACTGCGGCCACGACGAGCAGTACGACGACAAACCCGGTTATGAAGGGAAATACGGCTACAACATCACCGAGTGGCTGTGCTACTCCACCACCGACATGCAGAACTGGACCGCACACGGGGCCATCTTCAAACCGACCGACTTCAGGTGGGCCGTAGGGGAAGCCTGGGGCGCACAGTGCGTGGAGGTGAACGGAAAATATTACTTCTACGCCTCTGCACAGAGCGGGGACCCGGAGTGCAAGGCCATCGGAGTCGCCGTGGCCGACTCTCCCCTGGGCCCGTTCAAGGATGCGCTGGGTCACCCCCTGATTACGGACGAAATGACCCCCAACGGCCCCCGCGGCTGGTGGAACGACTTCGACCCCACCGTGCTGGTGGACGATGACGGGACGCCCTGGATCTGCTGGGGCAACGGAACCTGCTTCCTGGCCCGGCTCAAGCCCAACATGCTGGAGCTGGACGGCCCCATCGTCACCCTTCCCCTGGACAAGTACGTGGAAGGTCCCTGGCTGTATAAACGCGGGAAAACCTACTATAACGTGTATGTGTCCATGGGACCCGGCAAGGAGACCCTCTCCTATGCCATGGCAGAGGCCGTCACCGGACCCTGGGACTGCCGTGGAGAGTTTTCCGGCATGGCCAAGGACAGCTTCACCATCCATCCCGGCGTGATAGAGTACAAAGGGCGCAACTACCTTTTCTACCACAACGCCTCCCTGTCCCTGGGCGGATACGGCCCGGGCAACGGACGCCGCAGCGTGTGCGTGGAAGAGCTCTTCTATGACCAGGACGGATCTATCCGACATGTAGAACAAACAGAAAAAGGTATTACCCTATTATGACTAAAAAAATCATCCTTCTCGCAGCCCTGTGCTGCCTGGTCTTCTCGCCGGCCGACGCCGCCAAGAAGAAAGCGGGCGTGGTGGAATCCCACCCGGCCCTCGCCCCTTATTTCAGTGACCCGGCTCCCGGCCCTGTGGCCCCCCGCAGCGACGGTTTCATCCAGCGCTGGACCCTGCTGGAGCCCATTCTCAAACCCAACCGGAGCAACACCGTGTTCGTGGACAGCTATGTCCGTGAGAACTTCTACACCGAGATGTTCCCGAACCAGTTCACCTGCCTGCCCAAGGAGGGCGACAAGGTGAAAGTGGACGGCAACACCCTGTATTGGCACGCCCTGGACAGCAAACTGGCCAATGTCAAGCTGTACCGCTATGCCACCGGCCTGGAAAAAGAGCGCTATGGCCTGATCTTCTGGGCCGTTACTGAGATCGACTGCCCCGAAGACCTGAACAACGTGCGTCTTTTCGCCGGCTCCAACTCCGCCTCCATCTGGTGGGTGGACGGCAAGGAAGTGCTCCTGCTCTCCAACGACCGCCGTATGGTGGCCGACGACGGTGCATCGGCCCGCCTGAACCTGGCCAAGGGCAAGCACACCATCCGCGTAGCCGTGATCAACGGCCCCGGCATGAGCGATTTCTGCGTCCGCTTCAAGGACGAAGCCGGAAAGCCTGTTACCAATTTTACCATCCTCAACCGATAGCGATATGAAAAAGATACTTCTTGCAACCTTCGCAGCTTTTGCCTCCCTGGCGGCTTTTGCCCAGACGGGAGCTCCCTGGATCCACGACCCGTCCACCATCATGGAATGTGACGGTAAATATTACACGTTCGGAACCGGCGGCGGCGGACTCATCTCCGAGGACGGCTGGGTTTGGAACGGCGGCGGTGTACGTCCGGGCGGCGGCGCAGCTCCGGATGCCGTGAAGATCGGCGACCGTTACCTGATTGCCTACAGCGCCACGGGCGGCGGCCTGGGCGGCGGACACGCCGGCCGTATCCTCACCATGTGGAACAAGACGCTGGACCCCAACTCGCCGGACTTCGCCTACACGGAGGCTGTGGAAGTGGCCCATTCCGAGTTTGACGAAGACTGCGACGCCATCGACGCCGGCCTGCTGCTGGATCCCACAACTGGACGCCTCTGGTGCACCTACGGTACCTACTTCGGCTTTATCCGCATGGTGGAGCTGGACCCCAAGACCGGTTTCCGCGTAGAGGGCAATGTAGAGAAGAACGTGGCCATCGACTGTGAAGCCACCACCCTGATTTATCACGACGGCTGGTACTACCTGCTGGGCACCCACGGCACCTGCTGCGACGGTACCAACTCCACCTACAACATTGTGGCCGGCCGTTCCCGCAACGTGACGGGACCGTTCCTGGACAACATGGGCCGTGACATGCTCCTGGGCGGCGGCAAGATGGTGAAGGCCGCCGAAGAGCGCGGCATGGGCGCCGGCCACTTCGGCCTGATCGACCAGGAAGAAGGCATCCAGAAGATGTCCTTCCACTGGGAGGCCAACATGGACATGAGCGGCCGCAGCACCCTGGCCATCCGTCCCCTGATCTGGAGAAACGGCTGGCCGGAAGGCGGTGAACTGCTGGAAGACGGTGTGTACGAGATCATTTCCGAGCGTCGCGGCTATGCCCTGGAGCTGGCCGTTGACTTCCAGCGGATGGCCGGCGGCATGCGTTTCTTCCGCCGCGATCCCAACACCCCCGAACCCCCGATCACTCCGGTTGCCAACCAGAAACTGGAAGATGTGATTGGCACCTGGCCCAGCGGCAACATCGACGTGCGCATCTGCGACTACATGGCCCGTCCCAACCAGAAATGGCGCATCGAGGCCGTTCCCGAGGCCGGCGGCTACCTGGGCGGTCCGTACGTGAAGATCGTCATTGACGGCACCAACCGCGCCCTCACCGCAGTGGAAGGGGCCGAGGTTGTCACCAAGCCCGAATTCACCGGGGCCGACAACCAGCTCTGGCGCATCGAGCAGTGCATCGACGGCACTTACCGCATCATGCCCAAGGCCATCCCCGGCTGCACCGAGCCTTACTGCCTGGTGTCCATCGCCGACAGCACGCCTACCCTGGCCAAATTCAACTTCAAGGACGACAACTGCAAATGGCAGCTTAAAGCCAGATAATCATGCGTAATATCTTTTTAACCGGGGTGGCCTTACTGGCCACCCTTGTGCTTCAAGCACAGCCCGGCGGCGGATTCGGCGGATTCCAGATGCCCAAGGTGGATGTCCACTGCTCCGAGAAATTCTCCGACATCGACTACGCCGGAGACTCGCAGGTCTATCACCGGCTGGACGTCTATCTCCCCAAAGTGGAGAAAGCCGCTTATCCCGTGGTGATTCATATTTACGGAAGCGCCTGGTACTCCAACAGTTCCAAGGGCATGGCCGACCTGGGCACCATCGTGAACGCCCTGCTGGACGCCGGCTATGCCGTGGTAACCCCGAACCACCGCAGCTCGCAGGACGCCAAATTCCCGGCACAGATCCAGGATATCAAGGGCGTCGTGCGCTGGGTGCGGGCCCACGCCGCAGAGTATCGTTTCGACACATCGTTTGTCGCCACTTCCGGCTTCTCTTCCGGCGGACACTTGTCGTCGCTCGCCGCCACCAGCGGGGACGTACCGGAGCTGGAAGGCGAGGTAGGCGGCAATCTGCAGTTCTCTTCCCGGGTAAATGCGGCCTGCGACTGGTCCGGCCCCGTGGACCTGAATTACATGAGCTGCGGCCAGGCCGACGATACCTGGAACCACGCCCCGGAAGAAGCCGTGATGGGCTTCCCGTTCAAGGGGAATGAGGAGCGCTTCAAGGCGCTGAACGCCACGCATTATATCGCCCCCGCCGACCCGCCCGTCATCATTTTCCACGGAACGGCCGACAATGTGGTCCCGCCTTGCCAGGCGCCCCATTTCTACGGTTTGTTGCAGGATGCCGGCGTTGAGTCGGAGATGCACATGGTAGAAGGCGGCGGCCACGGCATGGGCATGTATGCCCAGGAAAACCTGGACGCCATGGTAGCTTTCCTGAACCGCGTACGCGCAAAATAAGTTGTATGAAAAAGATATTGACAACACTTGGGCTGCTCCTGTCTGTGACGGGGGCAGTCTTTGCCCAGGTCCCCTCTCCCACCAACCTGGGCCGCAATCCCTATCCCCAGGTGGGGGCCGACAAATCGGTGACCTTCCGCGTGAACGCGCCAAACGCCACCGCCCTCACCCTTTCCCTGGGCAAGGACTATCCCATGGTGAAAGACGACAAAGGCTTCTGGACCGTTACCACGGAGCCGCAGGTGGAAGGTTTCCACTACTATTCCCTGAAAACAGGCGGGCTCACTTTCAATGACCCGTCGGTCCATTCCTTCTTCGGAACCGGCCGCGACTGCAGCGCCATCGAAGTGCCCGAGGATGCGGAGGCGGCAGCCTTCTATACCCCCAGGCAAGGGGTTCCGCAGGGGGCTGTGCGCTCTGTCCGCTACTATTCCAAGGCCTGCGGCGAGTACCGCCGGATGTACGTCTATACCCCCGCCGGCTATGAGCAGAACCCGGACAAGCGCTACCCGGTGCTGTACCTGCAGCACGGCGGCGGCGAGGACGAGACCGGCTGGATCTACCAGGGCTTTGCCGACGTGATCCTGGACAACCTGGTGGCCGAGGGAAAGGCTGTTCCCATGATTATCGTGATGGTGAGCGGCGTAGCGCGCTCGGCCGACGGCAGCGATGCCTTCGAGGCCATGGTCACGGAAGACGTTATTCCGCTGGTTGACAAGCGCTTCCGCACCATCGCCGACCGCGACCACCGTGCGGTGGCCGGCCTGTCCTGGGGCGCCAAGCAGGCATACGACCTGGGCCTGGGCTATCGTGACCTCTTTTCCTGGATCGGCGGATTCAGCGGCATCATCGTCATCGGGGAATTCAGGGTTCGCCCTGCCGGTTACGAGGATCCCGAAAAGTTCGCCGCAGCCTATGACGGCATCTTCTCGGACCCGGAGTGGTTCAACCGGAACTACCACCTGCTGTTTATCGGCAACGGCGAGGCCGAAGGCGCCCACCTGAAAGGGATGTCCGACATCCTCAAGGAGCGGGGTATCGACAATGTCTTCTACCAGTCGCCCCGCACGGCGCACGAATGGCTCACCTGGCGCCGCTGCCTGAAAGAATTCGCCCAAAGACTCTTTAAATGATGCTTCCTATGAAAAGATATCTGATTCCGCTTGTACTGGCTTCGGCCTTTATCGCATGCAAGCAGCAGTCGGCCCAGCCTGTGGGCATCCTCACCGAGCCCACATCGGCCACCACCAATACGCCCGGCCGGGAATATCCCAAGATTAACCCGGACCTCACGGTGGAATTCCAGGTCCAGGCCCCCGAGGCCAAGGAAGTGGCCGTGGACATCTGCAACAAGGTGTATCCCATGCAGCGGGAAGGCGACGGCCCCTGGACCGTAACCACCGACGCCCTGGAACCGGGCTTCCACTACTATTTCCTGATCGTGGACGGGATGCGGCTGTCAGACCCTTCCTCGCAGCTCTTCTTCGGCTGCGGACTGGATGCCAGCGCCATCGAAATCCCCGAGGCCGGGGCCGACTTCTATCTGGAGAAAGACGTTCCGCGCGGCGAGGTGCGCATGCAGCGCTACTGGTCCCCTTCCATGAACGCCTGGCGCACCTGCTATGTGTATGTGCCGGCCGAATATGACACTCAGAGCGGGAAACGCTACCCGGTGCTGTACCTGCAGCACGGCGGCGGCGAAGACCAGACCGGCTGGTCCCGTCAGGGCAAGGCCGACGTGATCCTGGACAACCTCATCGCCGCACGCAAGGCCGTTCCCATGCTCATCGTGATGGACTATGGCCAGGCCGGGGATTTTGCGCACATCCTCCTGGAAGAGCTGATTCCCATGATTGACAAGACCTACCGCACCCAGCCGGACCCGCAGCATCGCGCCATGGCCGGCCTCTCCTTCGGCGGCGGACAGTCCTGGTCTATCGGCCTCAAGCATCCGGAGGTGTTCTCCAGTATCGGCGTATTCTCCTCCGGCATGTTCGGCGGAGTGGGCGCCGGGGCCTATGCACCATTCAGCGTAGAGAGCCAGCTGCCTGAACTGCTGGCCGATCCCGCCGCCTTCAACAAGGCCCATCCGGTGTTCTACCTCTCCTGCGGCGAGGGCGACCCGCGTATCGAGCACACCCGCGCCGCCGCCGAGGCCCTGAAAGCCGCCGGCGCCGCCGTGCAGTTCAAGGCCTGGCCCGGCGCCCACGAGTGGCAGCCCTGGCGCAAGTCCCTGCACGAGTTCTGCCAGCTGATTTTCCGCTAGGCGTGGTCGCAACAGCCTGATAACCAACTATTTAAACAATTACCTTGCCGCCAATCAGCGGCAAGGTAATTGTTTAATGCGCTAATAACCAAGTATTTCCGTTCACGGAAAGGTCTTGTAACAGGCAAGGCAGACCCTCTCGATACCACCTTATTCCTGGCTGCGGCGCCAGGCGAAATAGCCGTCCAGCACCTGCATCGCAGCCTCCGAGGGCACGGGAGCGGCGTGGCAGCCGTCGCCCGTGAGCACCATCGTCTGGGGCGCACTGTTACGGAAGCGGGGCCACGTGG
>ODAI013028349.1_pt1 | contig 21065 bp, 9 predicted proteins | sample 1539321 | NCBI WGS metagenome assembly ODAI01 (sample SAMN02144231, study PRJEB22623) | gut metagenome | biome: sheep rumen | host: Ovis aries | place: New Zealand | reverse complement strand
TATTTTCCGCCTTGGATTGTACCTTTGACGTTCAAGTCACTAATCGTGAAGTTCCTGCCATAGCAGAAAAGGGATACGTTGTATTGATGGGGACGACTGAATTCGACCGTTATCGTATGGCCGTTACCATAGAACGTGCCATGGAGGGGAGCATCGGAGTTCATGGCTGCTACCCGATTGATGCTAATGTCGGCTTCAAGGGAGGCGTCCACCCAATGTTCGCCCTTGGCAGCGTCAATCATTGCTCGGTACCTGTCCCAGTCGTCGCTGCTACGGATGACGAATATCGAATACTCCTTCGTGGCATAACTGTTAGTAACCGTTAAAGACGCATTAGGATCCTGGCGTGCCCATGTACGGCAGGCATCGAATCTGGTGTTGAGATGGTCTGGTGCAAAGAGGCAATCCTGAATGACTGCCGAACTTACTTCATCAACCCAACTGACGAAACCACCATTTCCATAACAATTAGCACCCTCAAAACTGCCGTCAAACTTACAGTTGGATATGACGACACTGCCACTAGAAACACGTCCTACGAGTCCGGCAAGAGTGCCTTCGCCATTCATGGTACCCTTGAGGGTGACCGACGAGATACAGCCCTCTATAGTTGCCGATCCATTGTAAACCTCTGCGACGATGCCAGCAGGATACATTTCTCTGGACTCGATGGTACCTGTCGTATGCAGATTCTTGATGGTGGCATTTCCTACATGGCAGAAGGGGGCAATGAATCGCCCGCTCGACCAATTCTTGTTGAAGGTCAGCGTGTGACCGTTGCCGTTAAAGGTGCCGCGATAGTATGCGCCTCGGGTTACTCCCACGTGCTCACTCGTCGTGATGTCAGCATCAAGGACAGCGTCCACGTCGTACCGATTTGTGGCATCATTCACCATCACAGCAAACGTATGCCAGTCACTGGCATTGCGGATGTGAAAGACTTCTCCACCATGCGCATGAAAAGCAAAACTGGCGAGTAGCGTCAGTGCTAATAATATCTTTTTCATTTCTTATATATTTTTCGTCCGTTTTGTATAACAATACCCTTATACGACGCGCCGACGCGCTGACCGCTGAGGTTATAAACCCTATCCGAACCTTCCCGAGGAAAGGCTTCTGTACCCTCCCCCTCGGGGGAGATGGAGAGGCGTTTGATTCCTGTCGTTTCTGAGGCTTCAATAAACTCCACATTCACTCGGTCACCCATCAGTGGGAGTAACTCGTAAGTATTGGTGTTGAGCACCGTGAGGCAATAACTCATAGGCGCCGTGGTGCGGCTGTCGGTAGGCTCGGCATAGAGGAACGACTGGTCGTAGTAGTTGTCTTCGAATAGCATACCGCCTATCTCAGCCAGGTTGGCATACTTCTCTGAAGTGGGCAATGGCCAGATGTCAAGGCGGGTGCCTAACGAGGCGCACCAGTAGTGTGGAACGTCGAAGTGCGACGAGGCATCGTCGCTGTCGGTGGCGGTCTGTTGCAGCAGGGCTTCTATCTCGCTGCCCGTCTGCTCATCCACTAAGGGCTCGGCATCGCTCCGCTTGGCACGCACCAACAGCGGAAGACCTTCAGGCAGTTCCGTATAGGTGTCGGCAAGTTGATAGACCAGCGACACTACCGGCAACGGTTCGAAGTCCTCAGCTTCGTCGCCAAGTTGTTCAACACGGATGTCGGAGAGATAGGCAACCTCATAGTAGTCGAGCATACCGGAAGTGATGTTCAGCTCCTGGCGCGGGTCGAGGAAGACAGACTGCCAGCCGTCGTTCACCACCGCAGAGGCGCGACGCGGAGCCATACTGCTTCGCTTGCCCGACGACTGCTGCTTTTCATACCATCCCGTGTCTTCAAAGCGCACGTATGTCTTGTGTTTCTGATTGTAGAACTGCAGATAGAAGCGGAAAGGCTTGATGTCGCTCTGCGCATCAGGATGGCCGGAAAGTAGCAACTCCTGCTTGTCGCTGTTCCAAACGTACATGAATTCATCGTTGGCAGTCTTGGCGGGGATGCCACTATAGGTAGCATACAGCTTGCCGATGTCTTTCTTCAAGGGTGATGCGTAACTTGCAACCTGATTGTTAAAAGTCGCTTTGATGGTGATGGGCTCCCCGTCTTTGGTCAGCACATAACTCTTCATGCCGCTGCCACTGGTTCTGACCATCCACGGCAGGTTGGACTTATAGTTGATTTTCTCAGCTTGGCTGCTGAGCTTCAACGTATGGGGATTGCCAAGCTTCAGGGTGTCAGCCTTGGTTTCTTCAATGGTGCTGTATTCGAAATCTCCTTCGCCGGCGATACGGTCAAAGTCGAACGGAAGCACCCACTGCTCCAAATTGTTCATGGCTGGACGCTGGTAGATGATGCGGTCAACCTTGATATCGCCTGAGCAGACAAACGGCTCGCCGTCAACGATGGTCAGTTCTTTGAGTGTCTCACCATACTTCACGTCGAAGGTCTTGTTGCCCACCGTGACGTGGCTCACAGGGTTTGACACCCATTGGCTGTTGATGACATTGTTGTCACTCTGTGCGCACAGCGGATGGGAGTTGACAGCCGCCTGGTTGTTGCTGCATATCAGTCGGCCGGTGGCTGTACATTGGTCGATGAGGCTCTGCTTGTAAGTGCTGGTATAGGCAATGGCGGCAATCAGACGGCTCGACGACTTGGGCGCATTGAGTCGGGGGATGCAACCCGAGAAGTGACAGTCGCGGATGGTGCCCTGGTTTTCGTAAACGATGCCACCGCAGTCGTCATCGGCAGCCACCATAGCCTGGACACGCAGTCCCTGAAGCAGCGAGCCAGCCCTTACCTTGGTGAACAGTCCGTTACATGAACTCTCGGCATCGTACTTAATGGTGTGACCGTTGCCATAGAAGGTACCGTTCAGAACCACGTCCCGCTGCCAGTTGTTCAGTTCAATATCACGTGCCAGATAGTAAATGCCGGCCACGTCGTCGATATTGGCAAACTGCCGACCGGTATAGATGTAACGGCCCACAGCGGTCTTGAAGGTGATGACGACGTTGTGGTCGGGCATGGTGAACGAGAAAGAATAGTGGTTCTCTGTATCGTCGGTGAACGGGCAGTTCTGGGCATTGCTGCCGTCGGGCGACGAGACGGTAATGCTCTCCAAATGGTTGTTGCCTCCGACACCCACCAAACCGCTGATCATTCTTCCTGCTGTTGCTAAATCTTCAGGCTTGGTGAGCATGGTGACTATAGCAGGCAGGTCGGCGATAGAAACGGAATAGGCAATATAATTATCACGTATGCTGGCGTAAAAGACGGGATAGGTGTCTGCCAGATTCTTGACAGACTCTATGAGTTCAGCCGACTCTGCCGGCGTGACGCCGTCGATGACCACTGTTTTAGCATTACCCTTGTTGGCAACATAGCGGTTGCCCGTCATGGTGCTGTTGGGCTCGGCGTTACTTATCATAAATGCTTGTCTGTTGGCACTGCTGGTCAAGCTGCCATTGAACACATTGTCGGTCATGGCGGCTTTTGGGCGCTGACGGGCAATACCGAACGCCGTGGGACCGATGACATTGCAGAGCACATGGCAGCGGGAGATGATGCCCTCGTTGCCGTTATTAGGTTGGTTAACTCCGGCAATACCTCCGACATCGGAGTCTTCCCTCGTGTTCTCCACCGTACCGCTCACCTCACAGTCCTCGATGATACCGTAGTTGTTAACGGTCAGTCCGCCGAGGACAGAGCGATCGCCTTTCATATTTGCCTTGACTTTCAGATGACGGACGGAAGCCGCATCGTAAACGGTCAGGAAGAGACTCTTCGTGCCACTGTAGGTGATGGTATGGCCATGACCGTCGAACAGGGCATAAAGCCTGATCTCACGACGCCATTCTTTCAACTCGATATCGTTCATCAGATGGAACTCTCCATACGCATAGGAGATGCTGTCCATCTGAGCAGCAGTGGTGATGGGTACGATGAACTCCGGCTGGAGCGTGACGTCATTGGAAGTCATCGTAAAGGAATAGGTGCCGCCACCTGTGGTATCGTCCACCTGGTCCTTGAAAATGGTCACACCCTTGGCAAAGAGCCGCTTCAGCCGACAACCGGCATTGGGCGTAATGGTGATGGTGACCTTCTCACCCTCTTTCGGTTCTGTATTACTTAATTCGACACGCCCACCAAAACTTTTCCTCAGTATAAACGACTGCTTACCTGTAGAAAAAGAAACCTTGACATCCTCGTTACTACGCATGACAAAATGATAGTAAACCTCATGGGCAGCACTGTTGGTACTGTCGGGGTCCAGTTTGTCGGCCTCGGAATTTTCTTTCTCAAGGTATTTCATATCGTAGATAGTATAGCCTGTATCATACTTTCCCTTGATGACGATGACATCATCTTCGGAGGCCTTGATGGATTCACCCTCCTCGCCGGTGTTGTTATTGCGCAGCGTAACGGTAGCATGCTCTTGTTGGGTAAGCGTGACCGTAGCTTGCTTGGCAACCGGCGTATAGTCAACGGTGATATCGCTCTCATTGATGGTGAACACCAGCACGTCTTCGTCCTTGAGGGAATCACGATCGACGGGCACCAGCAGGCAGAGGTCGTCGAACATTGGACCTACGTAACTGCGTTTCTTGCCCTCATCTTCTGCCATGCCGTCTGCCCGCAACTGCAGCTTAGCTGCATTGGCATTCACCTGCAGCGTCTTGAAGATGGTCTGCCAGCCCTCGCCCTGGAATTGCAGGTTGGCAACAACAACCGTGTCGCTTATATTGTTACCGTTTGCCACGATGCTGACGGAGGCTTTGCGGCCATGGCGCGGGTTGATGCTGGCGATGGCGGCAATGCTGAGCATGCCTTTGGATACCGCACGGGAAGGGTAGGAAAAACTCGTGGATGACACCTCCTGCCACAGGCTGTTATTCACGCTGGTGCGCCAATACTTGTTTCCGTCGGTGCCGGTATCTGTTAGAACAGGTATTCCCTCCCAAGTGAGGTAATCGTTAGACTCTTGCCAACCCGTCATGTCCTGGTCGGCAAAACTGTTCTGTATGACATTGTGATAGGCAAGGGGCTTGAATGTGCCTTTGGAATTTCTGGCGGTATAGGTGACACTGGTACTGGGAGACATTTTAAACACGACGGGAATCTGCTGTCCGTTGCGTGCCACGCCAGGGTAGCCGGGAATCATCTCAGGCATGTAGGTCTCTAAGCGCCCTGTGTTCTTCGTGTCTTTGATTCTGATGGTATATACACGTTGATGCTTCACAGTGACCTCGATATCATCCAAATCGACCTTCAGGCGATAGACCGTCTTCCAGCGGCCGTCGCCCTGTCGCTCGGGCTCGCCGACGAGCCACCACTGCTTACAGCCCGTGACTGTAAATTCGGAAGGAACGAGGCCTGCTTTCGACATGATGGTGACGTCAACCTCTTCGCGCGACTTCGGCGTAGCATTGCTCACGGTATAGCTGAACTCATTTGCATTTTCGGTGACCTTCACATTGTAGTTGCTTTTGCCGAAAGTGGGTGTGACGTGTACCGTGTCTTTGTCGTTGGGCATATAAACGGTGACGGTGTCCTGTTTCCTCGACCAGTAGGAGGTCCCCGGGACATTGGTCACCTGGACATCCAGCAATTTGAAGCCCTTGGCGGGCTTGGCAATGAGGACGACGGGGTGCTGCGGCACGTTGTGCACTACGTTGGAGTCGGTGGTGTTATTGGACTTGTTGACACCATACAGCGGATTTAACTTGCCGTTAGGGGTCTGATGAATCCTCAGCGTACGCAAGGAGGAGAAGTTTGCCCACACCTCGACATTGCCGGCAGGCATGGTAAAGGTGAACGACTGACTTTCGCTCGCCCGGTTGTGGGGATAGGTACTGGTGTTGCGTGCCTCCATGGTTTCGGAATAGTTGCCATTCGCATACTTGATGGCATAGAAGACTCCCATGGACAAGCCGTAGTCCGGATTGGGCTTGGCTGTAACCGTTACTTCAGTATTGGCCTCAGCTTGCTTTGTCGGGATTTCTATATTACCGTTTTTTAAGGGGTAGCGTGAACTTAACGTGATGTCATACTTCGTCTGTGCCAGTACACCAGCAGAGAGCACCAACATCAGCCCCATGAGTATCTGCCTCATCTTCATGATCTTTGCTTTTTATCTTGTTTGTTTTCTTACCTCTTGAAGTACTTCTTTCCCTGATAGATATAGATTCCTTTAGGCAAGCCGCTGAAGGGATCTTTCGCGTCGGTCACCGTGCGCATCATGCGACCTTGCAGGTTATAGACATGGTGGTCGATACGCTGCTGCGCAGAAGGCTGCTTCACCGTAGGTATCTCGATGGCGGTGGGGAACAGGTTGGACTGCCAAGAGCCTTTATATTCATAATACAGATACGGACGCATCTCGCCGCCAAGCTGATTATCAACTACCGGACCATAGGACACAGACTGTAAGAGCGAGCCCTCGTCGTTATAGACAAAGTAGATGCCATCCCTCAGATATACTTCACCGTTAACCAGTTCTTCGGTACGCCAATCCAGGATATTCTGGTCGGAAGCACGGAAGATATAATGGCTGCGATAGGGATTCTTGTCGTCAGAGTCCTCGTAGGTGTAGATAACGTGGATGCTGTCACCCTCCTGATATTCCTTGTAAATGCCTTCATCATCGTCGTCGTTATCTTTGTCATGGCTATAGTTCCTGCTGTATTCCAAGGTGGATTCGCCGGTACGGTAGTTGTGCGAATATCCGTTGGTGACCTTCGCCATGTCCAGAGAGTCGTAAAGGGTCTCGATACTCCAGATGCGCTTCAGGATGCCATCGACATTCTCCTGACAGACGATGTCGTAATCTTTCTCAAAGGTAATGCGCGACTTGAGGGTATAAGTCCCTTCGACAATGTTGTATTCGTCGATGTGCTCTTTATAGAACACCGTCTCGGTCATTGCCATCACCGTGTCGGAACTGAGGATATCGTACTCCTTGTAGCTGATGTAAGTCGTGTCGGCAGGAATCAGAAAGGACGAGAAAGCAATCATCTGACCGTCACTGGACGGTTCGTAGAGTTTGGCATTGTCAGGAGCTTTACGTGTGATAATATAGGTGCGTTCGAAGTCAGGATACAGCAGGGAGTCTTCGTGCATGACCTCGTCTATCTTCTTGAAGTAGCGGGCAGGTGAACTTTCGTTGACGTAGCCACCCGTGACAACTAACTCTATGGCTTTGCCATTGTCGTAGTCATCGCCACCATTGCTGTCATCGCCAGACTCCTCCGACGCGGCACGACGCCACATGGGGTTATGCGATACGGGAAGGGCTCTGTTGGACATAGCGACGACCTTGCTGTTGACCACAGGAACAGGGCAATTGTAGCGCTGTGACATCTCAAAGGAGGGCTGGTCGCTCTCTTCGTTGAGCTTCTCAACCATGTCGTAGGCAGGCAGCATATTGTCGGTGATGATAGTGAGGCCACTGCCCAGAGTGGCAAAGCAATGGCGCAACGTAGTAGTAGGCAACTCATCCAAAGTGCCACCGTAATCGTTGAAGCAGGCACCATAGCTGTTGAGGACATGACCGAGAGGCATGCCACAGGCTATTGGATTCCACTTGCCTCTTGTACGCAGCGTACCGACCGACGCACAGTTGGCGATGCTCACCTGCTGGCCGGCATAGCCCACGATGCCACCGACATAGTCATTTCCTTCCAGTGTCGCAAAGTTGGCACAGTTTGTGATGTCGCAATATTCGGCATAACCTGCAATGGCACCCACACAGGCTTCGCCGCACATCGTGTTGCCTCGGTCGAAGATGAGATTGGCGATGACGGCGTGCGAGAGGAGCGTACCCTTGGCTACGCCGACGATGCCCAGGCAGTCGGTGCCCTCATTGAAATTGGATATGCCGAAGACACGGTGCCCATTTCCGTTAAGGATGCCCTGGAAGGGGTAGTCGAAGTTGCCCAAAGGCAGCATGGTCACGCTGTCGTTGAACTCCAGGTCCGACTGGATGTCAATGCCGATGTTGCCTGATATCCTGCCTATCGACAACATCTCTGACAAGACACGTAGTTCACCCGCATTGTTGATGGTGAACACCATGTCGGCATTGCATGTCGGCATATGCAGTCCGCAGACGCTGCACGTACCGTTCTGGTTGAACTTATGTTCCTCCCGCATGCCTTTAAGACATGTCACCTTACGTGGACAATACTCACACACCGAGTCGATACGCGCAGTAGCCATACAGCTGCCTTGCCTGCTCTGGCTCACTTTCATGAGGTGGTTCTTGCTTTTTGGGGTCACTGTGACGAAACTATACTTACCACAGACTACGCATTTGGATGTTTTGATGGCCGACATACCACATAAAGGTTCGTTGGCCGGTTCGTCCTGGCTGAAACGATGGATATGAATGGACAAATTCTCGACTGCGGCCTGGAGTTTGGCTTCTTCGGCATCATACCTTGCAATAAAGACAATACTATGCTTTCCTTCCGGGATATTGACAAAATCCGACTGAGTAGCGATGCTGGAAGTATTGTGATGTTGGACATGCGGCTTGCCGTCGACTTTCACGATAAAATCAACGCTACTCCTTTCAATGCTTCTGATGTCTCCATCATTTGGAATGAGATTGAGTATCAAACCGAATTGAAGGTATGCCGTTTGTCCTTTCGGCACAGTGACGCTGAATGTCATTTCACATTCGCTTTCATCACTTTTGACTTGATAGGTATTCAGGTCCTTCAACTTCTGGAAGGAAGATGACTGAGGCTTGGTGACAATGATGCCGTCGCTGGTCGTACCACCCTCAAACGGGAATTCGTCCCCCGCTGCAGTAGCAGTGAAGGGTAAAAAGGCTAAAAGGTTAAACAGTAAAAAGGTTATATACTTCCTGTCCATATCGCTTAATTATCTATTATCCATTTTTCAATTATCCATTTTCACTGCTGTCGATGCTGCCTCGGGCAGCACGGCATCGGAGCCGCTTCCACAAATCGCTTCGGTTTTGTTGCCCGACAGCGTGCCTCCCTCGTTAGTGCCACAGATGCCTCCGGCATAGTCGCGCACACCGCCAACCCATACGTTGCTTGCCGTGGTGCAGCCTGAGATGGTGCCCTTGTTCAGTCCGCAGATGCCTCCGAGGTTCTTCCCGCTGCCTATAGAGGTCAAGATGGAGAACACCACGTTGCAGCCACTGATGGTTCCTTCGTTGACACCCGCCACGGCACCGATAAAATCCCAGCCCCGTATGTTGAGCGCCGCCAACGTCACGTTCTTCACCTCGGCATTCTTTGCCACAGCACCGAAGAGTCCGCGATAGTTGTTGCCGGCCTGGGGTTCTTCTGTCTGGAGCATAGTAATGACGTGTCCACCACCATCGAAGGTGCCTTCGAATGCAAGACTGTCAGAAACACCGATAGGCCGCCAAGGCAACGTCATAAAGTCCTCGGCGATGAGGTCTTCGGCAAGTCGGAAATGGGTCTTGGGATGACCGTTGTTCACATAGTCGGCTACCCAGTAGAGATTGCCAAAGGTCTTTACTACAAAAGTACTGTCGCCACCAGTACGGAGCTCCGCAGCTGGGCGCTCGTAGGGATGCAGACAGCCTGAGCGCTGGCATATACCGTACTTATTGAACAGATGGCCCTTGCCGGGCAGGTCGATCAAGGCACGGTGGTAGCACTGCTTGCAGGTATATTCCATAACAGTGCGCTCGCAGTCGGCAAACCTCTCCCTGCGCTCTTCGCCGTAGATATGGGGAAGTTTCTTGAGGAAGCCGCAGTTGCAGTAAATCATGTGGTAATAATCGTCGACAGGTATCTGCTCCTTACCGAAATTCTCATGATTGGCTCTGAGGACATAGTCGCAGGTCATGCAACGCTTGTTATGCTCCTTCCAATCGGCCGAATAGGTAGAGAACTGATGCTCCTGGGTGATGACCTTTCCACACTCATTGCACTTCTTGTAGTGCCTGGTATCGCACAGCGAATCGCTTGCGTCGAACTGTATCCACTTGTCGAAGCCGTAGATCTGGTCGAATTTGTGGTGCTCATCTCTCGAGAGTTTACAGCCGTCCTTGTCACAGTAGTGGGTATGCCAGTTAATGTCTTTCGATTTGTATCTGTTCAGATGCTTATGCCATTCGTAGACGAAGTAGCGCTTACCGCCAGCATGACCGCCGCTGTATTCGTCAGACGATTTGCCGTCGGGCTTGCTCGTTGTGACGTAGGCATTCTTGAGCACCCTATTGCTGAAGTCCGTGCAGCCGGTGTGGCTGACATAGACATGGGGCTGCTCTGTGTATTTGCCACCATAAATTTCATAGTCACGGCCGTTGAGTCCGCCCCTGTAATCTTTGTCATAGCGCTTCTGTGCCTGGAAAAAGCGAACGGGCACGTAAGTTTTGTCGCCCGACTTAAACTGCATGCCGTATTCGTTTCGCTGACCTACATACACATCGGTGATATAGTTCAATGTATCATTCGCATCGGCACTTCTCTTGAAGAGGGCAAACACATAGCCGCCACCCCTTCCCTTGCGGAAGTCCAATTCTGCATTGCCGCCACCGGAATAGCCGCTGGTATGGGTAGCCAAACTGTCAAACTTCTGAACTGCAACAATCTTTATATCTGTCACCATGCCCTGTGCCATGACAGTGGAAGTGAAGAGTGAAGAGTGAAGAGTGAAGAATGCCAAGCATAACATCCTCGTCATCATCATCTTCATACTTCCTTCCTTTATATTAGTATTTTTTGTTCTCATATTATTATAAGATAATTCTTCACTTTTCACTCTTCACTACATAAATTTGAAATCCTTACGGCGTACAAGCAATGCCTGACCAATCTGCTGACCCTTTATCGGTGTGACAAAGGGGTTCTTAGGTTCCAGCCAGAAAATGCTATACCGGCTCTTCTCTTTATCGAGCAGGATAAAGCGTTTGTAGGTGAAGAACGGAGGCACCTCGTCCCAAAAGATGCGGCCGGGGTCAAACACCTGACCGGAGTAGTACATAAAGCGCACGATTTCGTTCACCTTCGCCGTGTCGGCAAGTTCATAACCCACGGGCACATCCTTGAGTAAGGTACGTACCGTGTTCATCGCCGAATTGTCGGTGCTTGTGTTAGCCATCACGCCTTGCTGCAGGTAGTAGGGACCTATCTTCATGTTCGACGTGCAAGTGTCGTTCCACATATAGATAGCGGCCTGCCTGACCACGACATCGTCTGTGTAGGAGGTGGCGTCTCCGGACGGCGCGGTGTCAATGTCGCCGTTGTTATAGTAGATGTTCCCGTCATAATTGAGTCGTGCGAGCGGCGTGACTTGTGCCTTCGCCTGGCTCTCCGCACCGTCATAATACTGCCACGTGATGGTGAACAGGCTGTCGTCGCTGATGCGGCGGCCGATGCCCTCACGACTTATCCTGCCGTTCAAGGTGGGATAGAACACTGTATATTCAGCATTGTGGACAAATTCGTTAAGTACCTCGCCGACAATCTCGTCCTGGGCTACCAACTGTTTGGTGGTGGAACGGTCGTTCTGCTTGAGCACGGAAGCGGGAATCCTGGCATATACCTTATTCATCACGCGCGGCAAGACGTTGGTCTCGAAGGTAACTACCTTGCCTATCATTGTATAATAGAGTGAGGCTATCTCATGATCCAGAATCAGGTCGGAAATGGGTGCCACCTTGATTTCTATCAACTCTACATTATTGTCATCCTTGTCGCCTGCAGGAGTGAACTTGAGCGACTTGAACCATTCATCGACAATATTATTCTTGTCTGCCATGTTGTCGCTGTCGTGCATACCCGCCAACTTAGTGGCGAGGGCACTGTTGCCGCCGAGCGCCTCTATATGGGTGTCGCGCTGTTCAGACGTGTTGACCACCCAGTTTTGTTTGTCCGTACCCTCAGTGCCTCCGACACAATAGAGGAACGATGCACTCGCCTGTTCGTCAACGGTGTTGCGGGAGTCAACCACATGCCGGTTCATCTGGGTGGTGAACTTCAGTTTACCACCCAGATTAGCGTGATAGATAACATGGGTGCCATAGGTTTGCATCATATTCTGAAGGATGCGCATAGCCTCGGTAAGATTATTCTTCTTGTAGGCGTCTGCTGCCAACTGCTGGTAGCGGCGGAATCCCGGCGAGAGTACTTCAGGATGCTCATGGGCGATATAGTACAGATCGTATGGCTCCATGTGGCGTGACGCAACGGTCAGTCCGTCGTAAATCGTGCAGAAGGCATACTCGTTGCTCATCAGGTCGACGGTGCTGTAGGTAGTAGTGACCTCATGCTGGAAAAGTAGTAAATTGGTCTTCACCGACGCTTTCTCCGTCAGTTTCTTGCAGATGGACATGGCATCCGTACCACTGTACACATGGTGAAAGGACGACGGCGAGATGTCATCGACAATCGTTGCCGAGCCATGTTCCTCGTCGAACTTCTGAATCACCGACAGGTCGATGACACGGTCGCGCACTTCATCGTAGTCGCTGTACTTTCCTGTGCCGTTGTAGCCATAGCCCACACCATAACTGCGATAGAGGTCACCGATGTATGCCTGTCGCTGAGCGGCATGCACCCGTCTCCAGTGAGCCTCACTGTAGGTGCCATAGGCATTCGCAGGGTCGAACTCCTCGATAGCAGTCTGGAGGTCATCTTCGCGCGTACAGGAAATGAAAAGCGAGACTTGAAGGATAACCAGTAAAAAATATAATATAACTTTGTTCATTTTCATAATACTCAACGTTCAATGCTCAATGCTTTAAAACTTGTCTATCGTAATATATATCGGGAAGAATTTAAAGAACAACTGGTCGGAGTAATTGAAAGCCCTGACATACTCTGTGTAGTCGAGCAGCAAGTCGGTTCCCGAGCCGCTCAGACGCATGATACGTGCCTGCCCTACATCGTTGGTCAGGATAGGCATTCCCTGACTGTCGTTTTGCGTAGGCGTGGCTGCCATTGTCGGGACGGTGGCATGCGAGATGACATAATAGCCCACAGGCCAGTCCAGTCCGAGCCTGTTACGCCCTTCGTAGGAGTGGTCGTAGAAAATACTCATGCGGTTGCCCAGCATCTTGGTGATGCTCTGCGATTGCTGCACATCGGGCAGATAGTCATTCAGCCCTATTGCAGCCATTGACTGGTTCACAGCAAACGCCCATCGCTTATTGCCGTCGCTGTCATTCGTCGGTTGTTCTACGCGCCGGATATTGTGGCCACCGTCGAGTAAACAATAGAAATATTTTTGTTTGATGAAATCTACGGGCTGTAAATTCAACATCACTCCTTCATAGTCTTTGTTTCTGATTCCTGCAAATCCGTTGTTGAACAGCGTGTCCTCTTTCCAGTATTTCAGGAGGTTGTCGGTTTTCAGATGCACCGGGCGTACCGACCAGAACGTGCTTGCCACCTTGGCAAAAGTAGTCGACTCTTCCAACGCTGCCGGCTGTGCACTGAAGACGTTTGTGGTATAGTTCGCAAGTGTTTTGTCTTTATATGCAGGACAAGGCTGCGGATGAATGGCATTCCAGTAGAAATAGACTTGTTTCAGGGCATGCGTCTTCTCGTCGAAGAGTTCGCTGATAGAAGTGGTGTTGCTTTCTGCGAAAATGCTGTCGGAAGGAATATACTTTGATGCGCTGCCCTCCCAGACGACACGACCCGGACGATGGCTCTCATCGCCTACGAACAGTCCGGCATACAGGTATGGCCGAGAATCGCCGTTCTTGTCACGGATAAGCGGATAAGCCACCGTACAGGGCTTGTCGCTACGGATGGAAGGCACATACTCATAACACAGGATAGCAGCCTTGTCGGCTCCTATCGAGGCTACCCGCACATCAGGTCCGTAATTGCCCTGGACGGGCAAGACACCATAGGGAGGCTCGTAGATTTCCTGCGTTGGTGCCTCTTCCTTCAAGTATGTCTCATACACCTTACGCAAGGTTCTGCGTGTGCTGGCATCCTCGAACAGTTCGTACAGCGGCAAGTAACGGCCTCCGACGAAGGAGGCGTTATATGACTCGGGGTCAATGCTGATGGTGGCTGCCCACTGATAGTAGTCGCCGTCGCCGATTTTCACTTCGGCAGCCTTCTTCTGGTCGAAGGTCTTGTGTAACTTGCTACAGATGCTATCGACACCACCCTTGACTTTGATCTGACCCAGATACTCGACAACGGTATTGGTATCAATGGGCGTGAGATACATCGGCGCTGAGGTCTTTACCACCTCCTTGCCCAGTATCATTTGGGCGACTGTCGTTGTGGTGTACTCCTTGCTGACGCACGAATCGCGGTTGATTTCCATCTGTAGTTCTATCATACCACCAATATTGGAAGATACGACGACATGAGTGCCGTATTTCTCGGAGAATCTGGTGGCAGTGGTTACATCAATACCACCCTCCCCGTTCTTGACCAGGTCGGCAACCGCCTTGCGGAAGTCTTCTTCGAGCACGTTTTTACTATCATTCAGGTCGTCTAAGTTCAGACATCGCAGGATTCCCACATCAATGGTATTGGTAGTCATGATATGCTTGATGAACATATGAGCCTTGTAACAGTTCGTCCAGTGATTATTATATACTGATTTATTATCGCGGTAATACTTGCCGCCGCCGATCAGATTATTTTCACCGACGGTATATTTGGTCTCCTCATGTCCAAGTTCCTGAATTGTATTTCCGCTGAAGATATCAATCGATGTATAATGGCGACGGTCGCTATTGACGATGATTCCATATTTTTTCTCGGCTTCCTTCAGCAGATTCATGTTGATGATGGGTTTCGCAGAGAAACTATTGTCGTCCATCACATTGCCTGCGGCATTGTAGGCATAGCCAAAACGCTGCATCTTGATCTGCTCGTCAGTATAAGCTCGTGTAAACGAAGAGTTCTCGTCGTCAAATGCATGCGCTAAGTCATCGCTACAGGCTGTTAATAAAATGAAGAATGAAGAATGAAGAATGAAGAATGCTGCGCTGAGCAACATCCGTTCAACCTCCTTGGCTCTCCTTACTCCATTTCGTTTCATATCAATATACTGTTTTAGGCTACCAATAGCGGTAGCAAATTCTTCATTCTTCATTCTTCACTCTTCATTAATCTTCGTAGTTGTGTAATGACTTGTTCATATAGTTCCGCAGTATATTACGTGTCTTTTCATCGTAGATAACCTCGTAGATAGGCACCAGGCGGATATCGATGAGGGCAGCATCCTGTGGGGTCACCGTTTTCTGCCACTCTTTTAGTATATCCACGTCAATCGTTGCCTGCTGCCCCGTGGTGAATGCCGTTACGCGCGACACGTCGCCGCCACGGGCGGTGATATGACTCGTGGAATTGCGGCTGCACTTAACGGCTGCATCATGATATTCGGTGCTGATACTGGAACTGATATTGATGAATTTGATTTGAATTGACAGCTCAAGTGCCACCTTCACATCAAGTGCTGTTGACACGGAGTCCATACTGGTAGCGTTGTAGTAGTCGAGGGAGCAGCCTAAGACGGAGCGGCTAACGAAACTGGAACCTACTTCCTCAATAAACTCACGGCAGATGCCGCTGGCGGTGAATGCCGATTGAGCAGCATTTATCCTATTTATGAACTGTTGCATCACGTCTGCAAAGCCAGGAGCATACATTTCCTTGAAGAGCGGCACATTCTTGCCCAGCTCAGCAGCACTCATACTGGGATAGGTATTGGCTACCGATGAAGTGGCAACGGCATTGGCTACCTGTTCACGCAGGTTCAGGTAACTGATGTCACGTGAAAAGTAACTCTGCTTCATGCGCATCATCGAATAGTAGTTCTTCTTCTTTGAGATATTCTTCTTGTTAAAGGCCACATCAACATCTACGGAGAACACGCCGGCGTATACGCCAATGCCGACATCGACCGCCAACGAGTCCTTCAACCCCTTTTCGCTCTCGCTGTAGAAGAAATTCTGAGCGGTGACGGGCTTGTAGTCGTCAATAAGATAGGAGGTATTGTACTTCCTTTCCATATCGCGCAAATGACGCATGTTAAACACCTCCATATCAGTGCCGACACAGTATGACGTGTTATCCCTGTAGGTGTAGCCCGCACCCCGAATAGCACCAATGGCATCTTCCACTTTCTGCAATTCCTCAGGCCTATAGGCATTGGCTCGCCACGACACCGGCCCATCAATAGTTTCGGGGGTACTGACGGTTTCGGGCGTTTCAGGTACAACGCCCATGTCATCGTTGTCACGGCTACATGATGCCAATGCCAACATGCTCACTGCTGCATATATAAAAAATAAGGTGTACTTCATACCTAATGCACAAATAGTTATTGATTACGGATACATACGTAAAATATAGTTCACTTGCTCTTGCACCTTGCCTGTAAAGAGGTTGGCAATGGATGCAATCTTCACATCAGTCATGGCGCACAGTTTCAACTGGTCGCTTTCGGGGGTCGGAGAGAAGTTGACACTCTGTAACCACTCCTTGATGCCCTTAGGCGAAGTGGCGGCACCTGCCAGCACCTCTGTCACCGCCTGTACGTCGCCGCCACGGACGTGGATGTCCATGCTGTAGCGGTCGCGCGACACTTTCTGGAACTGTTCAGTGCTCACGCTGGCAGAGGCATCAACACCGATGATGAGACCTACGCTGGCATTGAGCGCCATCTCTGCATTCATGTTCGAACTGAGCACCGACTTGTCAATCTGCATCGTATATTCCAATACTCCGCCCATGAACGAGCGTGCCACAAAGCCACGGCCCCACTTGTTGACAAACTCCAAGACCATCTTGTTGCTGACGTTGGACGTATTGACGTTAACACCTTCGAGTTTCTTCCAGTCGGCATAGAAACCGGGGGCAAAGATCATACTGTCGCCGGTTTCCTTGTAGTACATAATGACATTCTTGTACTGCAAGTCACGACAGTAGGCCACCCTCTTGGTGCGTTTCATGGCAAACACCGACTCGCTTTCCTTGACACTGCCCTTCGAGTAATTACCCGTTACATTGATGTCAGCAACAATGAAGTTTACGCCGACACTGGCTGACAGAGCCAACTGCTTGGATACGGCACTGCGTGTCTCGCCGGTGATAATCTGTTCCTCGCTATACGGCGTATAATCGTCGCTGACAAGGTTCAACCCCTTCACGTACTGGATGGAGTCCAGGTAGTTGAGGTTGAAGATATTGAATGTCACTCCCTCCAGATATTCTGCACCTGTGGCATAGCAATAGCCCACTCCGCACTCAAAACCCGGAGGAACCAGCAGTCGCGACACATAGCCCGGCGACTCGGTCTGCCCATTGTCAGCCCCAACCCTATTGACGCCGTAAAGCGCATAGTATTCGGTGTCTGACAAAGGGTCGTCGCTACTGCAGGATGCCATTCCAAACACCCCGACAAGAAGGAGGAAATAATATATACGTTTCATCTTGTACAACTCTTCAATTCTTCAATTTTACACTAAAGTAGTCTTTCAGCACTTCACGGGCATACGCATCGGCAATCAGCCCATAGATGGGAACCAGCACCATATCGACCATAGCGGCCAGTGCAGGACGACAACTGTTCTGCCATGCTGTGACATCACTGTCGTTCAACTTGCCGCCAGAGACAAGGATGCAAACCTGACTCACATCGCCGCCGTGCACCCTGATAGTAGCCGTCGTCTTTTTCAACATCTCAGTGATATCCTTGGTAATGGTAATGCCAGCTGAACCCTCACCGCCAGCATCCTTGTTCTCCACTTTGGTCTGGAAACTGGCCTCGAGAGCTACTGATATATCCAGCGTGTCACGAAGAGCCGTGCTGTCAACGCTGATCTGATAGTCGAGCACAGTACCCATCACCGACTTGCTGATGAAGCAAGGCCCTGTCTCGCCCAGGAACTTGTCGCAGATGTCATACTGCTTCGCTGTATTACCCTTCGCAGCAGCTATCTCCTTGGCAAACGATTCCTGTACGGAGAGGAATCCCGGCGACAACAACTTCCGCTTCTCTTCACGCGTGCTGGCCTTCTCCAGCAGTGCCATGACGTTCATGTAATGAATCTCGCGGGTAAACTGAGTGTTCTTCTGTCGCTTGAGGGCAAACTTGTTCTTCGACTTCTTCTCATTATTTTTTTCCACATCGACACCGATACTGCCGCTTCCGCTACCCTTGTCCTTCACATCGCCAAAGTTCACGCCAAGTGAGGCGTTGACGGTCAACGCTTTCTTGAGAGCTTCCTCACCGTTGGCAGTCAAATATTCCTGGCTGGTCTGCGGCAATATATCATCGGAAATCAGCCGGACACCCGTCGCACGCTGAATACTGTCGAGCGTGACGAGGTTGAACAACTGAATCAGTGCTCCGTCGCAATATTCGCCACCCGGCATATAGCTGTAGCCGGCGCCCTTACAGGAGGAGAACACCGCCGAGACGGAGTCCAAAGCGGGATTGCCCGACTGGACGATAGACATGCTGTATGAGTAATCGCCGGCAGCGCGCGTCACACCTTCCTGAGTGGTGAGCGTCAGCACATTCTCGCGCAACGCACCCCAGTTCTCCCCCACCTGAACGGCGGCCATGGTTGGACCTTCACCAGATGACGGATAAATGTTGGTCAGACCCTTCGAAGTTGCCACAGACCACTTGCCCGGTACGTTGATGAAGGCAGTGTACTCCCCATACGATGCGTCCGTGTTCACAACACCACTCCCGGACGTTCCGAGAATGGAGAACGGCGCAGGGCCGCGCTCACCGCCGGTAAACTCATTGCCTATCATATCCTCGCTGCTGGAGCATGCAGCCGCAAAAGCGGCCGCAAGCACCAACATCGAGTAAGATATGCTTCTGTTCATATTCATAATTTTATGATTCTACCCATTCTTCTGTGGTCGGATAGTGAAGCAACCACTTATTTAAGGTCGCTTAAGTCTATCGTAAGTTGGTTGCCGTATTTGTTTTGATCGAGCGGGTAGCTCTCGTCAATATAGTCCTTTAGAAATTTCCAGGCCTTACCCTCATCGGTATTTACGTCTCTACCATCGAAGATATCGTAGATAGGATGTACCTGTATGCCCACCATCGTTGCCTTCTCAGGCTCTGCACCGAGCATCCACTTGGCCAGGTCGGTACAATTGAGCGAGCCGCCAGTGGCCAGGATGTTCACATACTGAACATCATTGCCGCGAGCCTTCACCTTTGCCTTGGTAGAGGAGGCTGCGTTGAACTGGTTGTCGGTATATTGAACATCGCCCTTGAACAAGACATTCTTCAACTTGGTGCTGTCCTTCATCAACTGCATGATCTTAGCCTTGGTAGCAGAGTCGACCTGGGTAGTGTCCTTGATCTGTTGCTGCCACTTGAAGTCGAGAGCAGCCTTCACATCAGTGAGAGTTTTAGTCGACTTAGTATCAACGGTCATGCGGTAGTTGAGTTCACAGCCTAAAAGAGATTTGGTAATCACATGGGTACCTACGATTCTGAAGAATTCGTCGGCAGCGGCCTTCTGCTTGGCTTTATCTTCACCGGCAGCCTTGAACTGGTTGAGGAAAAGGGTCTTGTAATACTTGTAGCCCTGGCTAAAGTTATTGTTGTTGAGCCAAGCCTTCTCCCATGCCAGTTCACGGCTATACATTGAACGCGTCAGCGACTTATGTACGACAATCTGTCCGAAAGTCGTTGCCTTATTAACATTCACCTTGCTACTCACGCCCAACTTGACAACATTGAAGTTTCCACCAAAATTACCCTTTACGGCAATCAGCTTGTCCATCATGCTGTCGCAGGTATGATAGTAATACTCTTCTTGTGTCTGAGGTGCAAAGTCGTGCTTGATCAGTGTATCGATCTCGTTGATGGCCTCCATCTTGAATATCTGAATGCCGGTGCACAGTTCAGGAACAGCACTCTTCGTAGGCATGAAACCATAGCCGACGAATACGTTGGAGTTCACCACCTTTTTGAATCTCTCAAGGCTTTGAAGTGCATCCTGCGCCACCGTCTGCGTACTGTCTCCTCCTGCACGTGTCGATGCGCTCTGAGGCTGTCCGTTCTCGTCGAGGAAGTTCACTTTGTAAGTCAGCTGACGGGCCATTGCCCAGTTATTACCAATTATCACAGGTACGCGCATACTGCCCTTACCATACATCTTGGTAGGAGTGAACTCCATGTTGTCGGGGGTCTCGATATACCATAACCCATCGGTCTTGATGTCCAGATAATAGGTACCAACGTTAGCAGACACATTTGAGAGAGGCTGACCGTTGGCATCCGTCAGCATATAGGTGTTCATTCCTATATTAGCAAATGCAGGATCGGAAACTGCTGGCTCGACATCGGTGTAAACAGAGTCAGAACATGCGGTGAAGGCCACAAGAGCCACTACAGCTGCAAAGAGTTGTTTTGACATTTTCTTCATAATCTAAATTTTTATTATTACGTTATTATAGGGATAAACATACTTTGTAGTTTTTAATCTGCAAAGTTAGCGAAATTTCCCTAAATAAGAATCACGGTTCATGCCTTGAACCGCGATTTTTGCTGATTTCGTGACTTTTTTTGCTGATTTCGTGACTTTAGGCTTCGCCAAGCTCTTCCTGTTGAGCCTTGCCCTCCGGGCGAGCAGCCTTTATCCAGGACCTCACCGGTAGCCCCATCTTGCGTTTAAAAGCATCGCTGAATGTGGTATAACTGTGGTAACCACTTTCCAAAGACAACTGCTGGATGGTGAAAGAACACTGAGTGTCTAAAGCCTCGTAATAGAGATGGATGAAATGGTTGATGCGCAAATCGTTGATGTAGTTATTGTAGGTGGTGCCCTTACAGGAAAAATACTGGCTGAGATAAAGACGGTTGGTACCGATGGACTTGGCAAGTTGAGTAAGGGTCATGTCGTGCTGTAAATAGAGTTGCGTGTCTATGCAACGCTGCTGAAGCAATAGTCCGATGGCCTTGGACATGTCAGGCGGCAAAGCCGGGCGATTACGCATGGATAATGAAAGGTCATCGTCTTCTACTTTCCCGGTAGTGGGCATTTCTTCTGCCGTATCATTAACAGGGATGCTCAGGTCGCTCAACGTTTCTAC
>ODAI011953537.1_pt1 | contig 21065 bp, 19 predicted proteins | sample 1539321 | NCBI WGS metagenome assembly ODAI01 (sample SAMN02144231, study PRJEB22623) | gut metagenome | biome: sheep rumen | host: Ovis aries | place: New Zealand | reverse complement strand
GATATTGAAGATGCCGACGAGCGCTTTGATGCGGCAGTTGCGTCTCAGGTCGACGGCGCGGTGCCCACAGCCCGCAGCGCATACCGCGGGAGCAGTATCCCGGCAGAGTATGCTGAGTGGATGAAGGACAGCGCTCGAAAGGCTGGAGACGTGGAAGTCTTTGCCGATGCGGAGGAAGATCCCGCAGGCTATACTGTTGTGATGTATCAGGCCAGAAACGACAACCACTATGCGACAGTCAATGTCCGGCACATCCTGATCAAGGCTGAAGCCGACGAGGAAGGCAACTACACGGACGAAGCCAAAGAAGCGGCGAAGACAAGGGCGGAAGAGATCCTGGCCGAGTTTGAAGCCGGAGAGAAGACGGAAGAGAGCTTTGCCGCTCTTGCGGAAGAATATTCTGAGGATGAAGGCTCCAATACCAACGGCGGTCTCTATGAGAATATCTATCAGGGACAGATGGTACAGGAATTCAACGATTTCTGCTTTGGCGATCATAAGCCGGGCGATACGGGGATCGTTTACGGCGAGAGCGGTTCCTATGCCGGCTACCATGTGATCTACTATGTCGGAGAAGGACAGCTCTACAGCGACTATCTTGCGGAATCGGAGCTGAGGTCTGACGCGATGAACTCCTGGATGAGCGGCCTCACGGAAGCCTGTGAGCTGACGGAAGGATTCGGGTTCCGCTTTGTCGGAAAATAAAAACAGAAAGCTCTCGCCCGGGCGAGGGCTTTTTCTGTAATAACGGCAGGCTGTAAACAGACTCAAGCAGTAAGAAGCCCAAAGAAGATGCCGGGTATGTTGCCGTGCAGAGTGATTTTGCATTGCTGCCCGGACCTGTGAAAGGAGGAAGAAAATGAAGGCACAGAAACGCACTTTAATCCTGTTACTTGCAATTGTGATGATTCTGTCGCTCACTGCCTGCGGAAGTTACCGGACCGGTGCGCGACAGAGAGCGGATTCCGCTGCCCCCGTATCTTCGCCGGTTCCCGCTCCTGCAGCAGGCAGCTATAATTCCTATTATGCCGCAGAAGAAGCGGAAATGGCCTATGACGGGGATTACGGTTTCTCCGCTGTGCCAATGGCGGCCATGGACACAGCAGAGACAGGGGCAACAGCTGCAAAGGGTACGTCCGGCAGCGAAGCGCCGGATGAAAACTCGGAGAAGATCATCTATTCCTCTGATGTGACGGTGGAGACAACGCAGTTTGAAGAGACCGTAGGGAAAGTCAGCGCGATGGTAAAACTCTATGGCGCCTGGATTGAATCCAGCAGCGTCAGCGGCTCCAACTACTACCAGACGTCCCGCGGGAATGCTTCGATGAGAAGTGCCAGCTATACGCTGCGCGTCCCAAGCGGCAGATTCAATGAGCTGATGGACAATCTCTCTGATCTCGGGAACATTCCCTATTCTCATATCTACACAGAGAATGTCACCAGCCAGTACTATGACGTTCAGGCGCACCTGAAGGCCTATACCACACAGGAGACCAGACTGCTGGAGATGATGGAGCTGGCAGAGACGGTGGAGGACGTGATCATCATTGAAGACCGTCTCACGGAGCTTCGTTATCAGATTGAAGCACTGCAGTCACGGCTGAACAACTGGGACCGCCGTGTGAGTTACAGCACCGTATCCCTCACCGTCAAGGAAGTGCAGGAATATACCCCGGAGGAAAAGGTGGAGCCAAGCTACTGGGAAGAGCTTGCCCAGGCGCTGAAAAACGGGCTGTACAACGCCGGACAGTTCCTGAAGGATCTGCTGGTGTTCCTGATTGAGATCATCCCTGTCCTGATTATTCTGGTACCCGTGGTATGGCTGGTAATCTGGCTGCTACGCAAGCTGATCGGGAAAATCAGAGCCGGCAGGAAGGCAAGGAAGGACAGAAAAAAGAAGAAAGCGGAGCAACCGAAGACGGTTGAAACCGAGCAGAAGGCGGAAGCCGATCAAGAATAAGAAAGAAACCTTGGAGGACAGCAGATGGAAGTTCTGAAAAACATGCCGGTCACCGGCGTGATGGTGATAGCGGTTATTTCAGTGTTGTTTATTCTGGCAATTGTACTGCTCTTCTATCTCAGAATCCGGTATCGGATCCTGGAGGGGAAGGCCAGCGGGAGCAAGGCGGAGTCGAGAGGCTTCCGGGCGGCGATCCTGAAGGAATATGCGGCGGCGTACAAGCAGTACGGGAGAGATGTGAATACGCCGGCGATCATCACCGATGTGGTGTCGTCAAGGCTTTCCGGACTGCTCCTGGCGGAACGTTTCCTGAATAACGCGGTGTCGCTGTTTGTCACACTGGGACTGTTCGGGACCTTCCTTGGACTGAGCATGTCCGTCACTTCACTGACGGAGCTCATCGGAGTTTCCAACTCATCAGAATGGCTGAGCGTGATGGATACCGTAGGCGGCGGCCTGTTGAGCGCCCTGAGCGGAATGGGTGTGGCCTTCTATACCTCGCTGTTTGGCGCAGGCTGCTCGATTCTCCTGACGATCCTGCGGACGATCTTCTCTCCGCAGGCAGCAAGAGAACGTCTGGAGACCCGACTGGAACTCTGGCTTGATACGGAGATCGCGCCGACGCTTTCGGCGGATGTCGCAAAGGACGATGCGGAGCTGGTCGGACAGCTGATCGATGCGCTGAACGACTCTGTTGAGGAAATGCAGAACTCCCTTCGCACGGCAGCGGAGGGATATGCGATCACAACGCGGAACGCGACGGTCGCTTACTCAAAGGCGATTGAGGAGCAGAAGGCGCACCTGCGTCACTTTGACGGATCCCTGGATAAGTTCAGCGAAGGCGTCCATGATTTCTCCGAGGTGGACTACAATCTGCGCGGAAGCGTGGAGCGCATGGACCTCGCTGTCAGGGACCTTGCCTCCGCCCTGAGGGAAGTAAACCGCCGTATGGGGAATAAACAATGAGAAGGGCATACAGAGGACGCTCTGATGCCATGGTGAAGAGCGCCGAAGGGGAACAGGGCTTCTGGCCGTCCTATGCGGATATGATGTCCGCCGTGGCCTTGATTCTGTTCTTCCTGATGCTGCTGAGCTACATCCAGAACCTCATTACAGGGAACAACCTCAGAAGCACCCAGGATCAGCTGGCAAACACGGATCAGAATCTTGCGGATACCCGGACGCAGCTTTCGGATCTGGAGAACAGCCTCGCGCTGACGCTGCAGCAGGTGGATGAAGCGCAGGCTCAGCTGCAGCAGGCGAGTGAGGATCTGGATGCAGTCCAGCTCAGCCTGTCCCAGAAGGAACAGGATCTGGCTGCGCAGGAAGAACAGCTCAGCGCCCAGAAGCTGCAGATGGAGGAGCAGGAGCGCCAGCTTGCGGCACAGACCCGTCAGCTGGAAGATCAGACCCGCCAGCTCAGCAGCCAGGATACGAGGATAGCCGAACAGGAGCAGTACCTTCAGGCGGCAAATGAAGAGATCCTTGCCATGCGCAACCAGATGTCGAGTATCGCGGTACTGCGGGTATCCATCCTTCAGCAGATCCGGGACAGTGTCGTCAGCGTGATGGGAGACGCTTCCAAAGTCAGCATAGGAGACAACGGCAATATCGTGCTGAATGAAGGAGTCTTCTTTGATTCCGGTGAGTCCCAGATCAAGCCGGAAGCCGTCGAGACGCTGAATCAGCTGATCTACGTGTTTCAGCAGTTTCTCTCAGACCCGGAAAACGCCAAGTATGTGGACAGCATTGTGATCTCCGGCCACACGGACAGCGACGGCTCCTTTGAAACCAACCGGAATCTTTCCAGCGCCCGCGCCAACGCGGTGCTGGGATATATCCTTGACAACAGCTATGGACTTCTGGATCCCTACGCCTCGTATTTCTGTGCGGCAGGATATGGCGAGACAAGGCCGGTCGCGGATAACAATACCCCTGCCGGAAAGGCCCAGAACCGACGGATCGAGATCTCCATCATCCTGCGGGACGACAGCGTAATGGATATCGTCGAGAGCTATCTGAGTATCGACCTGCCCTCCTCCATGGAAGAGACGGGAGGCTGAAGTCCTGAGTGACCAGGGCGGATCACGACAGGAAATCCGGATATTCAACTCCCGGAACAGAGCCTTCCGGGAGTTGATGATAAAAGACAATAAGAAAAAGAGGGGGAGAAGAAGATGAAAACAACGATCAGGAATTCCAGCGGAGCTTCGCTCAGCGTACTGGACTACGGTGCGACGATTCAGTCCCTGTGCGTCCCGGATCGGGAGGGACATCTGGTGGATGTCGTGCTTGGGTATGACACGGAAGAGGAATACAGGACGCAGGGCGCTTACCTCGGCGCGACTATCGGCCGGGTGGGAAACCGGATCGGCGGGGCGGTGTTCTCTCTCAACGGGAAGACCTACGAACTGGCAAAAAACGACGGGGAAAACCATCTGCACGGCGGCGCCAGCGGCTTTAACGACAAGGTCTGGACCGTGAGAACGGAAGGAAACCGGATTGTGTGCGAGAGAATCTCTCCGGATGGAGAGGAGAACTATCCCGGTAATCTGAGCGTCCGGGTGACCTTTACGCTGACGGAGAACAACGAGCTGAAGATCACCTACGATGCCGATACCGATGCGGACACCCCCGTTAATCTGACAAATCACAGTTACTTTAATCTGAACGGCGGCGGCACGATCCTTGAGCACAGCCTGCGCGTAAACGGCGAACGCATTACGGCAAACGGCGCCGGATGCCTGCCCACAGGTGTGCTGGCCCCGGTGGCCGGAACAGCCTTCGATTTCCGGACGGAAAAGAAAATCGGCGCCGATATCGACGCCGATGAAGAACAGCTGAAGCTTGTTGGTGGCTATGATGTGAACTATGTCCTTTCGGGAGAAGAGGCGGCTGTCCTGTACAGCCAGGAGACCGGTATTGAGATGACTGTGCGAACCGACCTGCCGGGAATGCAGCTCTATTCCGGAAACTTCCTGACAGAACGGAAGGGTAAGGGCGGGAGCGTCATCCACCGGAGAGACGGGGTCTGCTTTGAATCCCAGCTCTTTCCGAACGCCATGAACTGCTACGGATTCCCGTCTCCGATTCTGCATGCGGGCGAGCACCTGCATACAGAGACGGTCTACGCCTTCAAAGTCCGCTCATAATACTGGCAGAGGCTGTTCAGACAGCAGACCTCGCATTTCGGTTTCCTGGCGTCGCAGACCGCACGCCCGTGGAACACAATACAATGACAGAAGTCCGAGGAGCTCTCCGGGGGAAGAATCTTCCGGAGGGCTGTTTCTATTTTCTCCGGCTCTTTCAGATTGTCCACCAGGCCGAGACGGTTGGAAATCCGGATGCAGTGGGTGTCGACAACGACGGAACCGGGAACACGATAGAGATCACCGAGAAGCAGGTTTGCCGTTTTCCGACCGACGCCGGGGAGCTTGATGAGTTCTTCCATAGTGTCGGGGACTTTGCCGCCGTGCTTTTCAAGAAGGACGATGGCGCAGTTCACAATATCGCGGGCTTTCGCGTGATAGAAGCCGCAGGAGTGGACATAACGCTCCACTTCTTCCACATCTGCCTCGGCAAAGGACTGCAGAGTCGGGAAACGGGCAAACAGAGCAGGCGTCACCTGATTGACCCGTTCATCGGTGCACTGGGCGGAGAGACGGACGGCAAACAGCAGCTCATAATCCTTCATATAGTCCAGAGAGCAGATGGCTTCTGGATATTCTGCCAGCAGCAGACGGACAATTTCACGAACCTGTTCCGGTGTGCGCATATGGAACTACTCCTTCAGTAAAGTGTGATATCGCGGAAGATGAAGCCGGAAGCAGAGCTGCTGCGGAGGAATAACCGCAAGGCTCCGGAACCATTCCCCAGGTCCATTACATACCGATGCCACTCATTGTCTGCATCCTCGGCAGACCCGACAAAGTCGGCGACAAGCGCCCCATCCGGGCCTTCTGCCCATGCCTTTGGCATTCCTGTCCCGGATTCTTTCCTTGCGGAGAAAACCAGATAGCGATATCCGGAACTTTCGGTAACAGGATACCCTGCGTCAGATAAAAGCGGCTCAGAGGGGAGGATAATCGGCTCTGCGCCTGTCAGCTCCTGATTGACCAGTGCGGCGGCATAGAGGTCATATTCATAATCTTCCTGCCGGTTGAGGCTCCCGTAATCAAAGGAAGTATAGAAAGCCAGATCCTGAGCCAGAATTTCCTGATAATTATCTGTGGTCAGTTCATACTCACCATCGTGAATCCATTTCAGAATAAGACTGTTAACCCAGTGGGCATAATGGATACCGTCACAGTAGTGATTCATATCGGTGGTGATATCATAGCGCCTGGTAAAAGAAAACAGATGAAGGTTCTCTGCGTTCGCCTCCAGCATGATCCGGGCTGCGAAGGTCTGCTCCTCAAACTGCTTATAGATTTCCCCGCTCTCTGCCAGTTGTTGCCAGAACAGAATGTTGTAAGGTGCAAAGAAGAGATAGAATTCCGTATCGGGATGATCCAGAACAACGGACACTATATTCTCGGTAACATTCCTGCGGATGATACCACGCTCCTCATCCGTCAGATGGACGGGAGAACCGGGGGAAGAGACCGGAATGGTACCGTCATAGGTGATACCGTTACGCCCTGCAGGAGTATGAAAAGACTGATATTGATCAAAAGAAGTAATGCCGGGTTCAAATTCCGGGCGGCACCGCTCCAGAATCATAGAAAGAGACCGGTCGAACAGAACATCGCGATTCAGGAGATAGTGAACGTCATCAAGAGGAAAATCATTATAGAGATAGTCGGGGAGGTTGTTGCGCCCGAGGTCGGGATTCAGGAATACGGTGACCGTCATATCGAGCGCTCTGATCACAGTGTGTACATCCGGATGATGAGAGAAAAGGCGGACCAGGGTATCGTTGATTTCCTTGTATGTGGTACCGCCAAAAGGGATTTTAACTGAATGTACTCCAAACAAAGCATCTGTTTCGCTGGTTTTGAAGTTTCGGGTAACAGAAGATCCTATCAGAACCGTGTCATAATCAAAATGCCGGAGGATTCCGTCGTTCTGATACCGCTCGCTGTCCAGACGATACGCGTAGCGTTCTGTAAGTGGGGCGTGATAATGGAAAAACGGATCAATCCGGAAAACAATCCAACCGGAGATACACAACAGGATCAGTGCCGGAATCAACCAGCAAAGAAAAAGACGACGTGATCTCATCTTGGCTTTTTTGCATCTGCCGGATCAGCAGAATTCATGGCAACGCTGTCCTTCCCATAATAGTTCGCAATGGCCCGGTTAACCCAGTTTTCCGGGTCCGAAACGGTGTCAAGCCCGGGGAGAAGAACCGGGTAGTGCTCGGAATAATCGAAGCGGACATCAAGGATAGACGGATCGTGAAGAGAGGTAAGGCGCTGCTGATAGGTTTCATAATAACCTGCAGCTTCTCCGCTTCTTAAATCAAACAGCGCGAGGGCCGAAGTGACAGTTCCGCTTCGGATGAAAAAAAGACAGCAGAGAGCAAGGATCAGTAAGGACGCACCAAGCTGCCAGAACGGCACTGCGCCGGGGGTAGATCCGTCGGGATCGACATGAGACGGTTTGCTGCGGCCCCGCTGGCGGAGCCTGTGACGAATCCAGCCGGTCCACCAGACAAGATTCACAAAGAGGAGGAAAAGATAGCTGAAAAAAATCACATTGACAGTTCTCTCAGCGATTCCGTCCATCGCATAATAGGATGGACAGTACATGGAAGAGAGCAGACAGTAGGAATAGAGGGTGACAAGACCGGGAAGGCGGAACGGCCGGTCGGGCAGAGCATGCCAGATCAGGGGATAGACAAAGACCAGAGTGCCGACAACCGGAAGACGCAGCCAGTGTATGCTGTCCAGAAATCCCCATTTAAAGGATGAGAGAACAGCATGGAAAGCATTCGGCTCATAGGTGATAGCGCCGGTAATGGAATTCTGCCGTCCGGCATTTCCGGGCGCGGCAATGTTGACGGCGAATGCGATAAAAAACAGAATGACAGGAAACAGAAAACGTTTCCAGGAAGAGTCCCTCAGGAATACCAGCATCATTATCCCGGAAACCGAGAGTATGGCGCAGGTCAGCGCGCAGGTATAGTTGCTTCCGCCGAGCAGGACACAAAGAAAGGAAAGAAGGATCAGACGGGCGCTGCTCTTTCCTGCGGGACGGGATGTGACCGTGACAGCCAAGGCAGCTGCAAGCATCAGCAGGCTGTGGAAGAACGTATAGTGCAGAGCACTGTTATACCAGAAGAATGCCGCGGAAGGAGAAGGGGAAATCTGGACACAGAGAATGCAGATTAAAGAGGAGAGAATCGCAGAAAAGGAGCGGGAAAAGCCAAGCACTGTCACAAAAATGGCATGGCACAACGCAAAAACTCCCGCTGACAAAGCACAAAGCATCATGAGGGGAACAAGCCCGTAGAACTGCTCCCCAAACCCGGCGGGCTGAAGTGCCATGAGGAAGACGGCGGAGAAGGTACCCTGCCAGGTCCTGTAGGAGTCAGCCACCGTTTGAAACGCGGCCTGGAGAACGCCTCTCGGACCTGCGCCGCTTTGAACTGCCCGATGGACCTCAAGACCATAGATGTAGTCATCCGCTGCCGGTGTATCATACGCTCCAAGCAACAGAAGCGGGAGGAGACTGAGGATCAGGACACTGACCGCCAGGAGAGACAGGAGACGCAGAGGGATCTGTAGTTTCCGGTTTTTCAAACTGCTCCCTCCCAAAGGTCAGGATGAGGCGTCAGCCCCAGGGTTTCAGGCTGCAGGATTTCAGCGGCATATAGATCGTCTTCATAATCCTGCTGCTCAATGAGGGAAGAATAATCAAAGCCCGTATAGAAATCCAGCTCCTGGCGAAGATAGTCCTGATAATTGTCCGGGGTCAGCCGATAAGCATCGTCTTTCATCCATCTCAGAATCAGGCTGTTGATCCAGTGGCAGTAGTGGATCGGGTCGCCATAGTTGTTCAGATCAGTCGTGATATCTGTGCGACCGGAGAAGGAGAAAAGATGAATATTGTCGTATTCCAGGAGAATCGAGCAGGCCAGTTCCTCCATCTCCACCTGCCGGTATACCGTACCGTCATCCACCAGAGACTGCCACCAGATAATGCTGTAGGGGGAGAAAAAGTAATAAAACTCCGTATCCGGATGCTCCGCCGCAAGAGACGCCACATTCCGTGTGATGTTCCGGCGGACCGCGTCGGCATCTGCCTCAGACATGTGAACCGGAGTGCCGGCCGGAACAATATGAATCCCGTCCACAGTTGCGGAGGCTGGCCCGCTGGGCAGTTCCCAATGGGAATAGTCGTCGAAGGATGTGATGCCGGGCTCAGCCGTTCCCTCTGCCCGGGCAAGCGCCATGGGCAGAGCCCGGCCGAAAAAGAGATCTCTGTTCAGAAGATAGTTGATATCATCCAGCGGATTGTTATTATAGAGGTAACGCAGATTACGGGAGGAGGACTCACTCAGAATTTCCAGGTAACCGGCGTCAAGCCCGCGGATGATAAGCTTCAGATCGGGACGGTACCGGAGCGCGCGGCGCAGCATCTCGTTCACTTCATAAAAATGGGAGCCGGGCAGAGCAACCTTTACGGAGTGAACGCCGAATACAGAATCGGCTTCCGAGGTTTTAAAGTTCATCGTCATGGAAGTGCCGGTAATCAGCGCGTCATAGTCGAAATGACGCAGGATCCCATCATTCTGACTGCGCTCATTGTTCAGGGGATAGTAATAGCGGTCTGTATCCGGAGCACGATAGTGAAAGAACGGATCCACTGTAAAAACGAAATATGCAATCACCGGCAGCAGAAGCAGCACCGGGAACTCCCAGAAAAGAAACTGTTTTTTTGCTCTCAACGGAAAACCCTCAGAATGATCAGAAATAGTAACAATACTCGAAAACCTGAAGTGAAAATGAATGGCAGCCGGACTTTATCAGAAGTAAAAGTAGACAAAGACAGACTCACTGCTCAGGCAGATCACGGCCCATACGAAGGCAAGACCTGCGAAGACCATAGTCAGCGAGGAGTTCTCGTGCAGCTTTCTGTAGTTGTTCTCCGGCAGGAGGCAGATGACAAATGCCGCGAGGATAAAGAACAGCATCCAGAAACCGCGGACCATGCCCGCAGCGGTACCAAGGGGCGGAAACAGGTCGGAGAGGAACTTGAATTCCGGGAGGACAAAGGTCTTCAGAAGGCCTTCGCTGACAGAAGTGTTTTCAAACATCAGGATTCTTTTGATCAGGCTTGCCCACTGCCGGATGGAAGTTGAACGGAAGAGCAGCCAGAGTACATTTACCGCCGTGAAGCTGAGGCCCCAGCGGACCGGCTCAAAGACTCTCGACTCCTGCTTCTCAAATACGCGGTCGAACACCATCAGCAGACCGTGAAGGATACCCCACAGCAGAAAGGTCCAGTTGGCTCCGTGCCAGAGTCCGCTGATAATAAAGACAATCATGGTGTTCACATAGGTGAGGAGCTTCCCTTTCCGGCTGCCGCCGAGAGGAATATAGATATATTTGGTCAGGAACTTTGTCAGGGAGATATGCCAGCGCTTCCAGAAGTCCCGAATGCTGAGTGCCTTGTAAGGAGAGTCAAAGTTGATAGGGAGGGTGATGTTTAGCATCAGCGATGCACCGGTTGCCATGTCACTGTACCCGCTGAAGTCAAAATAGATCTCGAAAGTGTAAAACAGCATGATCAACATCCAATCCATGGAAGTACTGACCGTGATGTTGTCAAACCCGTAGGAAACAGCCTTGGAGAAGGTATCGGCAAGGAGCATTTTTTTGAACAGGCCGAAGGAGAAGATCTTGATGCCGCAGACAAAGTTTTCCCAGTTGAACTTCTTGAGAGCGGGGTTATTCAACTGACCGATCAGCTCTGCAGGATCTGCGAGGGGACCCATCAGGAGCTTGGGAAAATACAGAATAAATGCAAGATAGTCGATCAGGTCGGCCTTCTCCAGCTCTTTTCTGCTCACTGAGACAAGATAGGCGATCTGCTGAAAGGTGAAGAAACTGATGCCGACCGGCAGGGCGATTTTCCGCATGGTATAGCTGCGGCCGAGGAGCATACTGACATTGGACAGTGTGAAGTCCAGATACTTGTAATAAAACAGAATGGCGATGTTTACAACAATAGGGATCAGAACCAACAAGTTCTTTTTGGAAGAGTGCTTTTCAATCAGTTTCGCGAATACGAAGTTTACTGCGATGCTGATTACAAGCGCCGTCAATGTCTTCCAGTCAGCCCAGGCATAGAATACCAGGCTTGAGAGAATCAGGAGTATCTTCCCCGCGACAGTCCCGATTCGGTTCAGCGAGAAGTACAGAACCAGTACAATCGGCAGAAAAGCGAAAACAAACAGATAGGAATTAAACTGCATCCCGGAGTCTCCTTGGCATACAAATTCATAAGTTGCGGGGACAGTATACTAATACAGAACCGCCTGACGGAAACAGGCGGGATGATCAGCGTCGAAAAGGACTGAAAGATCACCGCTGACAGACCGAAAGTCCAGAACAATCTGTTGCCAGGATTTTTCCTGCCCTGCCAAGCCGCTGAGAGAGATGACAGACGCTCCTTCCGAAGGATCAGGAACGGCAATGAACGATGTCGGAGAATCTATACCGTCAGACCCGTAAATCTGGTCGGCAGAACGAAAAGACACTGGGGCGCCTTCACTGTTATATACTGAAACACGGGCTTCGGCAGCGCGCTCGAGGTTCACTTCAAACACCAGATACCGGTGACCTTCCGTCTCCGGAAGGGTCAACGTTTCGTTGCCGAATGCCGCTTCCGCAAGGACGGCAGGCTTTACTCCGGTGAGTTCCTCATTTACCAGAGCGGCTGCGTAGAGATCATTTTCATAATCCGGCATACTGTTCATCGACAGATAGTCGAAGCCTGAATAAAAATCCAGCTCCCGTTCCAGATAGTCCAGATAGTTCTCCGTTGTGAGAAGACCCTCTCCGCTCCGGATCCAGTTGAGGATGAGGCTGTTTACCCATTCGGAATAATGGATCGGGTCGGAGTAATTGTTCATATCGGTGGTGATGTCTGTGCGCAGATTGAAGGAGTACAGATGGAGATTGTCACATGTCAGAGCAAGCTCGATCACCTGCTTCTCTGCCTCAATATGCCGGTAAATTGTTCCGTCTGCTACCTTGGACTGCCACCAGGCTGCGCTGTAAGGCGTGAAAAAGCAATGAAATTCCGTTTCGGGATGCTCCTGGGCGATCGATAGAACATTCAGAGAGATATTCTCCCGGATGGCCGCTGTCTCTTCATCGGTGAGATGAACCGGCTTGCCCGGCGCCTCGTCCGGAATGCCGTCATAGGTAGCGTAATGCATTCCGGAGGGATGGTAAAACCGGTCATAGTCGTCAAAGGACGTAATCCCGGGCAGAAAGCCTTCTTTTCGGCTGTCAGAAATCATGGGAAAGGCGCGGTTAAACAGAATATCCCGGTTCAGCAGATACTCAACGTCGTTGAAAGGATTCCTGTCATAGAGATATTCCGGCAGCTTTGCCTTTCTCCCTGCAGGTCCTGAGGTGATGGAGACATAATCAAGGCCCCGGATGACTTCGACGATCCCGGGATTGAAGCGAAAGGCCGTTTCCAGATTGTCTCTGATCTCCCGGAAGCTTGCGCCCGAATAGGGTGTCTTTACAGAATGAACGCCAAAGATCCGGTCGGCGGCAGAGGTTTCGAAGTTTTTTGTCATGGAAGAGCCGATGATCACAGCGTTGTAGTCAAAGTGCTTCAGTATTCCGTCATTCTGGCTGCGCTCATTGTCCATCACATAATAATATCTGTCCGCATCGGGTGCCCGGTAATGAAAGAAAGGATCGGTAATGAAGACAGCGGTTCCCAGCAGAATGAAGGAGAGAAGGGACGGAATCAACCAGGAGAGAAAATGCCGCTTGCTTTTCATCGGGTCAGACTGATGTTGCCACCGCACTCAATCGTGTCCAGAGAAACATTCCCGTAAGTGCCGCGGTACATCCAGGCGACCTCAACCGGGAAGCTCTTGAGTTCACCGGAGGAGAGATTCACGGTAAAGGTGCGGTCATTGAGCAGGGTGACACGCTGACCGTCTGTGCCGTCATATTCAATCGCAGGAGATGCAAGAGAGGCATACTGCCCGTCAACAGCAATGTTCAGAGTGTTCGGAGATGCGCTGGTATAAAGACTGTAGGAATCCACATAGACCGATACCGTGATATCGACTGTCCGATCACCGCTGACAGTGGCGTTCCAGTCCGCATGGATATTCAGGCTTGTCCCGGTATCGGAACGGAAAGTTCCGCTCCCCAGAAGCGTACCGACCGGCATGACATCAACCGGGGCAACAGGCGCTCCGGTCACAATCGGGGTGGGAGTGCTCTCAACAAGCGTGTCCGGCACAGAAGAAGGAGCCGGCGTAGAGGGGATCAGCTGCTCAGCCGGGAGCATAACCGGCTCTGAGCCGCCGGTGGTCTGAGACGGAGCGGCAGAGGGAGGAGTGGCAGTTGCCACCGGGCGCGCAGTCTGTACCGGCGCAGAAGTGGAAGGCGGGTAGTAGACCGGGGCGGAAGTCGGGGCAGAGGTCGGCACAGGTGTGGGTTCAGGTGTTTCAACGGGTACTTCCGGCTCGGCGGTCGCCGTTACGTTCTGATACGGGATGTTGGAATGCGGATTGGAATTATCCAGGCCTGTCAGAAAAATGATGACTACTGCAACCACAAGAAGAAAAACCAGCAGCATCAGGAGAGCGGTGGTTCGACTGTTTCTCATGATAAACCTCCGCGTCAGCTCCGGCTGAAGCGCATGGAGCCGAGAATATAATTCACATCCGGATATGCCGGAAGAGCTTCCAGTTCGTCATCGTTGCCTGCTGCTTTGACAAGGGTAACGAGCAGATAGCTGCAGCTGTCTTCCGGGATTGGGAAAACCATGCAGAGATTATCACCATGACGGAACATAGCACCGTTCTGTGCGCCGTAGGATACTTCGGACAGATCGCGGTGCTTTTCCGCAAGAGCTTTCAGAAGCTTTGGATAATCTTCTCCGGAATAGTAGGAGGCATATTCAAACTGAGCACTGAAATCCTCCCCATAAAGGACTCCTACATGAGAGTCTCCAGACTCCGAAAGGAATTCATCCTCACGTACACTGAAGCTGAATTTGTCAGCGTCAAAGGACAGTGTTACCTCAACAGTCGCCGCATCGCGAAAACCGGATATAAAGCTGTAGCTTCCTTCCTTTACATTCCCGGGTTTCGCGAGAGCAGCAGAGGGCTTCGCGGAAGAAGCTTTCAGTTTACGGGATTCGGAACCGAAAGAAATGCCGGATGTCTTCCTGCTGATATAATAATATGCAATACCTGCCACACCGGTAAGAGCGCTGACAGAGATTAAAAGCCTTTTGATTTGCATAAGATAATCTCCTTTACTCAAATTTAATCTATTATAATGGAAACCGGGTCCTTTTACAATCCCTTATATGTGAAAAGATGGTACGACAGGCAGGAAGAAGGACGAAAACGGAAGGAAAATCATTGTGGATTCACCGAAAATACCTTGTCAAAGGGACGGTTCTATGGTAAAATAACTTTGTTTTGCCGGGTGCAGAAACCGGGCAATGCGTTTATGAATTCACGTAATCTTGATACTACCGATCACGGCTGTCCGGTACTGAGAGCCGGTGGACCAACAGGATGACAGGAAAGGCTGTGCAATGAAGAAGAAAAAGAAAACAGGGAAAACAGTCGTAAGGATCATCGACAGATTATTCGGACTGATACTGGCAGCAGGGATTGTTATTGGGATCTGCGGGCTGGCGCTGGAATGGGTGCTGGTGAAAGGCCCGTCGCCTGCGCTGAGGGATTCCTTTGTTATGACAATGATCTGGACCAGACGCTTTGACTTTATCACGAATATTTTCCTGTCGCCGGAAGAGGTAACAGACATCATTCTGGCTCACTCCACCACAACGGTAGAGGAAGCCACGGATACAAGCCTCGTTACCGTAAAGGCGCAGCAGGCGAAAGAAGAGCAGGAAGAGAACGCAGCGGTGGAGAATTCCGGACCGCAGCCGGATGAATACGGACTCATCGATGAGGATGGGGACGGTATTATTGTCGTACCGGTCAAGAAACAGGGCTTCGCCGGCACGATGATCGTTGTTCTCGACCCATCCAGAGTCTTTGTCGCAAAGCCGGAGGTCTGGGGCGGATACGGACAGACGCTGGAGACCTTTGTGCAGCGCTATAACGCGCTCGGAGGTATCAACGGCGGAGCGTTCTTTGATGAGGACGGCGGAGGCACAGGCGGCTACCCGGACGGACTTACCGTCACGGAAGGAGAGCCGTTCATGATGGGAAATGAAAGGACTTTTGTCGGCTTTACAAATGACAATATTCTCTATGTTGGAGATATTGACTCTGAGGCAGCCTATCAGCTGGGGATCCGGGACGGTGTCAGCTTCGGGCCTGCTCTCATTGTGAACGGAGTCGGCAATTACGGAGCTGAACTGGAATCCGGAATTAATCCCCGTACGGCAATCGGTCAGCGTGCCGACGGTGCGGTGCTGATGCTGGTGATTGACGGGCGTCAGCTGCACAGCATCGGCGCAAGCTTCGGTGATGCGAGAGACGTCATGTTTGACTTCGGTGCGATCAATGCCTGTAATCTTGACGGCGGTTCCTCAACTGTCATGTACTACAACGGGCAGTATATGAACAGCCCCTCTTCTGCCAGCGGAACATCCCGGGCTCTGCCGAATGCGTTCCTGTTCAGATAAGGAGGATGAAATGGCAAAGACGAATGCAAAGAAAAGCAGAGCTTCCGTATTTGGAACCGTGCTTTATATCCTGCTGCTGGCAGTTGAGATCGTTCTCCTTGCCGCAGTCGGTCTGTATATCATCAGACAGGTTTACAACTATGCGGCAGTTTACGATGACACCCAGCCGGAACCTGTGATTGAGAACTATATCGAATCCCTGAAGGAAAACCTTTGGGACGACAGCATCGGCGCTACTGTCGCGGCGATGCCTCACCAGGTGCAGTCAGATGAAGAAGTAGCCGCGCTGGTGAAGGACATGCTTCAGGATGACCTGAGCTACGCCATGAACAAGCGGGACAGTCGCGGCAACAAGCTGGTCTATGATCTGCTCGCAGGCGGGAATGTCTTTGGACAGGTAGCGCTTGAGCAGGATACCTCGCGGAATCTGGCGGAGGGGATTAATCTTCCTTCCAAATTTGTTGGGATTCTTGCCAAGATCGGCGTCTCCATTCAGCCGGAACTCTATTCCTGGAAGGTTGGGGAAGAGAGCTTTGATTTCTCCGGGCTGTACTCCAGCATCCGGGTTACAGTGCCTTCCAGCTATCGGGTATCTCTGAACGGTGTCAATCTGAGCGAAGAGTACATTGTTGAACGGGATATCCACTTTGACAATCTGGAGAACTATTATTACCGTTACAGCAATCTCCCGACGAAGGTGACCTATGAATTTGACCATATCATGGGCCATATTGATCCGGTGATCTATGATGATAACGGTAAGGAATTTGTTATTGACGAGAGTAAGGACGACTCCCAGTTCCTGCAGAAGGTAGAGGATGAGATGACCTGGGCAGCCCTTGCCCAGCACATTGACGGTTTCTCAGAGGCCTATCTCCGTTTGAGTGCCAGCATCGACGGCGTGGATCAGAGTATCCCCTACAGCGCGGTACTGCAGTATATTGAACCCGGCGGAGAGCTGGACTTCAAGCTGAAGCAGGTTCTGTCGATCGGGAACTGGTCCCACAACAGCTACTTCCAGTACCTCGGGAGTGAGATGACCAGTGCCTATCTGATCGGCAACATGTGCTTCCTGGTGGAGTATACAGCACATGCCACAGTCAGTCAGCCCGCGGGCGCGATGGATGTCGTCCGGAACTTCCGCTCTATTGTGGATGCTTCCAGTGGACGGATTGTGACAGCGACAATTGATGATATCTGACATTAGTCAGATTTACACAGAAGACGTATGATAGAATAATAGGTACCGGATACATGAAGAATATGAGTGACCAGGGACATGACATCGATATGAACAGTCCCTCAGACTGCAGAGAGAACTGTGTAATCGTACTCCCTTCGCTGAACCCCGATGACAGATTCGACGGGGTGGTCGACGGGCTGAGAGCAGCGGGTTTCCGGAAGATTGTGATCATCGATGACGGCAGCGATGAGGCACATCAGTCTCATTTCGAACGGGCAGAGAAGTATCCGGAGTGCAGCGTTCTGCATCATGGAGTGAACATGGGCAAGGGCCGCGCGCTGAAAGACGGCTTTGTAAAGGCCCTGTGTGACTGGCCTGACGCGGTAGGCGCGATCACGATTGATGGAGACGGACAGCATCTGACGGAAGATATCATTGCCTGCGGAAACAGGATGCTGACGGAAGAGAAGAACGTGATTCTTGGCTGCAGAGACTTTGACCTGCCCGGTGTTCCTGCGAGGAGCGTTGCCGGAAACAAGACGACATCCAGGATGTTCCGTCTGGTATACGGAATTGTGCTCTCAGACACACAGACCGGTCTGCGCGCCATCCCGATGAGGTATCTCAGCAGGTTCTGTGCAATCAGGGGAGAGCGCTTTGAGTATGAGACCAATATGCTGCTGCAGATGAAGAAATGGGGCATCCCGTTTACGGAACAGCCGATTGAGACGGTCTACGAGGATGAGAATGCGGGCTCCCACTATGACACGGTGAAGGATTCCTGGAGGATCTTCAAAGTCATGCTCAGGAGTCTGCTGCGATGAGTATGAGGGAGGAGCCGACAGAGAGTGCAAAGAAGGCAAGACAGCCGTTCCTGTATGCGGTCAGCTCCGGGCTGTCGGCCGTTCTTGACATCGGAGTTTATTATGTACTGATGCTGCTCCTGGAGAGTCGGCTGGGTAATCTCGCCGAAGCGGTGTGTCTGGTTCTGGCAAGGGTAGTATCGTCCTTTTTCAACTTCAACCTGAATAACCGCATTGTCTTTCAGAGCAGAGCGCCCTATGGGAAGGCATTGATCAGGTATTATTGCCTGGCGATTCCGCAGATGGCGGCTGCAACACTGCTGCTGACGCTGTTCGTACAGCTGCTGCATATAGATGGAGCTGAGGGCTCGACAGCAGTCAAGGCCATTGTAGATGGAGCACTTTTTGTGATCAGCTTTTTTATCCAGAAATACTGGGTTTTCTCTCACAGAGATAAACAATAATCCACCATATGATCTGAAGAATGAAAGGAAAAGGAAAAAGAAAATGATGTATGAAATTGACATCGCAGGCCTGAAGCGTGAGCTGCCTCTCTGCAAAGTTTCGGACGATCTCTATATCGGCGCTTTTGTCATGTTCGGAGATGTGGAGCTGACGGTACATTGTGCGGAAGCGTTGCTGAAGATTGCGCCGGAGTACGATTACATCATTGCGCCGGAAGCGAAGAGCATCCCGCTGCTGTATGAGATGGCTCGTCAGAGCGGCGCCGACAAATATTTCCTCGCCCGCAAGGGCCCGAAGGCCTACATGAGCGGTGTCTTCGAAGTGAACGTCAAGTCCATTACGACCATGGGCATGCAGAAGTTGGTGATTGACACGGCGGATGCCGAGCTGATCCGCGGCAAACGTATGCTGATCATCGACGACGTGATCTCAACGGGAGAGTCTCTCCATGCGATGGAAGAGCTGGTCCATCAGGCAGGCGGAATCATTGCGGGCAAGATGGCTGTTCTTGCAGAAGGCGACGCAGCCAAGCGGGACGATATCATTGTCCTGGCTCCGCTTCCGCTGTTCAATCCGGATGGCACTGTGAAAGCATAAGCAGAAACCTCAGATATGATTGTGCGGTAATCCTGCCGGTTGAAAGATTCAGCCGGTTCCTCTAACGCAGGATCGTATCGCGCCAATAACCGATAAAAAACGCTGACAGAACCAGTGAATTCTGTCAGCGTTTTTTTTGAAAATACTCCTGCAGAAGCCTGCGGCCCTCCTCCTCGCCGATCCCAGCATAGACTGCGGGATGATGGCTGTAGTGCTCTGAGAAAAGATCTATTACGCTGCCGCAGGAGCCGCTGTTGGGCTCCCGGGCGGCATAGACAACACGGGAGACCCGTGCATTGAGGATGGCACCGGCGCACATGGGACAGGGCTCCAGCGTCACGTAGAGGCTGCAGCCGTCAAGCCTCCAGTTGCCTCTCTTCCGGCAGGCCTCGCGGATGGCCTCCACCTCTGCGTGAGCTGTGGCATCGCGAAGCTCCTCCCGCCGGTTTCGGCCTTGACCGATGACGGTTCCGGCTTCATCTACGATCACACAGCCTACCGGTGCTTCGTCGGCTTCTGATGCCTCTTCCGCGAGGAGCAGAGCCTGATTCATGTATGTGGAGTCATCCGCTCTCATCTGACGCGATCCTCCTGTCTGCCGGTCTTTATTGCCGGCTGGACAATTATAATAGAAAGAATGTGACTGGGCTGCGCCGAAAAGGACACAGCCCAGTTTTGCTCAGTTGTTAAATTCGTGAAACGTTCAGGCGAGGGCCGCTGTGATGATGGACATCTGGTAGACTTCCTCTGCGTCACAGCCGCGGGAGAGGTCGTTGATCGGAGCATTCAGGCCCTGCAGGATGGGGCCGTACGCAGCGAAGCCACCGAGCCGCTGGGCAATCTTATAGCCGATATTTCCGGACTGGATCTCCGGGAAAATAAAGGTGTTGGCATAACCGGCTACAGGGCTGCCCGGGAACTTCAGCTGGCCGACAACAGGGGAGACGGCAGCATCAAACTGCATCTCACCGTCAATGGCGACGTCAGGGGCCATTTCCTTGGCAATTGCAGTGGCCTCGCGAACCAGGTCGACGTTGGCGCCCTTTCCGGAGCCCTTGGTGGAGTAGGACAGCATGGCGACCTTCGGATCCATACCGAAAACCTTCGCCGTCTTGGCAGTCTCAACCGCCACTTCCGCAAGCTGGGCGGCGGCGGAAAGCGTAACATTGCCTTCCTTGTCAACCTTGTCCTGATAGTCAATGTTGATAGCGCAGTCGCCCATGGCGAGCATCTCTTCTCCACGGACCATGATGAAGCAGGAGCTGACGAGATTGGCGCCCTTCTTCGTTTTGACAAGCTGCAGAGCGGGGCGCACGGTATCGGCAGTGGAATAGGTCGCTCCGCCAAGCAGTGCGTCGGCTACACCCATCTTGACCAGCATGGTGCCGAAGTAATTGCCCTTGCTGAGGTTGGCACGGCAATCCTCAGGAGTCATCTTGCCCTTGCGAAGCTCTACCATCGTGCTGACCATCTCATCCATTCCGGGATAGGTGGCGGGATCCAGGATTTCCAGACCATCGATGTCAAAGCCGCCCTTTGCAGCCGCGGCTTTTACTTCCTCAACGTTGCCGACCAGGATCGGAGTCAGGAAGCCTTCCTTTTTCAGACGGTCCGCTGCAGCCAGAATACGGGCGTCTGAGCCTTCGGTATAAACGATCTTCCGGGGATTTGCCTTGAGTATTTCTACCAGATTTTCAAACATGCAGGTTTCCTCCGTAATGCTAATTTTTACGCTGATACTCTACCACGCAACGGCAGGTTTTTCAAGAGGAAAGACAGAGGAATAGAGGAAAAACAGCGGATTCTCTCTGCCCATCCCCTTATTGTTCTCAGACTCTGCGGTTAATCGGCTCTCGTCCCTCGAGAGCGTCGATGATCTGCTGGGCAGTCATGATGCCGCAGTTTTCGAGATTCTCGTAAGACTCTGCGCCGTTGTGGGAGGTCGCTATGACATTGGGGAGGGAGAGAAGAGGCGTGTTCTCAGGCGTCGCCGGCTCATGCACGAATACGTCCGAGGCGAAGAAGGCAACCTGACCGCTCGTAAGAGCGTCATACATGGCGGGTTCGTCCACAACCTCGCCGCGGGCATCGGTGACAAAGACCACGCCCTTCTTGCAGAGGGCCAGACTCTCTGCGTTGATCATGTTCTCGGTGGAGGGAAGCAGCGGGACCAGGATGCAGATGATGTCGCTCTGGGACATGAGCTCCTCAAAGCTCTTGAATTCGACATTGT
>ODAI014182189.1_pt1 | contig 21066 bp, 18 predicted proteins | sample 1539321 | NCBI WGS metagenome assembly ODAI01 (sample SAMN02144231, study PRJEB22623) | gut metagenome | biome: sheep rumen | host: Ovis aries | place: New Zealand | reverse complement strand
TATTCGGGATAGTATTCCTTGATGAACTCGAAAATGCCGGAACTTGAACTCATATCTCAACTGGTATTACATCGACTATTTTTATGATACTGTCATCAAGGATTGCCACATTTATCTCACCGTTGTCGGGATTGGTTTGGGCATTGGGCCAGACAAGGAACAGAACTCCTATGGAGTTTAGGAACTTGGAGACGGCAATCTCACCTTCAAGACTCAATTTGTCCATCATCTTCTTTACAGTTCCCTCGTTTCCAAGCAGCAGATTCCCAACATATTTCCGAAAATACTTGCCAACTTGTTTTACCTCTTCGGGCAATGGACCAAGTTTCTCTTCGGTCTTGCTTATAATGGACGGATGGACGGGTTTTGCTGATACAACATGGTTGTCATCAGTCAGGTCTGGCACCTCAATGATATAGACATAAGGTGTATCACCTTTTCCTTTTTTGGCATATACTACTGCTGTTCTATACACCGAGGTGGCGTATATGCCGACTCCGAACTTACACTTTCCATCCCCTTCGAACAAGTGGGATATGTCAAAGTGGTCAAACTGTGCTGTGGTACCGTGGTAGAATGTTTGCATAAAAATCAGATTACCTTATTCTGTTTGTTTTTGTTTGCAGATTCCCGAATTTTGCAAACAAACTGCAAGCAAAACCGCAAGCAAAAATCATTTTAATCTTCTATATTTTACGTTATTAGGAACACTATCCTCTGTTTGCACGATTTCGTTTTCAGCAACCAATTCTGCAAACAAACGAGAAACGGCGGACATATCTTTCTCTTGTAGTTTAAGCAGTGCTCTTGCCTCCCGATTGTTGATTGTGTCTATTGAATCGAGATATCGAAGGATAGCCTCTTTCTGTCGGGCTTTGTCTTGTTTCTTTGCCTTAACATAGTCTATTTTGTCATTTGTGCTTTTCCGCTTTGAAATATGAAGAATATATGATAGTCCAGATGTCTTCCCCGTTGGCTCGATGAAATCCAAGTCTTGCAGTTTCTCCAAAATGGTGTGTAAACGGTATGGACTGATGTTGGGTGATTCTGCCAACTCGGATAACTTCACCTTTCCTCTTCTCACAATCTCCGACAATACAAACAGTTGGTCGAGTTTTAGAGACTTCCCTGTTTGATTCTCATAAAGAAGAGACAACTCAATCAGCTTTTCAGACGACACCTCTGCTTTTATACGGAAAATGACCGATGTCTCGGTCTCCTCTGGCTCTGGCAGTGGCTTTCCTTTCCTTAATAGGTCGGTGAATATCTTGTCAAATCCACTGCCTGCTTTTTCAGCCAAACCTATCTCACGTAATATATCCATCACATTAGGATTACGAGGATTGGTCTTTCTTAGATAGTTCTCAACCGTCACACCTTCAGGGAACCTGCCTGGACTTTCGAATTCCAGATAGCCACCATCATCATATTTCCGAATCTCAATAATTTGCTGACGGCTTATATCCCGATGTGCCAATGCATTGATGAGTAGCTCTCGAATCACAATCTCTGAATAGTCCTCCACATATTCACGGAATAGGCCGAAAATATATTCTCGTTGCCGGATTTCTGCTTTCAACTGAGCAAAACAATCCCTTGCAACCTCTATGATGTTCCCCCTATATTCGTAAGGTTTATAGGTTCCATCGGCATAGTAATGGATGTACTTCACCTCGTAGTAAGGCAGTTCCCTGAGTGCTTTGTTATTACCCACAAAGAGAATGCCCGTAGTAGTAGGTTTTATTCTTCCGTCCTCTTCTTTGACCATTCCAAGTGAATCGAGCAAGTCGGCATTAGTCTTGTCTAAATATGGACTCTCACTGTTCTTTGTCTCAATCAGACCACGTAACGTCTGCAAACGGTCTTCATCCAGCCATTCTCCCGATATATTCCAAGTCTTTTGGTCATATACGATAAGGCCTTTCTCCGCCTGAATAGTGGCTATTTCGTGAGGCTCAATAGCCCGATTGCCATCATTACATCTGATGAGGTATTCTCCCTTGGAAGTTCTGTGCATTTGTGGCGAAAACGGTATCTCCAGCACCAAAAGGTCTGTACCATTAACACGTATCCGATGAGGGATGAGAGTAATGGTGGGAGTGGTTCTGTCTTGCACTTGCTTTATCAACTCGAATACCTTCTTGTCGTCATACACAAAGGACTCATTCACCTCCTTCGTCTCATCAACAATACCCACAAACAGAAACCCACCTTTCAGGTTGGCAAATGCCACCACATCACGAGCCATCTCGTCGTATCTAGGTGCAAAGTTCCTCAACGACTTACCAAACACTTTCTTGTCTTCCAGTTGCTCTTTGAAATCCACAATGTCACACTCTCCTCTTTCCAGAAGACTGTAGAACCATTGGACACTTATCTTGGTATATTTCTTCATAAATCAGCAAATTTTAATGTTTTCAATGCCCAGTAGAATCACACCACCAATAGTGTTGGCAAATGCAGAGTATGTTTCCCATACCGATTTCGGGACTTCGGTTTTTGCCCGTTTGCATTCCAAAGTTACACAATCTCCATTCAGTAGTGTATCTCTTACTATTTTATTGCTGAAGTCCATAGCCTAATTATGTTTGATTTAGCACTCAATTATTTCCAGATTACAGAGTTATTTACAGTTGTTTTTTGTATCTAACAATAAATACATTAACAGTGTAGTGGTATGTTTTATTGTGCATCAATCATTTGAATATTCTTCATAGGGATATGCCTCCATTAAAGCATCAATGTCTATATCAAAATATTCTGTAGGACTAATATAGTATGTATTTGTATAGTGAAGAGGTAACTCTGCACTTTTTAATTCCGCATATGATGAAAGATGCAGTTTACATACATCACAATGAAAATGGCTTGCAGTTATATCTTTACGTATCACGACATCTTCATTCTCGATAGCTTCACGTCCATACATAGGTTCTTTCCCATAAATTAATGCATCATTCCCACAACAAGGACATTTGACACGATGATACCCACGATGTGTTTTTTCAGCAATAGTCTTCATCGATTGTTCTATTGTTTTAGCCACCTCATCTGGCGAATTCCGCAAATCCTCATTATAAGTTTTCTTTCTTGCACTAATATTATCAAGCACTGCTTTCTTTACCTTCTCTGAATCCTGCTGGATAATCTCTGTAGCCATTTGGGCGATTTCTTTACCAAACAAGGTGTCAAGTGATTCTCCCATTGACTCTGATAATACTTGACAACTTTTATAAAAATCGGCTTGCCAATTATCAATATTATATTCAGCAAATCCACCGCCACCAGTATGTAAATCTTCATTTCGGCGGATAGTCATACTGGTAGCGACCTTTTGCAAGTCAACATCAAAATGAGGGATAAGTTCCCCACACAATGCTATGACCTTATTAGTCATTATTGACTTAGGTTTACCGTTAGCATCTTTTAATTCCAGTGCATACAAAAGATTCTTATGGTCGTTGTTAGGTTCGGCAAGCAATGTAGGGCTAATATATGCCAACGCAGCTCGCGCCACTAATTCCATTCCTAATGCACAATATATGCCGAAGAATACAGAATCTTTATCTTCTGTTTCGGCCTTCTCAAAATAAATCTTTGCCTTTGAAAACAAGGCGTCTTTAGACCAGTTCATTAATATATACTCTTTTTAATATTCTTTTTTTATCATTATGGGCATCTTCACGAGCATGGATTACTCGCCAATTATCAATAATAGCAACATTATTTCCTAACCAAACTATACGATGAGAATCTAGTTTAAGTTGTTCAAGCATTAACTCATTTAATTTCTTTGCCTCATTATTCACCGGTTTATAAATATGGAAATCGAACTTAAATCCAATCATTCCTTTTTGCCGAATAATCGGAGTCAATACTCTTCTTTTCCCAGGAATGTCTAATTGGTATACTGCACGCTCTGAAAGATACAAAAAATCTTCTATTGACGATGATAGTGAATCAAACGTTCTGGCTAATGTTGCACATGGACTCGGTTTTTCTGAAGCCAACATAAGATAACGAATGGGAATATCCCAATATGCTGTATCTGTATGCCATGGGAATTGATTGAAACCGACACTATACGAAAAAGCCCCATAACTACCATTCCCTTTATCTTGTGCCAACAATTGCTGAACAAGGGCTCCATTATCTCCTGGAACGATTTTCCCGAACAGTGAGGCAATATCCAACAAATTTTGTTCAGAGTTTTCCAAGTTGAAAATGACATACCCTTGTTTGTTGAGGGTATCCTTCAAGGTATTAAGTTCAATACTGTTCATATGGCATATTCATTTTTTTTCTTTCATTAAAGACAGAAGTTGGCAAGATGGCTTCAATATGGTCTTTGTGGTTCTGACATTGATTAACCATCATGTTTTTTTGAGATATAAAAACCTTTCGGGGGAGTATTGCTTATTACACTCTGGTAAGGTGAAATATATAGGGTGCAAAGACGTTCCCCATCATCCGTTATTATTTCATAGCCATCAATTGGTTTTTTAATGTTTGGTGAGCTAAATGAACCTATTCTTTCCCAATGGAATGGCTCATTAGATAATAAAGATAGTTTTTTTAGGTAGACTTCATTTGCCGGCACTCCTCTTGTCGGAATCGGATTGGTAACATCGAATCCATATTCCCCATAGGCATTAGGGATAACATCTGTTGTAGCCCCGTCTGTATTGTTTCCCAGGCTTTTGTAGAATGACTCAACAACCTGGTCTGTGGCATTGGGATTATTTTTCAAAAAAGTTTTTTTAACCACATATCGATAAAGCCTTGTGGCATCCTCTTTGCTGAACGGATTATCTGGCCGACACATCTGACCTTCATCCACCATTGCAACAGCAGACTTGTCATCCATACGATTAAATCTCATGGTCATCCAAGTTAATGCATTAGCAACTTGTTCCAGTTTGTAACGATGACCGAACAGCTTATATGCTTCGTCGATTTGTTCACGCATCTCATCCAATCCACCAAAAAGGAGGTCGGCCATTTTGTCCATGAGCGCATCCTCACTTTTCGATAGTTGAGGTTTACGTTTGGCAATATTAAACAATCCCATATTTTTCAACTTTTGATGAATTATACCTATTTGTGCTTTTTCTATGACAATGTTTCTATTATGTCTTTCTCTTTATTTACTTTCTTCTTAATTATAAAATCACGAGTTGCCAAATCTGCAATTTCACTAATATTCCACACTCTCTTTACGTTTTCAGTATCTCCATATTTTTCATTTACATCATCTACAAATACCTTCTTTTTCTTCTTATCTAATAATGTATTTCTCATATTATCCGCCACCTTAGAACCGACTTGATTCATTGTATCCATGTATCCCTTTAAAATGTAGTAGATGTCATCAATCTGATATTCCATTAACTGCATTCCTAATAATCGCCCTTGGATGAAACGCAGTCTATCTTCCTTTGTTTTAAGTAATGTATCGTTATTAAAACAATTAGAGATGATGTATTTGTATAGAAGATTATTTGTCAAGCAAACGTATCGTAGCCAAACAAAAGTCCACATGCATGTACTATCTTCTAAAGGCCCATCTGGCAAAACGTGTATTTTTAAACCTTTTCCTATAATAGCATATGCCTCTTCAACATTTGTTATGCTGAATTTTTCATCGTCTTTGATTAATGCAATATCTAAGCTGGGCATAAATTTTGCGAAGAGCGCATCATCCACAGCAGTTCTAACTAACCATGGATTTTTATCTTGCATTGCTTTCAAGATTTCATAATCCATCTCAGCCTCTTCGGGCTGATTATTCTTTGTTACTTTCTTTCCTTTTTTAAAAAAATCAAACAGTCCCATATTATTTTTCTTTTGATGTTTTAAACCCGATTCTGTGTGAATCTTTCCTTGACTCAAATTGGTCTCGTATCATTTCGTGCTTCCTTAATTCCGCTTCAGGAACCGATGGCAGTTCACCTTTACTCTTTTCAATTTCATTCAATAGTGTTGCCATCTTTATTTTCTCTTCGTCCTGTCGTCCAGTGATTCTTGCAGCTCTATTGACCAAGATGCAGACATCCTTTGTCACATATCCTTCGGTCATCTTTGCTAGTTGTTTATAATCAACATCAGCTGCAGCAAGTCCATCCAAGACAAGATGGAAAATTTGTTCTCTTTCCTCCTCCGATGGGGCTGGTACGTATACCTTAATATCGAAACGGCCAGACCTTAATGCCGCCGAATCAAGAGCAGTAGGATTGTTAGTTGCACCAATAACAATTACTCCATCTTCACCACAATTGTTCAACTGTGTCAAGAACTCATTTACTTCCCCCGATTCAGATACATTATGGTGTCTCGAACGGTCAGCAAGCATAGCATCCAGTTCGTCCAAGAAAAGGACGGTTGGAGCATTCTCACGAGCTTGTTGAAATATGGCAGCAATCTTTTCCTGTCCTCCGTGGATGTAGGGTGATGCAACATCGGAACAATGTATGTACATATAGTTGCAGCCAAGTTCTTCAGCAAATTTCTCCCCGATGAAGGTTTTCCCACAACCCGGAGGGCCATATAAAAGTATGCCATTAGGTATTTGAACTCTCAACTTCTTGTATCTTTCTGGATTTCGGAGTATGTCGATTACTTCTTCTTGCAGACGTTTCTTCAACGCCTCCATACCTGCCACATCATCAAATCCATTTCCTTTTTTTTCTAACTTTGCTTTTTCAGAAGTGTCCTTTTTATCAGTATCCATATCAATCTTCTCATAATTCGAGCAGTCAATTGAGACCTCACCAGAAAGAGCCTTAATAAACTCTTCTGCACTCTGGAACCGTTCATCCACATCCTGAGACAACGCTTTTGCCATAATGCTCAATAGGTCTTCATTCACTTCAAGAACTCTGATATTGGGTACAGGGAGTGGTACCTTTCTGGCAGATAGAATCGCCATCTCTCTTTCCTTTACAGGAACCTCGTTTAAATCAATCTGCCAAGGCTGTATTCCATATACTAAATGGTACATTAGTGCCCCCACCGAATACAAGTCCGTCCGTGTGGAATAAAGTCCCTTGAACATCTCTGGAGCCAAATAAAAAGGCGACAAACCATCGGTAAAGCACTTCCGATGCTCCTTGTTTAGAATCTGAGCGTGTCCGAAATCTGATAACACTGGAACTGGAGCCCCAGAACTCAAGTTGAGAATGATACCATAAGGCGAAATACCGTTATAGATAATGGGGTCTGATTGAGAGTGTAGATACTTCAGAGCATTTAATATGCCAGTGACAATAACTCTCATATCATATGCAGTATATATCCCCTTTCTAGCCCGGTTGTCGGCCAATAGTTCTCCTGGTATGAAATCGGAAACCCAATATTCATAACGTTGTCCATTGACAATCGTTTCTCCAGCATCAACCAACTTCAATATATTGGCATGAGATACGCTCTGCATTATCTCTATCTCAGAGATACGGTACTTTTCAGTGTCAGAATATTGTACAGTTTTCAGTTTAGCCAAGTTGATTAGTTTCATTAGATACCTGTTTCTCTGAGAATCTTCAACTTTGAAGACCTCAAAATAGGTACCTTCCCTTAGTAGAAAAGTCACATGGTATTTCTCGATATCAGTTATCTGAGTCATAAAAGTACTTCTTGCTCTTTCAAAGGTTAATTTCGCTGGCGTAACAATCCCATATTCTGATTCTTCTCACCACGTGGAAGCATATTTTGAAGCTCAAATACAATAGGTCTTAAATCATCGGCAGAAACGCTTTCTTTTCTTGTGATTTCGAGACCATTGTTTAGTATATTCCTTGCACGAGTAGGATTAGACCATTGTAATTGGTCAAAGTTCCTGTTCCAACGTTGAATCCAAACAACATAATATTCCACCTCGGCCATCTTGTAATCCAACTGCCACATTTGGTGATACAGTTGCTCAGCGGCATCTATATCTTTGGCTGCAATCACACGGTCAACGTCTTTTTTCAAGTTCTGGATGGTAGCAGTCGTTTTGTCATTACCATATCTCTTGTTATCCTCAACCAATTCATTATACATCCTCAACAATTTGTTCTCCATTCTCTCCCAGTCGCCCAATGAATATTCTGCATCAATCTTTGATAGCACCTCTTTGAGTGCATCAAGAGCTTGTTCTTTCTTGTCTCGGTCAGTTCCTCTTATAGCCGATTCAAAATTATTAGAGACTTCATTGAGTGTTTTGTTTAAGTCTGCATTGTCTAATGAACCAAGTTTCTTTCGAGCCTCCTCAATTTCGGACATATATATGGATGTATCTGCAACTTTGGAGGTCACTTTTGTAATACGGTCAGTAATATCAATGTCGAAATTTAGATAGGGAATATAGACGGTAAACTTGTCTATGGTACCAGATTTGTCTGCATGGAGTTCAACATTGATAGCACTCCCTGCTGGTAGTACAGAAGGAATGTCATCTCCCGTAAAGATACAGTCATAGAGATGTGTGCAATAGATTTTTTTAAGTTTCTTATGCTCTTTCTTCAAGGTATCAACATCCTGGTCTGTTTGAAGAATAGGAAAAATGACTTTGTCAGATGATATACCTGGGCGTATCTCACGGTCAACTACCATCTTAACCTTGCCGTTCTTTCCGGTTGCCGGCAAGGGGTGGTTTTTCATCAAACCTTCAAGAGGAGTGAACACCACATCATCGTCATCATCCATAGTAGCTAATCCCAGATGTTGAGGAAGAACTGCATCACCAATGCCATCAATTCCTTGGATGATGGTAATATTTTGTGGCTCACATTCCAGTTTGTTTCCCTTAGAATCGTAGCATCGAATCTCGAAAATATTTGTAGAATTGGGTTTTAGACGAAGCTCCAAAGTGTCCCCTAATGTAGTTGAGTCTATTTTTACACGTCCTGTGTTGAACTCTCCATCTGTCCGAACGAAATCCACATATACGATATTCTCCGAATAGCCTGTACTCTTTTCTTTTAGAAATCTAATAGCAGTGAATTCAAACTCTTCTACCGATGTGCTTTTTGATGTAACTTCCAGCTGAATCTTTGAACTATCTCTACGCTGTTCTATCAATTGTTCTGGGATGTCTATTGTACTACCATAGAGTGCAGCACCGCAAGCAACAGCTGTCATCGGGTCAATGCTCGTGTCCACATTGGGGGTTACTTGTTCACGTAGCATCCTTCTCATTATTGGAGAATGTGTTGGCCCACCAACAAGAATCAAGGCACCTAAATCTTTTCCCTTGAGGTTATTTCGTTCAAGGAGGTTATTAGTGATGTCGATTGCTTTTTGGAAGATTGGAGCAACAATGGGTTGGAGGTCATCTTGTGTGATGGTGATGTCAAGTTCAAATTCAGACCCATTATCGTCGTATCCATATTCGTCGCCCAATTCTGTCTGTATAGAAACCGAATCTTGGAAAGAGAGAGCTATTTTTGCTTCCTCGGCTTTCGGTTTCCACATTGTTCGGAAGGCTTCATTCTTTGAACATTCTGCTATCTCGTATTCATGAGCAAGATAGGGGAGAATTATTTGCTCCACAATGGCAGCGTCGATATCTTTGCCGCCTAGATGGTTATTCCCTGCTGTATCAACGGCCTTCATTATGCCCTCTTCGATATGCATCAAAGCAACATCAGTCGTACCACCCCCCATGTCGACCACAAGCCAATATGCATTCTTGATTTTTGAGGCCAATCCATAAGCCACAGATGCAGCCACAGGCTCTTGTATTAGTTCAAAATGGTCGAAACCTGCCATCTCTGCTGCACGCTTGGTTGCATCTTTCTGATTGTTGTTAAAGAGAGCAGGAACAGTGATGACAGCTTCTTTCACCTCGTCATCAAGGATATAACTGCGTAGGGTTTTCAACACTTCTGCAGAAAGTTGCTCAGGTGTGAGGTAAGGTGATTGGCCGCTTTTCTCCAGATTGTAGCTGTAAAAGGTCTCGTCTGTACCCATAATACGTTTAAATTCCACAAAAGTGTTGCGTTGATACCCTTCTTTGATAAAACTCATTGACCAATCTTTTCCCAGTTGGGAATATGCCTTTTGACCAACTACCAAACGGCCTTTGGGATTGACTGTCACACAGGATGGTGTCGTATCACCCTGCGTTGGACTTTTCTTGACGACAGCCTGCCCATTCTCAAATCTTGCAATAGCAGAGTTGGTGGTACCCAAATCAATGCCATAGATAATCTTCCTATTGTCCATATTTTTACATTTTAGTTGTATTCTACAATTACCTCGGCAGCCTGAATCATCTTCCCTTGATAAGAAACCATCGGCTTTATGACCCGCTTAATACGATTGGTGGAAGCTGGAAGGTCTGGATTGTTCTCGAAAGTCACAATCATATTATCCCCTTCGTGGTAGGACCTGCCGATTATGTCTGGTACCTCATATTGATTGCTATTCAAAGTATCAAAAATTGACCTGATGCGGTTTTTTAATTGGGACACACCTCTCACAGAATCATCCATAAAGTCAAGATTTTGCCTCATTCGCACTAGGTCGTTAATGATATCGAGTATCATATAGCGATTTGCCTCTATTGTATTATCCATAATGATGATATTATTTTATCAATACTGCTATTCTTGCTAATCCATTTACGATAAATCCAATTAGCATAATTCCCATAGCCAATAGATGAAATGGTAGTGCAAAGGGCCAAGAATATGTTTTTCTCCCTTGTACTCCAGCGGCCTCTATTTGATTAGCAAAATCTTCTATCTTTTCGTACACATTAAAAAACCATTCAATATCGGAATCAAGAGGGTCTTTCCGTAATTCCAATAACCACATTACAATTAGGAAAAGAACAAGAATGGACATTATGACAATACATGTAATGACGAACCACCGTTCTGGATTCCCATTAGAAATACACCAGTAAGTAAATGTTGTCATTAGTATTGATATTATAGTTACTATTCCTTTAAGTATAATGCGTTTTTTATTTTCTTTTGCGGAGCATGTTGAATGAGATTTTTTTAAATGATTAGAGCGGTTTTTTGGTTTGCTTGCTTTGGGTGGATTATTATCTTTGAGAGTATTCGAATATTCAAAGCCGCTAATCAGATAGTCAAAATCACCACTTTTCAATGCGGCATTGAAATTGTTTTTGAGGATTTCAATGTTTTTGTCAAGTCTAATCCTTGTTTCTTGTGTCACAGTCATATTTTGCATCTTGCAAAGTATTTTTTCGGCAGAAGAGGCTGTTCCAGCATTTTTGTTATTGTTATAGACACTAATAACAATATTTAGTAGTTTGTTTACAATTCTGTTGGATTCATTTTTATAAACAACTGAATTTTTCCCTGCGTTAGATTCGATACACGACAGAGCAACTTCGATTGAACTATAGATGCTCTCTACTTGAGCTATAGTAATATTGTCACCTTTTAACTTACCAAATTGCTCATCAATATATTCACATGATTTCTCCGTTTGTGCTATGCGATTATTATTCTCAAATATCTCGATGTTTCTTTTGCATCTTTCTCGTAGCATCTCGTCTTTTGCAATATTGAATGCTTCTCTGGCATACATCAAAGCAATATACGCTGCATCCCATGCTTCTTTATTGTCGTTGTTATAGTGAATAGAAAAATGAAGGAGTTTCTCGGATAACTTATTGCAGAAAAGAATATAGCCATAGTAGTCCTTGCCAACAAAACGTTCAATGGTAGCAAGAACTTTATATGTGGAGCTGTATACTTTGCCATATTCTTTTACACATTCCCCCCAATTATTAGGGTCCTGTGCTTCTGCTACGCTTAACATATTTTCCAGAGGTGATTTGATTTCGTCAAATAGCAATTTTTTTATTCGTTCCCTTTCCTCCTCATGTTGATTGAGAAACAACCCAATGGGGGATTCCTTCGTTTGTGTAATAATGCTTCGGAAATCATACCATGACATTTCGTTTTGAGGAAAGCTAAATAATGTGTTCCAAAATAATAAAGACAAGTCTTCTCTCGATACCATTGCTCTTCCTGATGTAATGGCTGAAATGAATTCAGTACGTTCTTCATCAGAATAGAATAAGGATAATATTTCAAGAATTGCCGAATAGTCATCTCTCTCAAACCATGACAGTACCGACCTGTTAATGTGAGCGGAAAAATTCGAGCAACTATCCCAAATACATCTTGCTTCATCCCATTTATGTTCCGACAATAATCTTAAGGCTTTCTTATCATCATCTGTATAATCGTTAAACCAAAACAAGCCATATTTGATTCGTTGAGTGTCGGATGCAATCTTTTGAAAAGAATCTGATACAGTTTCTGTGGTTCTAGAAACTGACACTTGCCATTTTGGATTGTTTTCTTTTATTGATGCCCATTCCGAAAGTTCTTTGATTGCTCTATCCAACAATTCATTAGCTTGACTAGTGTTTTGTGAACTTCCTTTTGTTGACAATAGAGTTTTGGCGTAATTGATTCTTTCTTGACACACTCCGGTATAGTCCGTAATATTACATGGGAGAAGATGGTCTGTTTTGAAATTAGGCGATTGCCCAACTTTTACCATGGAGTCAAGTTTGCTCTTGTTGGCTCGTATTTCTCTTTCTGAGGCATTACTATATACCCCAAGTATTCTAAATGGGTTGTTCCCGAGGACATCTAATCCTGACAACCTGGAATCCAAAAGCGGATTATAAGATTTCAAGAGGTGACTTATTTTTTCATTGGCCTTGTGCTTTTTATATAATTCATATGCACGGTATGGACATTTAGGAGTTCCTATCCCTAGCTCGTAACATCTGGCTAAGTCATTGCCTGTAAAGTGCCTATACTTTGGCATTTCATATCCAATTCTATACCAATAAAAAGCATTATCTGGGTTCGCTTGTACTTTATTAAGATATTTGTCTTTATATCCAGATTCAGAAAGTCGTCCGAGATTCCATGCAGCGAGCCCATTACCTTGAGACGCTGACTTTACATACCAACCAATGGCTTTTTCAACATCCTTTGCTACTCCTCGACCATTTTCATAACACAATGCTAAATTAAACTGACCATCATCATTTCCTTGAAGTGCGGATTTCTCAAACCATACAAAAGACTCTTTGTAGCGACCATATGACGAATGATACTTGCCCAACTCTAACTGTGCACCTGAATCTCCAGCAAGAGCATCAGATTGTAATATTTCTAAATCTACCTTTGTCATCTCAGTACATTATTAACATTCTCGTTCTCTAATCGAAGGTTTCCATGTGCTACCGGATATAATGTGTACTCCATATATGCCGATTCTAGTTCAACCGGACCATCTTTCTGCATTGTCCCCGTTACAAATCCTCCTGTAAATTGCCCGACTTCTTTGTAAGGGTTCCATCCCTCTCCTGAGTAGAAATATACATCGAAAATCCCGTCAGGAACGTACAAATAGGCGTTATCCCCTCCTTGAATATAGATGTGATTGATATAGTAATTATCGTAATGTCTTTTAACAATAATAACGAAATCATCACTACCCGAAGTTTTGAACTTGAAATAGTTTCTTCCTGTATGCTCTCCGCCGAAAGCCCCTTTGTATGGCTTCGCTCCAGTTGCCAAAGAATTGTACTTGAATTCGCTATCAAAATTAAAAAATGCAGATGTGAGGCTTCCAGAATATGATGAGTTTTTTTGGTTGCTGAGATGAGTCATTGCATTATTAATGGTATCCTCAAATGCCTCCAATGTGCCCATAAAATCATATCCTCTATCCTGTAAAAAGGAATAAAGGTCATCGATATTTTTTCGATTATGCAGCTTTTCTTGAAACACACTTTCTGACTCCATAAAACTAAAACCTTCATTCTTCAAAAAATCATATAGGTCTATCACTTTATTTGGAACAGTTATCTCTGTTGTCGACTGTGTGTTTATGTTGGAATTGGAAGAATTACCATTGCTGAAAATGATAATTAGAACAACAATAGCTATCACCAAGACGAAGGATGCAAGAAGGTAGTATCTAATATTGACTTTATCTATATAGTCCTTTGCTTGTTTTGCATGTCTTCCTTTAGGGTATTTCTCTAAATATTTCTTGTAATCACTCTTTGTCTTGCATTGGTTAAAACATTCATCATCTAGCAGATGATTCAAATCATTGAAATATCTCCCATTAGGATATTGCCTGAAATAGAGGTAATATTTTCCTGTCTGAACCACTTGAGAGTATACCATATCTTCAATCTTTTCGGCTGCTTTATTTGCAAGTGGACTCTTCGGATATTTCAAGATGAATCTATTAAGTCCAGCTATATTCACACATCTGTTGAATGCATCGCTTTCAACATCCTCTTTGGCTTTCTTGATGAGACGTAGAGCTTCTTCACGATATTGTCCATTAGGGTATTCCTTCAGATAATCTTCCCAACTCACTACATCATGACATAACTTGAACGTAGCTAATTCCAATCGCCCTTGGATTATAGCCTTTTTCGGATGGTTTGGCCATAAACGAAGCATTGTCTGATAGTCAGATACAGTACCCAAGGCAGTTCTGCCGAGAAGTGCCTCTTCAATTTCTTTTAGAAGTTTCTGCTCATTATGACTGTTGGGATATTTTTCTTTGTAAGCGAGCAACGCTTTCCGATACGCAGGAAGTGAAGTCCCCATTAGTGGGAATCCTGCATCTTCTATCTTCCAGATACGTTGAATAGCCTCTTGAATATGGGGGCTACTTGGATGGGATTGCACATATTCTACCAATGAATAGTAATCGTTGCACTGTTTGTATGTATCATCCTGTGTTACAAGTGATATGGTTGGAGTTTTGCTCTCTACTGATATACCATATTGCTTTGAACAATTTTTGATTTTCTCGTTGAATCTGTTCAATCTACTTTCAAAAAACTCCCTCTCCAAATCCAATTCTTTTATGTCAACGAGAAGCTGCTCCGCTTGTAATAGGACTTTTTTCAAATTGTCCTTGGCAGCACCTTTGTCATTCTCTGGATTGTTGTACTTCCGTACAGCAGAATCAATTTCGGATGTGCAAGCAAAGATGGCATCATCAGCAATTTGAGTCGAGATGCGTCTATAATACGGATTGCCAACACCCAGCATAGTCTTTATTTCAAGCAGCGGGGCGACACAATTCCTCAATAACTGTTGTGCCCAGCGTGTTTCGTTGGGCTTTGAACAGAATGATTCAATTTCTTTTCGTATTGCTGCCGAGAAAGACTTTGCTTCAATTGGTGCAAGGAACTGCATCTCGTTCTTGACCCTTTTCCCAAACTCGATGCATTCTTCTTTCGTCTTGCTCGAATAGGATAGCCGGTATATTTCCCGTAGCTTTTCGAGCAAACCCTCTACAGGCTTTGCGTCCCAAAAGCGAGTTTCTTCGTAGTATTTTTTGCCAAACTTCAAAATGGCTGCAGCATATTCAGAAAGTACTATTTGGGCTTCTGCATTAGGTTCTTTTGTCTGTAAATCACAGGTCTCTTTTATGACCTCTATAACCGATTTGGCCAATGTATGTAGAGCCCAGATGCCTATTTCACTATCTGATTTCCCAACCGTCTCGGTTATACTACGAAGATAGTTCATGGACTCACTATTGAACACTTTGGAAATAATAGAGAGGGTTTTAGCGTGACTTGAATCACTGATGCAATAATCTTTTAATTGAGTCCACCATGAAATAGGAAACCATTCTACTACCTCATCTCTGTCATCTCCTAATGAGACTATGAGTTTTTCTTTTATTGATTCCTGTGGGGCATCATCACATTCAAATAGCATCACAAGATATTCTGCAGCGAGTTTATAGTTGTCTGCTAGCGTCGCTCCAACCAGTACATTAATAATATCAGCTTTGTCATTATGGCCAATGCCAGATTGAATAATGTCAATTGGGGCTTTCGCCTTTAAATCTAATTGTGGCGTTCTATGAATCCACAAACACGAATAAAACTCAACGTCAGCATCCGAAGATAATTGGGAAATAGCCTGCTCGATAGCCTGCTCGGTACGGTCGACGGGCCCAAAAATATCCTTGAAATCGCTATCAAATTCACAGCCTTTTCCAACTTTATTAAAAGCACGAATCCTTGATATGTTTGCAGTACGAACTTTTAATGGGTCATTTGCAAACACACCGAGAACTCGGAATGGGTTGTGTGATATACTATTCATAGCAGAATCAATGATTGTACTGTCTGTTTACACTTGATTCAACAAGCAAATCTTTAATGTCGACTTCCAACAACCTAGCAATTTCCAAGAAGGTCTCTATGCTGGGCTGTGATGTGTTGGTACACCATTTGGAAACTGTTGCAGGGTCTTTGCCCAACGTTTCTGCGAGCCATTTACTCGTTTTGTTCTTTTCCACCAAAACAACCTTAAGCCTATTAATTTTTGCCATGATTCATCTCTATTAAATAATTTGCAAAGATAATGAAAATAATGCAAATTATATGAATATTTTTTCATTTTCAGGTTTTCCCAAGGTGAGCCTACCGTGTAATCACCATATTTGCAGAACTTTGCAATGAGGTACTGGATACAATAATTGAGAAAATGAGATGGTTGAAGAGCCATAATGTAAGAACCCCAACAAGTGATTTGCTGGGGTCTTATTAAATTGAATCTTGAAAGAAAAGAGTTCTAAGGTGCTTACTAATCAGTGGCTCCTCTTTCCAGACCTTAATGCTTTCAGATATTGAATATTGCTCTCAACTTTCTCAAAGTGTTGATTGCCCGACCAGTTTTTGCTCTAACACGTCTGAGTGATAACCCCTCCGACAATAGTCCAATCTCGTTCTTGTATTCTATCAAGTAGTCAGATTTCAGTTTGGTACGTCCCATAAGTCCCTCCTTTCTATTATGCCACATTATCAACGAACTTTTTCTTCATTCTCTGAACGGTGCTGACACCGACCCCCTCAGACTTTGCAATCATCCGGATGGGATACCCTTTCCGTAGTTGCTTGATGACGGATGCATATTGTTCTTGAAGAGCCTCATCGGATTTCGTGTATCCTTTCTTTCGACCGACTTTCCCGCCTTCGGCGATGTACTTCTCCTTCCCCGAATTGAGTCTGAACTTGATGTTTTCACGCTCCATTTCAGCACAGGTGCCCAACACCGCCACAAAAATGGTGAGGAACGGATGCTGGGTGCCGTCCGAGTTGAAAATGGACAACTGCTCCTTTTGGAAATATACATTGAGATGATGTTCCTTGCAGAGTTGGACATTAGCCAGAACATCATCGACGTTACGACCGAGACGGCTCAGTTCCGAGATGAGCAGAATGTCAATATCGTTTTCGAAACAATGTTCCAAACATTTCGAAAGGGCGGGTCTGTCCTTTGTCTTCTTTGCTCCCGAGATATGCTCCTCGAAAGTTTTCTCAACGACCAGAGAGTTGTCGAGGGCATACTTCTCCAAATCTCTAATTTGTCTTGTGGTATCCTGTCGGTCTCCGACCGATGAAACCCTTGCATAAATGACTGCTTGCATATTCATAAAAAACTTTGAGTTTTTCGAATGCTGTTTTTTGTGTTCAAAGGTCGTTTTTCTCCATTATTTGAACACATAATAGTTTGAATACAAAATCACGGTCAGTCACATTGGTCTTCCTCTCTTTCTCGTAATCTCTCAACGAGCAGGTCAGCACCCCGAAGTGCTTCATCGACGAGGCTGTCCATGGACATATCACCATAATAGCTGTTTGCACAGCGGCCGCTCAGAATTGCACAGATTGCACTTTTGTGGAGTCTTCTCCAATCTTCTTGTTTTCTCTTTTCTTCCATAATTTCAAATGTTCGTTATTACGTCGTAATAACGAAAAAAAACGTGTAGCATTGTCCGTAATGCATTCATTTAGCCTTTTTTAGCCTTATTTCTGACATCTTGAAGTCATTTCGAAATAAAGAGAAAAAAAAGACACCCCCCTTTCGGAGAGTGTCTCAACAACACACTAAAAAAATTCAATGAATTGCAGCCTTGCTGCATTTATGTCTATTAGAATGGGAGGTCATCGGGGTCATCCAACAGAATCCATTTTAGGGCATCTGGGTTGGCTTCGTTTATCGAGTCGTAGAATGCCTTGCTAATGATGTAGTCCTGATTGTTGCAATCAGCCATCTTGAGTGGGACCCACCCACTGACGAGACCAAAACACGTTGGGGGCAACCAGCATTGCTGAACGAATTGGTCTACTATGATGCCATACCCGAGATTGTTTGTGTATTTGTCGGTGTCGAATCTCCAAGATTCCGTACCATCTTCGTTTTTGACCAGAATCCATCCTTCTTGTTGTCTCCATTCTTCGCCTTGATTCCCAAGGAACTGTTCCTGTATCAACAATCTTGTGAGGTCTGCAGCTGCTGTAGCAACTATCACGTCTTCGGTTTCTCCCGAGTACAATTTTCCGTAGAGAATTTCTCCATTATCAACTACCCCTTCTGAAAAAATTACTATCCTGTGCATATCTTACTCCTTTCCTTTTTTGTCCTTAATCTGGTTGATTTCAAGTTCCACCAACATCCACGATGCAAGTCCCTTCAAAAGTTCATCATAATCAAGGATAAACTTTTCTCCCGTTTGAGCCTTCTCTTCTCCTTCCACACGTTCTATCTATATAGAGTCCAAGGGTTTTCACGATGAAGTCCTTGATTTCATCGACTCCTTTTTCCCTTGCTGATTTGAGGAACTTTTCCTTTGTGTCTCCGAACTCTTCTTTTATCTTGCTCACTGCCGTAGATATGGCCGAGTTTCTTTGTGTGCAGTTCTCTTTTAAGATGAATTTCTCAAAGGTCAAATACTTATCTTTCATCGTCTCTTATTTCATTATATAGTATTTATGGAGTACGGCATTTCATCTGACAATCCTTATTGACTTCGTACAGCACGACCAAGTTGTTGTTGGACACTGTGGGAGATGGTGTGTTATTTGGTCCATGCCGAACATGGGAAGGAATTCGGTATCGGGTAAAGCTGGACGATGAGAGGAGAAACATCGAAAATATTGTATCACATAAAACTGGATGTCCAAAATTGGGAATTCTGCATTTCAAATAAAAAAGACACGAAAAACCAATGTGTCGAGCAAATGATGTAAAATACTAATCTATAGCTATTTGCAAATAATAGTATTGTCAGTATGCCCCACTATTTTGAAAATTCTGGGGGAAAAGGGGTGAAGTCTTTTACAAAAGACACTCAGTTTTGTTATATTTAAATTGACGGAATGATTACCGACAGCCTTAAATACTTTCATTATAGTCCGGGACCAGAGGACTAAACAAGAATAACAGCTATGACCTTGCACGGGTGTGGTACTGGTCCTACCCCCTGTGTGAGGTCTTTTCTTCTTAGAGATATGCAATACACAATAGACAACGATTACAATGGTCGGATGAATATCTCAACCACCTATTTCAACGAGAAACCAAAAGGCAAAGAGATTGCACGAATCAAGTTCAATGAGATGACTGTATCAAACGATATGCTGTCATCGTTCATCACCAACGGATACTGCTACTGTCCTACCGACAGAAAGCTGGACAACGTTTCTACATCCGATTACATCTGCATTGACGTTGATGACAGCATTGTCGAGATGAACGACTATGTGAGCACTTTGACCGACAAGCCCACCATCTACTACACGACACCATCCAACGGGAATATCGAGAAATCCCAGCAGAAGTACGGTGACGACAAGCACATCTTTCGGTTCAGGCTGCTCTATGCTTTGGATACCCCAACTACAAATGCCACGGAGTACGAGAAGGCATACCGATATATCACGAGCACGAACAATATGGGTTTCGTGGATTTCCGACCGGCCAACCAGTACTATAACGGAAGCAAGGGATGTGAGTTGCACAATACCCACCGAATCTATTCTCTCCCCGATGAATACAAGGATGTCAATATAGATGACCGCCCCAAAAGGAGCCATCACAAACCCACAGACAAGGAAGCTCGTACCAGAAATGGTGTTGGTACCAGGAAATGTATCAAGGATATGCTTGACAAGGATGTCCTTGCTGAATTCCTGAGCTGCACCCGTTACGAGGACTTCCTTTCGTGGTACAATGATGAATTCGGAGAATCGACCCTATTGAGAGAAACCCCATACTTGCCAGACGAGAACGACGAAAGAAAACTTATCCCTGATGAATACTACATCATCCCAAAGAAATACATCTGTTGGGGCAAACAGAACAACACCAAGATTTTCGGCAAGTGGATTGACGGTGAGAACCGACACATGAAAATCTATGTTACGGGAATCATTCTCCGGAAACTGAACCCTGATGCTTCTGTGGATGACCTTCTACGAGAGATAGTGTCTATTCTACTAACCTACTATTCTCTTAAAAACTCCGACGGCTCGTTAAAATTCACCCAAAGAACTATTCTCCAATTGCTCGACTCGGTAATGAAAGCCGACCTTGGTGTCGAGATGAAAGAAGTAAAGCATCCTGCCTTCAAAGTGAGCAACACCTACTGTGAGAAGAACAAAGTTAGTAAGAGGGCTGTGGTAAGTGAAATACTCTCCGAACAGAGAACTGAAAGGAAAGAAGAGAGATATAGTGATATTGACTATTTCTATGACTCTAACATCAGATGGGATAACGGAAAGAAGATAACCATAAAACAATGGTTGGAGATACTCAGGGAGAATGGTGTAGAGGTAAGTATAGCAACCTTTAAGAGATACCTTGGTGAGAGAGGGTTTAGTAAAAGAAAGAAGAATAAGAAAGTATCATTACCAACACCAATATATAACAATTATCCAATTAGGTTTAGTGATGATACTTTTTCAGACGAAGACTTCAACCAAGTGTATGACGAGTCTTGGATAGCATCCAACAGAAAGTTCGTCGAGATTGTCGATAGGATTCACAGCAGTGAAGAGTTTAAGACGAAGTGGAGTGCATAGCAGATTCCGTCTCTCTTTCAAAAAAATCAACTTTTATATTGCTGATTATCTGGAGTATAATATTTGAGAAAGAACTTTATTTTCAAAAAATGGATTACTCGAACTTTTTTTTGTTATTTTTTTACTGAGAGGTTATTGAAATCCACGTAGTAATTTTATGT
>ODAI012555856.1_pt1 | contig 21067 bp, 21 predicted proteins | sample 1539321 | NCBI WGS metagenome assembly ODAI01 (sample SAMN02144231, study PRJEB22623) | gut metagenome | biome: sheep rumen | host: Ovis aries | place: New Zealand | reverse complement strand
TTCTGGTTTTTCCGTTCCAATGGATATACCGCTTCCAATGTTGTATACGCCGGTGAACTGGGGTATATTTATAATCGTGGGATTCCGGTAACCTGCAGAGATGCCAGTATCGTCCCCGCAATCCGGGTGGATCTGGATTCCGCGCAGATTATTCCGGACGGGATCATAGAGACAGCTCTTCCGGACAGCATTTTCGAAGATGCCGAAACGGAGACAGAGGTTCTGACAGAAGCGGAATGAACTGTAAGAGGATCTCCGATGATACTGTGAACCGCAGATCAGGAGTTTTCCCGGGAAGGAGTGACCGTTCATGGATTCATTTGACAACTTCAGAAGAATAATAAAGTGCCTGCGCGCGGAGGATGGCTGCCCCTGGGACAGGGAACAGACACACGGCTCACTGAAAGCTCCTGTGATCGAAGAAGCAGCGGAAGTGATCTCCGGCATCAATATCTATGATGAGACCGGTAACCCGGAAAATCTGAAGGAAGAACTGGGAGACCTGCTGCTTCTGATTGTCATGCAGCCGCAACCGGAGGAGGAGTCATTGTCGCGCAATACATCGGCAGCAGGAATAAACGCGGTGCCGACAAGGCCGCTGCTTCGACCTTCCGGATCGCTGCAGTCCTTTCCCTGATCTGCATGGCACTGATGCTTGCGCTGGGGATACTGTTCTGAAACTCCTTTATCCAAGGGTCGACCCGGAGGTAATGCGTGCGTGCCGGATCTATCTGCGCATTGTGACCCTGTCTTTCCCTGCGAATGCGATCTACAATGCAGGAGCGGCTCTCTATCGCAGCATGGGCAAAACCAGGACAACGATGATTGTCTCAATGGCCATGAATCTGATCAATGTGTTCGGCAATGCAATCGGCGTATTTGTACTGCGGGCAGGAGCGGCAGGCGTCGCCTGGCCGACTACCATATCCTGGTGCTTTGCGGCAGTCGTGATGACATTCCTGTGCTTTAATCAGGAGAATGAGGTCTGCCTTCACGGTCAGAACCTGCTCCGGACAGATCATGAAATGGCAGGAAGGATTCTGCATATTGCAGTTCCGAATGCTGCGGAGCCATAAAAGACGGTGACGATGAGTATCGGTACAATATCAATATTTATGAGGATGATCAGGGAGTCAGCCGGATCGATATAACATCCGGATAAATTTATAACGATATCCATTCGGCAGAAGAAAATGCTTCCATGCCTGCAGGCTGGAACAGGGATATATGCCCATGAAAGCGGGCAGAAGCTTTGAGCAAAAGGAGCGGCTATGAACAAGTTATATTTACATCTGGGTACGCCGAAAACAGCGACAACCGCAATTCAGTATTTCCTGCATGATAACAATGACAGGCTGCGGGATATAGGATATGAATATCCGGATATGCAGTCGGATTTCCCGGGGAACAGAGGGTTTGCCTGGGTAAAAAATGACGAATCCGCTTATGCGAACGGAAATGTCATTCTGGATGCCCAGGTTTTGTCAGCCTACAGGCAGGGAGAGGACGCCTTTGAGGACATTCTTGGATTTGTATTTCCTGATATGGCGGAATATTACAGGGCTGTCATCAGCGGCAACAGGACGGATTTTGACGCAGTTATTGCCTACATCAAAGCAAAGCTGGAGAAAAACAATATTATTATTTCCTCAGAAAATCTCTGGACATTCAGCTATTCCTTTCTTGAGCGCCTGAAAAATGAGTTTGCAGATCGTGTGGAAGCGATCGTCTATTTAAGAAGACAGGACAGTTATGTTGAATCTATGTGGAACGAAGTTGTAAAGATCGGTGTGGTCTCCGATATTCTTGAGGATTATTTTTTCTTCATGCTCTCCGAGGAAAATGATAATCATGGGCTTCGTTACAGGACAAGACTGAAAAGGATAGCCAGGATTATCGGGAAGGAACATATTCATGTCAGACTGTTTGAAGGATCTGTGATCGAGGGAAAAAGCAGAATCAGTTACGATTTTTTACGGACGATTGGTATAGAGCCTGAGAAATATGAGTGGCTTGAACCCAAAATGAAGGTAAATGAGAGAATAAGCGGTCCCGTTGTCAATATGAAAAGAATTTTTAATGAGTATATGCAACACAGGGTCGAAGGCAAAGAAGATATTCTTGACCAGATACCGAATCATATCGAAAGATATAACCGGATTTTCGCAAGGCTTAGTTCAGAATATAAAAAAACACTTCCTGAAAAGGACCTGTATTTTTCATCGGATTTCAGAATGCGCATAGAGAAGCTGTTTGCCGCAGACAACGCCTTTATCGCGATGGAGTTTCTGGGGAAAAAGGAGGGAGAGCCTCTGTTTGAGGATGATGACTGGAGCGCGGAGCGGACGGTGATGCCGCTTACCATGAATGAGGAGATGTTTCTGCGGCTCCTCTTTGAAGTCTGCTATAATGAAGAGGTAAGAGAACAGTTGTGATACACTGATAAAAAACATCTGTCAGGAAGTAGCTTCCGTAATCCCGGGTACCTGCTTCTCTGACTGGGGTCACCATGAGTTTGATGAGTTTTATCTGAGAGATATACAGCATATATACAGACATAAATTCAAGGAATATGCAGAGATACAGTATGAACAAGATACCGGAAAGAGTGACACTTCAGCCAAATGGCGGTTACATCTGGTCCGCACCCCTTGATATGGAACAGGAGCGGGAAGGTTATAAAACCGGCGGACGGATATGGCAGGTTATCGCCTTTCTGATTTTCCTGGGCGGGATCTTCTTCTCTGTCCGCTATGGCAGCTGGAAGCCTTTCCTGTATGTCACGGCTTTTGTGATCGTTATTCTTCTGATCACGGCAGGCGTTGTCCACGGTCTTGAGAACTGGCCGGGGGAGCGCAGGAGAACCTATCGGCTGATGGATACGCAGATCAGTACCGGTTTTGGAAAAAGGACTTCATTGTTTGAGTTTAAGAAAACGAAAACAATGATCATAGGGAAAAACTATATTGAACTGAGGGCAAGGATCGGGGCGTTCCGGGCATATATTCCGGCTGAGGATTTTCAGTTTGTGAGAAGATTTATCCAGTTCAGAATCCCGGGGGAAGCCGAGATACAGTATGAATGACAAAAGAACAGCGGGTAAAAAGCTCCCGGAGGATTTCACAGGAGATCCTCCGGGAGCTTTTTGGGAACAGGGATCTTCTCATCTTTAGTTCATATTTTTTAATCCTTCTTTAATCTGCCTCCCCTTTTCCTTTAATCTTCCAAGTATATACTGCTGCCATAAACAAAAGGACATGAGCAGTAGTTACAGAGAACTTAGCGGATGGAGGAAAGGGAAATGAAGAAACTGTACAGAAGCGAAACTGATAAGATGATTGCGGCAGTCATTATCCCACAAAAGGGCGATGTGACGGTAAATCAGGATAACTGACAAACAGCCTGGCTGCGGAAAAGCGAAATATATGATATTTTGGGGATCGGCCTGAAGCCGGTCCCTTTTGTGTGCGGGAACCCGGGCGCAGGTGCAGGCTGCGATCTTTATTGATAAATCCCTGTCTTTGACTTAAAATTGTCTTTAAGAGGATAGAAGGGGAGGATCAGCAACAGCAATAGGGGGGATTATCGTGAAGAGGAATTTCATATCTGTTCTGTTAACCGTTACAATGCTGCTCACGGCCGTTCCGGCTTCCTTAACAGAAGCGGCAGCAGTCCCGATGCCGAGAAAAGCTGATTCAATATTGGCATGGCTTGCCGATCATCTGCAGCCTGACAGGGCAAGGGCTCTAGAGATCCTGGACAGTCCCGTCTCTCTGGACGGGGTGACGGTCACGCTGGAAAAGGCGGAAGCGAAGAGAAGCGATAACGGCGGATTTGTATATCTGCTCCAGGGGACCATTGAGAATACTTCCGACGAAGGCATCATGAAGGTTGTCTATACTTTCTCGCTAAGAGATCAGAGCGGAGAAGAGTACCGGTCATTCGGGGAGGTTTATGACGGAGAGGTCACGGCGATTCCCCCGCACAGCAGGATTGAATTCTCCCATGACGACGTCCGCTGGGGACCGCAGTCCGTTCCAGCGTCTGTGGCAATCGGCATTTCTTCGGTACAGACAGAAACGGAACTTCCCCCGGCACATATTCCGATGCCGGGTGATTACCTCTATCAGACGCTTGATGACGAGAAGCTTGCGAAGATTAAGGAAGAACCCCCGGTTGAACTCAGTTTTCACATTGATCAGGGTGGGTACGGAAGGACTGCAGTATTTAAAGAGGGAAACGGGCTTGATCAGGCAGTGAAACTGCTCTGTGATATCCGGATTGCGGAAGAAGCCTGGGAGTGGGTTACAGACAACTACAACTGGATCATGCTGACCTGGGAGGATGGTTCTTCTTCTTTCATCAGCCTGAATCTGTACAGTCTCGAGTATTATGTTCACTCCAATCCCCATACTTACCGTCTGGAGAATCTGGACGCGTTCTGGGCCTACGCGGCAGAATATCTGGAAGAAGACTGAGAGAGATCCGTTCTATATTTGCTGCGAATCTGGATGGTTTCAGCGGAGCGGCATTTCACTTGAATCATACGAAAGGGAAGATATGATCGCAATTCTGACTCGGGCATTTATGGCGGCATTCTGTACTTCAGCTCTCACTGAGTTTACTCAGATCGGAGCGCTGCTGATTGACGGATTGATTACCAGCAGATATCTGGGAGCAGAAAAAATGGCGGCAGTGGGAATTGCCGCGCCTTTTTTCTTTCTCGTGGGAATCATCGGAACGAGTATTGCGGTAGGGCTTCAGACCGTGTGTACCAAAGAAATGGGAGCAGGCAATACCGGCAGAATGAACTATATTTTCAATGAAACGCTGGAAGCAGCCCTGGCGGTCGCCCTTGCATTCTCTTTTCTTGTATATCTGGAAGCACCTCCTATGGCTGCAATGTTCGGAGCCAGGGGAAGAGCCATCCTTCTCCTGGATGAGACCATTGAGTATCTGCACGGTCTTGTGGGAGAGGTTGTTCCTTATGTTCTGCTCTCCGTGATTACGCCGCTGGTACTCCTGGACAATGGAAACAGAATTGTGATGATATCTTCCGTGACCGGGGCTGTATCAAATATTTTTCTGGATATTCTGTTCGTCCGGCTCGACTTCGGAATCTGGGGAATGGGAATGGCGACGTCCCTTTCCGTAATCCTTTCCCTTCTGGTATTGCTGTCCCATTTTCTGAGAAAGAACAGGATCCTTCATCTGAAGCCTGTCCCCATAAACCTGACGAATATCGGAAGGATTCTGATTCTGAGCGGTCCCAGGGCGATTCATGACGAATGTCATAGAGCACGGATTCTTTAAGAAGGCTAAGGATAATCATGCCGAAATCAGGGTGACGATTTCCGGCGGAACCCTGATTCTCAGGGTACGGGACAACGGGAGAGAATTTGATCTCAGCAGTCTGGCAAAGATCCTGACTGATGACAGGGACCCGTATTTGAACATAGGAATCAAGCTGATCTGCAGAAATGCAAAGGATATCCACTATTACCGGATCTGGGGCATGAATACGACGATCCTGGAAGTATGACGGGAATAAAATGAAGGACTGCCGGCTCCCGGGAGCCGGCAGTTCTGTGCTTCGGAGATTTCGGAAACGTCAGGATCTCTCAGATCGGCAGTTACAGAATGGAATTCCGCTTCAGGATCTGCAGCAGTTTTTCAGTCTGTTCCTGCGTCGGACGCGGGAAGGGGAAGGACGGGATATCCGCAATCGGTACGCCTGCCAGTTCCACCGCCTTTTTTATAAATGGGATAAAGGGATTTCCTACTGCGTATACATCCATCAGGCTGTTCAGGGTCTGAGAGCAGCGGGCTGCTTCTTCCCAGTTCTCTTCATTGGCGGCTTTTGCCAGCTGATGGCAGAGGGAAGGCGCAAAGTTTGATAATCCGGCGATGCAGCCGTCCCCGCCGGCAAGCACATTGTGGGCGAAGTTTTCATCAAAGCCCGAATAAATCTCAAAGTCAGGCCGGACAGGCTTGACAGCCTGAATCAGTTCTCTCGTATGATCCATTCCGGGAATTGTATCCTTGATGCCGACGATGTTTTTGTGCTTCAGGGCAAGAGTTTTAACGACATCGGCAGGAATGGTATATCCGGTCCGGTCGGGGAAATTATAGATGTACAGGGGACCGTGGATTTCACGGGCGAGCCTGTCATAATATTCTTCAATCTGATCCGGCGTCAGCTTAAAGTAATAGGGGGATACCACGATGACTGCGTCGGCTCCCTCTTTCAGGGACCAGTTGGAGAGGGAGATAACATTTTCGAGGATCATATCCGCCGTCCCGATAATAACCGGTATGCGGCCGTTGATCTGCCGGATTGCCAGGGAGATCAGTTTCTTTTTTTCTTCCGTTGAGACCGCGAAGAATTCACCGATGCTTCCGAAAACCAGAATACCGTCAACGCCGCCTTTTACCAGAAATTCGTATAGAGCAGCCGCACCCTTTTCATCGATCTTTCCGTCTTCCAGAAATGGCGTGACAGCCGGCGTAATATACTTTGCCATACAGGTTGCCTCTCTTTCTTTTATTAATATCCGGCTCCCTGCATCGCAGAGAGTGCCTGTTCCGTATACCGCTTAAGGATTCCTTTCCGCTTCGGCGGCTCTTTCAGTTTCCAGCTCTTTTTCCGTTCCTCAAGAACTCTGCCTGCTTCTTCCGCGTCCATGAGCTTTCCGTCGATCCCAACAACGTTCAGGGATCTGGATTCTATGTCATAGGAGATAATGTCGCCGGTATGAATATAAGCCAGGGGACCGCCGGCTGCCGCCTCGGGGCTTACATGGCCGATGGCCGCCCCGCGGGTCGCTCCGGAGAAGCGTCCGTCCGTGACAAGGGAAACTTTTCCGTTCAGCCTGTGGTCACAGACGATTGCTTCGGTGGTCATCAGCATCTCAGGCATTCCGCTTCCGCGGGGACCTTCATAGCGGATGACCAGGATTTCGCCCGGATTGACATCGCCTTTTACTACAGCTGAGTGGGCGTCCTCTTCACTGTCGTAGACGCGCGCGGTTCCGCAGAGACTGCGCATATCCTTTTCACAGGCCGAATATTTCACTACCGCGCCTTCGGGCGCCAGATTTCCTTTGAGGATCGCGATGGAACCGGTTTCTGCCGCTTCGTCCGCGGGGAGAATCACCTGTTCTTTCTGCAGGCAGTAATTATGCAGATAGCCTTCATTGCGCCTGTAAAAGCCGCTTTTTTCGATTTCTTCAAGATTCTCTCCCAGGGTATGGCCTGTAACGGTCATGACGTCCAGGTCCAGATACGCTCTGAGTTCGCTCTGTACCGCAGGCACGCCTCCGGCAAACCAGAAGGCTTCCGTCAGATGTTCTCCGCTGGGATTAATATTCCCGATATGCGGAATGATATGATTGATTTCATCGAACAGTTCCGGATCCAGGGTGATGCCAAGTTCCCTTGCGATGGAGGGAAGATGGATCGTCGCGTTTGTGGAGCCGCCGATGGCACTGTGCACGATGATGGCGTTCCGGAAGGCTGATTCCGTAAGGATATCAGAGGGCAGAATCTTCTTTTCTGCCAGCTGCATGATTACCCTGCCTGCTTTTCTTGCATAGGAGAGGATATCCCTCATGGTTGCGGGAACCAGAGCGCTGCCCGGAAGGGCCAGGCCCAGTGCTTCCGCCATACACTGCATGGTGGAGGCGGTTCCGAGGAAGGTGCAGGCTCCGGCGGACGGACATCCCGTCAGCTTATAATCCCGGATCTCGTCCGGACTGATCCCGTCCTTCTGTTTCTGTCTCAGGGAGATCGACCCTGCCAGCAGGGAAGTGGTCTGATTCGGCCCCGGACGCATGCTTCCTCCCGGCACAAAGATGGAGGGGACATTGATCCGCGCAATCGCCTTCAGATGTGCAGGGATCGATTTATCACAGGAGGAGCAGAGCACCAGCCCGTCCCAGGGTACAAATCCGGCGTGCAGCTCCACCATATCGCATATGGCTTCCCGGCTGGCGAGGATCAGATTCATCCCGTCATGGCCCTGCGCGCAGCCGTCACAGAGGTCGGTGGTATGAAATCTGCCCGGTACGCCGCCTTTTTCGTATACCCCTCTGCATATGTGTTCAGATAACTGATTCAGATGGACGCTGCCGGGGTGGCTGTCCCCGAATACATCCTCCACCAGAATCTGCGGTTTGCAGATATCTTCTTCGTCCCAGCCGCTGCCAAGCTGCAGAGCGTCAAACTGGGCCCATAGTTCTCTTTCCCGAGTGCTGCAGATCCCCATGGCATTTCCTCCCTGCTCAAAAAAACATACAACAAGAGCATTTTTATTATATACTGTTTCCTGATAAAAGTCTTGTCCCGCTGCGTTCATATCCACTGAATTGCTGCCGCATATTTTTCCGGCGCGGGCTGAAAGAGCGGCAGCATAAAGGCAGCTGAGGCAGGCATAAGGCAGCAGGAGAGGTACCGCAGAGAAACAGGAGAGGTACCTGCTGAAAAACAGGAGGTTTGGATAGAATGATTACGAGAGACGAAGCACTTGCTCTGCTGCAACAGTACAATAAGGATCCCTTTCATATCCAGCATGCCCTGACGGTGGAAGCTGTTATGAAATGGTACGCGAAAGAGCTGGGTTACGCGGATGAAGCGGAATACTGGGGGATTGTGGGCCTGCTCCATGATATCGATTTTGAACTGTATCCGGAAGAGCACTGCCTGAAGGCACCGCAGATGCTCAGAGACGGAGGCGTAAGCGAAGACGTGATTCACGCAGTCTGTTCCCACGGATACGGTATCACGGTGGGTGACGGAACGACGATAGACGTTAAACCGGAGAGGGAGATGGAAAAAGTCCTGTTTGCCGCCGATGAACTGACCGGCCTGGTGTGGGCTGCCGCTCTTATGAGGCCGTCGAAGAGCACAAAGGATATGGAACTGAAATCCCTGAAGAAAAAATATAAGACCAGAAGCTTCGCAGCGGGCTGTTCCAGAGAAGTCATCCAGCGCGGGGCGGAGCAGCTCGGATGGGAGCTGGACAGGCTCCTTTCCATGACACTGCAGGCCATGGCAGAGACTGAAGACGCCATCCTCGCGGAGTTGGAGGCGGAGGAAATCGGATAAAGCGGCCGCAGCTTTCCGCCCGGCGGGCAGAGGCAGGCAAGCCAGATATCGCCGATCTGGATATCCTCGAAGGTCAGGAGCGGCTGCGTCTGATCATCCGCGAAAATCTGCAGGGTTCTGCCCGTTCCGGCAGGAAACGGTCCTGCGGCACAGGAGAAATGACCATCCACAACTGCAGCCCCGGAGGAGACTCCGTCGAGCAGGATCCGGACGGAGGCGCAGCCCTCCGCGGTTCCTTCTATTCGCAGGATTTTATCGCGCTGAAGGGTCATATGGGATGCGTAGATGGCAGGTAATTTGATTTTCGGCATAATTTCGTCCTTTCCGGCAGCAGGCAGATCAGCCGGATCTGCTGCTCCATATATATAATTCTCTGCAGCGCTGCCTTCAGAGTACTGCCTGCAGCGTCAGCGTTTTCGTACAAAAGCCATCGGCTGACTGTCGGACGGCGTTTAACCGGCACTGCAGCTCATTTCATGACAGAAGGATCCGTATATTCTTATCTGTCGGTTCCATACTGTAGGGCCATTCAATCAGCCGTACATTGTTGCAGCCGCACAATTCTTTTTTGGTCCGGTCCAGCTCCTGTCTCTGGTTCAGCGCTTCCTCCCCGCCGAAGAATTCAACAGGACGGTAGTGCTGGATTCCCTGATATTCGACCGCAGTCTGAAGAGACGGAATATAGAGGTCCAGACTCTGCCGGCCGAGCCAGTCGGGGCGGTACTGGTACAGGGTATCCGGATATAGTTTTCTTACGGCATGGAAGAGAGAAAGCTCGTGCTTCCATTTTGGCTTTAGAATACCTTCCGCCGTGAGCTTTGTCCGGATTTTTGTCCGTTCGAGCCTCCAGTTTGTGCGGAATCCGTCCTTCTCCTCATAGAGGGCAAGATCCGTGTACCACCATTGGAAGAAGGGCATGATCACTTTTGTAAGACAGATGAAAAATTCGAGCTCTGATGAAAAGTAACCGCATTCGAGAATATGTCTGATATTTCTCCGTACATAGACCGTTTTTGAGGGATTGTGATAATAGGGCAGGCCGCCCTGGTATTTTGCGATCCGGTCAGGCAGATAGGGCGACCGGAGCACGACTCCGTCCGTCTGCAGGTGTGTGTGGTACCAGGGCAGGGAGTAGTCGTAGAGCGAGTAGCCGCCGAAGAGGTCCTGGGATGTATTCGTGTATAGCAGGTGATACATCAGGAGAACCTCATCCATTTTCTGCTTGTCGAAAACCGCGAGGTAATGGACGGTTTCTTCATCCGGGAAGAGATTTCGCAGCGGATAAAAAGCGTCCGCTTTTCTGCAGACTTCCGTGATGACGAAAAACTGTGAAATATAGCTCTCAGGAAAGAGGAAACAGGCATTGCGGTCAGTATCCAGATCCCTGAACTGGCTCATGAAAGCTTCCACATAAGGATTCTCACAGGAAGGAGCATAAGATTCGATCAGTTTTCTGGTTTCATAGCGGTAAGACAGGTCTGCCCAGGAAAGCTGTACGAGAAAACGGTCGAATCCTCCGGATACATATTCTTCCCTCAGTTCGTCAAAATCTTTCCGGTAGGATTCATGTTCCTCAAGCAGCGCGTCCAGCGTTGAGAAAGGGGACATGGCATGATACTGCGGATACCGGTCCCACAGCCGGTCGAGCCGGTCATAGGAGAAGGAAGGCTGTGGTTTTTCATGAACTGGCGGATACATAAATTCGGCTTGTCTTTCCGTGTCTGTTAAACAGTATCCATGGAAGCGGAAGCGAAAGATTTCCGGTTCCCGCAAATGGATACGAATCGGCAGTCTCTTTCTTACCATTATAGCTGAAAATCTGTTTCCGGATACAGAAAAAACAGCGGCCGGAGAATACTCCAGCCGCTGTTAATCTTACCGGTTTGCCGTTCTGCTGCCCGAAGGGAGATGTTAATGGGGAGTCAGGCAGCCGGAAGTATAAGGGTTTCAGGCTGTCAGGCCAGGAAGTTTGCGTTTGCCCAGCCCCAGATGCCGTTGAAGCATACATATCTGTAATAGCAGGGCTGTCCGTTGATTCCTGTTCCCTGGGAAATGTTGCCATTCGTAAAGACAGAGTAACCCGGATAGAGCTGTGCAAGTTCATTGTTGCGGTCATAAACTGTAGCATTTCTGAGTGCAAGGTAGGTACCGTTGCAGTCAGTAACCGTCATATAAAAACCAAAACCATATCCATGGTTTTTTCCGCCGGCGGCGTCTTCCATCTCATCAACACTCATCATTTTCTTTTCTTCTGACATTTTATTTTCTCCTTCAGATTATCTGATCTTATCGTTATTTTTGGATTGACCGGCTGCAGCGTCTGTTTGATTGCTGCTTCCTTTCGTAATCAATATACGACCTGTGTAAGGAGAATCCATGCAGTCAGAAAAAATTTTTCCGACGCCCCTTATTTGCCAGACTGAAAACGAAAAAGGAGAAATTCAGGCAGGGTTGTCATCCGGGGCCTGTCCGTCGTGAGCAGCCCAGCGGCATTCGGTCAGCTCCATATCCGTGAAGACGGCTCTGAAGGAGGAGTCCTCCGGGCTGCAGGCATAGACGCCGAAGGAGATTCCCCCTGCCCCTTTCCACATATGGCAGATCCGCATCTGCTTATATCTGATCCCGTCCTCCGAGCATTCGATGCAGTAATCGTCCTCCCGTCTGCTGAAACGGTACCACATGGATTTTACATCCGCTCCGATTTCTGTCGTAGCCCAGTCTGAAAACCCGTTGTTTGTGACGACACTCCCCAGATGCTGGAATTCTTCATTTTCATATTCGATGGAGCCTTTCAGCCAGTTATCGCCACTGGTCCTGTATTCTGCCGGCTCTCTGGTCCAGTTCCAGCTTTCTTTTGCGATTTTCATAGGTTTTCTCCTTCTCCTGCGGGCTGCGGCTGACAGATATTATATTCGGTATTATCCCGAAAACCCGCCGGACACATCTGATCTTGCCGATCGGACGTTACGGCGGGTTTTTTAATGGTTATCAATTATCGGATCCGGTCAGGAAGACGCCTGCAGAACTTTTATTTATCCCAGGCGTGCCTGCCGGCTTCCAGGTCGGCACGGATTTCGGAGACGCGTTTGTCGGAAAGCTTATACCAGATCAGGGGGATACAGGATACAAGTGCAAGGATAGCGGGAAGCATATTGACCATGAAATTGATACCCATCTTGGTCGATGCGGCCTGCTCCACGTTGGGCACATAGCCGACTGCTTCGAGCAGCAGTACTACGGGAGCGCAGATGGCGGTCGCAAGCTTGACGCCAAAACTCAGCATGGAAGCGGCAAGGCCTTCCTGACGTTTCCCCAGCTTCCAGTCACCGTATTCGAGAGAATCACCGACCATACCGTAGCAGATCGCCGGGGCGCCGAATCCGAGAGAACCGAAGAAGGATGCTCCGATCAGAAAGACCGGATTGCTTGTCGGGTTCAGAAACAGGGCGACGAAGCCGGCAGCCATCACGACGTTCATAATGATCATGTAGTTCTTCTTGCCGAATACTTTGGTACCCCACGGTACAGTCAGCGTGCCTACCAGCTGCCCAATCGTCATGGCAGTGAACATTGTGGCGATGTACTGGGGTCCGCCTACGACATAGATGACGTGATAAACCAGGATACCATACCGGCCTGTGACGCAGATGGTTCCGATTACCGTCGCTATGACGACCATCAGGAGCTGGTCATTCTGGAGAAGGCCTTTCATGTTGCCGGCAAAGGTGGCTTTTTCCATCGAAGCATTGCTGTGAAGCTTGTCCGTATAGGTCTCTTTGCAAATGATGGCGCAGATCCAGAATACGGGAATCAGGATCAGGGAGAAAATCACGGTAGTGACAAAATAGCCGTGACCGTCTGCCATCGCTTCACCGGCTTCGTTGACTGCCGAGCTGAAGTGAAGGATGAGCGGCATGGCAACCATCGACAGGATAATGCCGATGATGGAAGCACCTGTGCTGCGGGCCGTGGCAAGGAGCTGCCGGACGCGTGAATCAACGGCAATGACGTTCAGCAGGGCCTGATACGCGATGGAGCATGCTGTATAAGCCATTCCGGCGCCGATATAACAGGCACCGCAGAGCAAGATCTTGGGAAGCCCCTGGATTGGAAAAACAGTAAAGGTCAAGATGTTGAAGATCGCAAGGAAGGGCGGTGCAAAGAAAAGATAGGGACGGAATCTGCCCCACCTGGTGTTTGTACGGTCTGCAATATGTCCCATCATGGGATCGTTGATGGCGTCCCAGATTCGCGCGATCAGCACGATTGCGGAAATTGCGGCACCGGATAACCCAACGACGTCAGTGTAGAAAATATTCAGGTAGTTGTTGATCATGTACCAGCTCATCTGGCACGCGACTTCTCCCAGACCATAACCGGTCAGAAGCTTTATGCTTGCTTTTTCTCTGCTGACTGCTCCGCCATTCTTGTTTTGACTCATGCGTATTCCCTCCTTTTTGTAGAACAAAACTTGTGGTAGTGTGAAACATAAAGTGATTCAGAAACGCACATAATCACCTTTTTAGTAAGAAAATTCTACTAAATAATTAAAAAAGCGTCAATGCAATATATAGCAGTTTCTGCATGATGGTGCGCAGGTCTTGACTTAGAGTTGACTTCAAGTGGTAAAATATCTGTGACAAGGATGTTATCAGGCCTGCTGTTTCTGAATCAGGCCAGGCGGCCTCTCTGAACAGACGGCCGCAGCCGGGCGGGGATAAGAAAGAGCCGTCCGTAGTGTTTTTTTCGGATAACCACATGTAATATAGGGAGGATTTGACAAATGAAATATCGCAGCATGGGTAAACTGAACATCCGGACATCTGCATTCGGCCTGGGCTGCATGCGCTTCAACGGCGCGGCGTCTGGCGACAGCATTATCGACGAGCAGAAGGCCATCTCTCTCATCCGGCAGGCAGTCGACGGAGGCGTGACCTATCTGGATACCGCATACGTCTACCTGGACAAAACATCTGAGATCGTGCTTGGAAAAGCCCTGCAGGACGGGTATCGCGACAGTGTGACAATCGCCACGAAAATGCCTGCGGAACATGTGCATAACCGTGCGGAGATGGAAGCGCTGCTGGAAACCGAGCTGAAAAAACTTCAGACGGATCATATCGATTTCTATCTGATGCATGGAATTGATAAGGAGAAATGGGAGTATTTCAAGTCCATCGGAGCCCCGGAATTCTTCGACGATATGAAGAAAGCCGGAAAGATCCGCTATAAATGTTTCTCTTTCCACGGCCCCTATGAGGAGTTTGAATATATTCTTCAGGATTATGACTGGGATATGGTCCAGATTCAGTATAATTTTATGGACATCAATAACCAGGCCGGTACGAAAGGACTTGAGCTTGCAGGAAAACTCGGCATTCCTGTGGTGATTATGGAAGGACTTCTGGGCGGCCGTCTTGCGAAAGCACCGGACAATGTACAGGCGCTCTACGATGCGTTCCCTGTAAAGCGCAGCCCCGTGGAATGGGGATTCCGCTGGCTCTGCAACCGTCCGGAGATCGCAGTGGTTCTTTCCGGCTGCAATGAGAAAGAGCAGATCGATGAGAACCTCCGGATTTTCGATACCGTGGAGCCGGGCATCATGGATCAGGATGAACTGCAGCTGATGGACAATGTGCGCGAAGCATATCTGAGCCGCACAAAGATCGGATGCACCGGCTGCCGCTATTGTATGCCATGTCCCAACGGTGTGAATATTCCGGGCATTTTCTCTGTATGGAACAATCATTCGCTGTATAATACGGATCCAAAGAATGACTGGGAATTCGGGCAGATCAGGGAAAAGGACAGCGGAGCGGACAGGTGCATAGGCTGCGGTGCCTGCGAGGCGGCATGTCCGCAGCACCTGGGGATCATCGACGGCCTGCAGCAGGCCTGGCGTGAACTTACGGAGTAAGCTGCTGCCATTTTTCGATCCTTAGCGGCGTCAGACTGCTTTTAACGGAAAATGGGAAGGATTTATGAGGAGAAATGCTGTTATGACAGAGATCGAGGCAATCCGGGAAAGACATTCTGTCCGTGCATACCTGGATAAGAAGATTGATTCTGAGACTGTGGAAAAACTGAATGCGCTGATTGGCCGCTGCAATGAAAAAGGAAATCTTCATCTGCAGCTTCTCGAGGATGCGGGAAATACTTTCAACAGGCTGATGAGCAAAGTCATGGGGCTGGGAAGCGCGCCGTCCGTGATTGCCTGCGTCGGGCCGGATGACAGGACTGTCGAGGAGCGGGTCGGCTATTACGGGGAGAAAGTCGTTCTGTATGCGCAGCAGCTTGGACTGAATACATGCTGGGCGGGAACCTACAGCGCGAAAAATGTACCGGCTGAGATCGGTCAGAATGAGCGGCTTGTTATCGTGATCGCGATCGGTTACGGCGCCAACCAGGGGAGACCGCACAAATCCAAAACCCCGCAGCAGGTGGTGGCCGGTTCCGGGGAGAAACCGGACTGGTTCAACTTCGGAGTGGAGATGGCGCTTCTGGCTCCTACCGCGATCAATCAGCAGAAATTTGAGATCAGCCTGAAGGAGGATGGTACCGCCGCGTTTGCGGACAGGAAAGGTCCGTTCAGCAGGGTTGACCTGGGAATTGTCAGATATCATTTCGATGTCGGAGCAGCATACGTCAAAAAACAGAAGGAATAATATTCAGCCAGGGCAGAATTGATCCGGGGGGAACTATGAGGAATGACGAGCACTGTATCTTTCATGTGGATGTGAATTCTGCCTTTTTATCCTGGTCCGCCCTGAAAAAACTGGAGGAAGATCCGGAAAGTACAGACCTTAGAACGATTCCGTCCGCAGTGGGAGGAGATACGGCGACCAGGCACGGCGTCATCACGGCCAAGTCCATCCCGGCAAAGCGATATGGCGTGCAGACGGGGGAACCGGTGGTGCAGGCTCTGCGCAAATGCCCTTCCCTCGTTCTTGTGAGAGCGGATTTCAAGGTATACCGGAGCTATTCCCGCGCCCTCATGGAGATTCTGCGTGAATATACGGACCTGGTGGAACAGGCGTCAATCGATGAGGCGTATCTGGATATGTCCGGGAGCCCCTACAGGCTGGCCGGCAGCCGGGCGGGACTGAAAGCGGAGGAGCAGTGGCCGCTGAACGCGGCTCATGAAATCCGGAAACGGGTATACAGAGAACTCGGGTTTACAGTCAATATCGGGGTCTCCGTGAACAAGCTCCTGGCCAAGATGGCAAGTGATTTTGAGAAGCCGGACAAGGTCCATACTTTATATCCGGACGAAGTTCCGCGGAAAATGTGGCCGCTGCCCATGCGGGAGCTGCACGGATGCGGCGGGGCTACCGAGGAGCGTCTGAGGCAGCTCGGAATCTGTACGATCGGCCAGGCGGCCGCCATGGATCCCGCGATTCTTCAGTCGAATCTCGGGCAGAAAGCGGGAGACTATATCTGGAAGAGCGCGAACGGAATCGGGTCTTCTGTTGTCAGACCGCAGCATGAGAAAGCGAAAAGCTATTCGAATGAAGAAACCACTCCTGAGGATATCTCTTCGGAGAATTACCGGACGAAAGGAATCGAAATTGTACAGCGCCTGGGGCGGAAAGTAGCTTCCAGGATGGAGAAGGATCATGTGATGGCGAAGACCATCCAGGTTATTGTAAAGACGGACGATTTCAGGAGGCATTCAAGGCAGGCGACTATCGGGTCGGCGACCGCTGATCCCGCTGTTATCTGCAGGGAGGCGGAAGCGCTGATGGATCAGATGCTCTTCAGCGCGGACGGGATCTTTAAGTCCGGAAGAACCCTGCGGCTGATCGGAGTCGGCTGCTCCGGACTGACGGACGGGGCCTACCAGCAGATGGATCTTCTCTCCTGGATGAAGGAGGCTCCGGTGAGGGACGAAAAGCAGCGGAAGAAGAAAAAGCTGGAGGAGATGATGCGGCAGGCCAGTTCGCGCTTCGGCGCGGACGCCATCCGGCGGGGAACAGGCGGCAGCTTTGAAAGCGGAGCGGACAGTCAGAAGAGATGACTGCCCGCTTTTTTTCATGTCCGCCGCGGGATATTCTGAAACCGGTCCGGGATCAGATATCAGGAGGCTTCGGTTGTGCAAAAAAGAGGAGAACTTATATCTACGATATCGGAAAGAAGAATCGTCTGTTCTTCTATCGTAATGGTATGCGTAAGGACCGGATCGATCTGCCGCACCGGCCCGGTGACCGTCTCATAGCTCCCGCTCCGGTTATAGGACTCAATGCAGAAATCGGCACAGGGGCGAAAGAAAGTCACGGAGACCTGCGGCGGGGTTTTATCTTCCGGTCCTGCTTTCCGGATGAGGGTGTTCAGAACGGACAGTTTCCGCTCCAGGAGTTCCCGCTCGTCCGGAGAAAGATTCTTTCGCCCGGAATATAAAACGTTCCGGGCGGAAATACATTCATCAAAGCCGTCCAGGGCATCAAACGGGGCATAGATCTTCGCCCAGCGCTGCGGCGTCATGGGGGGATGCTTCCTCCAGAATGCATCGTACTTCTGATGGTGGGGCCTTCCGCGGAGAAATACGTCGCGGTATCTGAACCCTGCCGGCATAGGCATCTCGCCAACTGTCATCATCTTTCTCACCTCCCGCCGCACCCCGGCTGACTTCAGCTCCGTGGTTCTGATACAATATTATATCGAACACTTGTTCGATGTCAAGAGAGATTCTTAAACAAAAAGAAGCTGAAAACTGCACATGGATGTTTCCAGAATGCATGCCTTTGTTGTATAATATTTTTAGCTTGCCAGAAGTATGACCCGCAAAAAATGTATAGACAATTCTGACAGCTTGACTTTTGGCGTATCAATCATAATATGATTACAGCGGCAGAGCTTTGTCCACACGCTTTCTCTGTTCCGGGTACCAGTCCGATGGCGAACCGGGATGCGCACATCGCCTGTTACGGCGAGATTGTCGGGGCATATATTGCCGAATAACGAAAGGCTGCGGTATTTTTCAGGAGGGACATGTATGAAAGAATCAAAAGTTTTTTTCAGAAGGCTTCTGCTGCTTTTCAGCTTATGCATGATACTGACCGCAGGGAATGCCTATGCGGCAAAACCGGGGCTTGTTCCTGTCGGCAAACTGGCAAATTATAATTATTTCCGCCGCTATATGTCTCAGTCGGAGCTTCAGCAGGCATACGACAGGGCGGAAAGTATCGTGGCACCCCTGGTCGGGATGAATAAAAAAGATCAGCTGAAAGGAATCGCGGTCGGCCTGAGGGCACTCGTCGACAACGGAAGCGTCGGCTATTCCATGAAGGCCAGCCATTATAATGATCCCTACGGCTATCTGGTGAAAGGCATGGCATCCTGCGCCGGATGCGCAAGGGCAACCGGCCTGTGCCTGAATATGCTCGGAATCCGGTATGAGCATGTGAATGAGAACAAGTATACTCACCAGTGGGCGCGGGTTAAGGTAGGGAAGAAATACTGGATCTGTGACGCGTACGGACTGTACTGCGGCCCGGAACCCGGGGTGAGAAAGCACCCGTATCTGTGAGAAAGCAGCATGCTGCTTTACCGGCTGCATTTTTAGCAGAGAAATGCTGAATAACCCTTTTTCAATTAACAAATCTTCAGCAGGCGGATACTGCGGCAAAACTGCAGATCCCGCGGCTTCCGTACCAGCCGGCAGCGGATTCCGCCTGTGGAGGATCATACAGGAGAGGAGCAAAGAGAATATGTTTATCAGAAGAAAAATCAGGGAAATAAAGAATGCCGTCAACACCTTGCTTGCTCTGGCAGGTTTTCTGACAATCTGTTTTCTGATCATTCACAGAAGAGTGATCGCAGCCAAAATTCAGGGAAAGCCGCTTCCGGAGGCTCCGAAATGGCACAGGAAGCTGTTCTGCCACAAAAAAGCCTGAACTGTTCCGTCAGCGGCTGAAAGAAAAGTATGAAAACAAAGACCAGCCGGCAGAGCGGATCTGATTTGCCGGCTGGTTTTTAACAATACAGAGGCGGTCAGTCTTCCTGCCCGGAATCCTCCCTGGACTGCAGGGCGATCTGAGCCAGTTCTTCGTCGGTCAGCTCCTCTTCCCGGGACAGATAACTGTCGATCAGGGATTCTGCCTTTTCCGCGTCCTTCCGGTTTACATAGATATCCATCCCGAAAGGACTGCCCAGACCGATGATCCTCAGATATGCGCCGGAATCCTCCCGGTCTCTGTAGTAGGCGGGGATTCCGCTGTTAATCAGCAGGCCGGTGATCAGGTCCGCCTCATATACATCGCTCACGGAATGGACTGCGACGATGTCCGGGTCCTGTATGGTACCTTTGCGAAACATAAGAATTCTCCTTTGAATTTTAAGAAAGGTCCGGTGTTTTTGCCGTGCGTGGAAACAATATGCTTCCTTTGGGTCTGATTATAGCATGACGGAAGAAACTGCGCGACAGAGATTTACGGACACAGACAGGAGACAGAATGAAACGTATTAAAAACTTTGTAATAGGCGGTATTGAGAATAAAGTATTTAACCTGATTCTGATGACAGTGATTCTTCTTACTGCCGCATATCTGGTTGTTTCTGCCTATCACGGTAAAATGCTGAAAGATCTTGCCGCCGATTCCGCGGAGCGTCAGCAGACCGCTATTGAAGAGACGATCAGCTCCGTCATGGATTCCGTGGTGGATTCGTCCATGTACCGGTCCACGGGGCTGGAAGCCTATATCGTGAATGAGATGTTCTACGGGCTGGAAACCCGGGTAAGAATGCTGGGTGAATATGCGGAAAAACTGTTTTCCGGGCCGGACAGTTATCCGAGGATGTCATATTCCACACCGGATGCCGGCAAAAACGGTGAGGTGCTTCCCCAGACAATCTTCGCGGACGGCGTGGATGACAGTTCGCCGGAGCTGAAAGACCGGATCGGACTTGCCGCCAATCTGTCAGATATGATGGTCTCCCTGTTCGGTGTCTCTGCGGAAACCAATTCCTGTTTCATTGCTCTGCCGGAGGGCGTATTCCTGGTCACGGATGACCGCACTGCCGCAAAGTACAGCGAAGACGGCAGCCCCGTCAGCTATGATCCCCGTACCCGTCCCTGGTATCAGAAGGCTGTGGAAGAGGGACAGCTGATTTTTACGGACGTGGAGACGGACGCCTTTACCGGCGATGTCGGTATTGTGTGCGCCATGCCCGTTTATGTGGATGGTCATCTGGAGGCGGTTGTGGGATCGGACCTGTTCCTTACCTCCATGCAGGAGTATGTGCAGACATCCGAAGAAAACGGCGGCTTTATGCTGATCGTTAACGATAAAGGACACGTTGTCTTTTCCCCGAAGACGGACGGCGTCTTTATGGTACGGCCTTCTTCGGAGGCGGTAGATCTGCGGCAGTCGGAAAATACGGAACTTGCCGCAGCGATCGATGCATCTATGAAAGAATTGACACAGCCCAGGACGATTGCTCTGGATGACGGCGGATATTATATCTGCGGGGCACCGGTTGAGACGGTCGGATGGGCTCTGATTTCCCTGTTCAGCCAGGAATCTGCCGGAATTCCGGCGGAGATGCTCAAAGAAAACTACGGGCAGATCCAGGCGGAATCCACGGGGACTTATCTGAAGAATACGTCACATTCCAGAAATACAGGTCTTTTCCTGCTCATTCTGGTGACGCTCATCACTCTTGCGGGAGCTCTGTTTCTTGGGAAAAAAATCGTTACCCCGCTGAATACGATAACAAAGCGGATCTCAGGACTGAACGAAAAAAACCTGGAATTTAAGATGGAGGACGCGTACCGCACCGGGGATGAGATCGAGGTGCTGGCGGAATCATTTGCGTCGCTGTCCCACAAGACCGTAGAATATGTAGACCGTGTAAAGAAAGTGACGGCGGAGAAGGAACGCATCAGCGCGGAACTGTCCATGGCGACCAATATCCAGGCTGCGATGCTTCCGCATATTTTCCCCGCTTTTCCGGACCGTCCCGA
>ODAI014438090.1_pt1 | contig 21069 bp, 21 predicted proteins | sample 1539321 | NCBI WGS metagenome assembly ODAI01 (sample SAMN02144231, study PRJEB22623) | gut metagenome | biome: sheep rumen | host: Ovis aries | place: New Zealand | reverse complement strand
GCACTGTTCCTGATCATGTCAGATACAGATGCGACTTTCAATTTCCTGCTCTCCATGATTTATACGCAGCTTTTCAACCTGCTCTGCGAGAAGGCGGATGATGTGTATGGCGGGAGACTTCCGGTGCATGTCCGGTGCCTGATCGATGAGGCAGCCAATATCGGACAGATACCGAACCTGGAAAAGCTGGTGGCCACGATCCGAAGCCGTGAGATATCCGCCTGCCTGGTGCTGCAGGCCCAGTCCCAGCTCAAGGCGATTTACAAGGACAACGCGGACACCATCATCGGCAATATGGATTCCCGACTGTTCCTCGGAGGCACAGAACCGACCACGCTGAAAGACCTCAACCAGGCGCTCGGCAAGGAGACCATCGACACCTACAACACCGGGGAGAGCAGAGGACGGGAGCAGTCCCACTCTTTGAACTATCAGAAATTAGGTCACGATCTTTTGTCAGTAGATGAACTTCAGGTCATGAACGGCGGCAAATGTATCCTGCAGCTGCGCGGTGTCAGACCTTTTCTTTCGGACAAATATGATCTGACCCAGCATCCGAATTACAAGTACACGGCAGATTTTGACAAGAGATTCACTTTTGATATTGAGAAGTACCTCGACCACAGACTGAAGCTGAAATCAAATGAGCAGTTTGACGTTGTGGATGCCGGATAACAAACAGAATCAGGAGGACACACCAATGGAGCAGTAAGATTCACAGGACAACTGAATAAGGACGATAGAAATGAAGCCCTTTGCTATAAGCACACTTGATGATATAGCAGAGGGCTTTTTTCATGCCCGGGTATCGGATCTGCCGGAAAGCAAACCGTGCTGGCAAGAGATAAGAAAGATAAGGCTTTCGGCGGCAGAGCGGTCCGGACAGCAACACGCTGCAGGTGCAGCAAAACAAAGTGCAGCCGCAAAAGGCTGAAAAAAGAAGGAGGCCCTATATGGCATTTTTCAACAGCGCAATTACCGTTTTACAGACCCTGGTCGTAGCCCTTGGCGCAGGTCTCGGTATCTGGGGAGCCATTAACCTGCTGGAGGGTTACGGCAACGACAACCCCGGCGCAAAGTCACAGGGAATGAAGCAGTTTATGGCGAAGTAGTTGTATTAAAAAGAAAGGAAAAGCACAATCCAGGCGGGAGGAGAAGATCTGTTAGATTGTTTTGTGTCGTTAGTGAAACGTTACTTTTGTTTTATTATAGTGTGTATAAAAATTATCAAAAAATTTATTATAATGGTCAATAATATTCAGTTTTTGAAGACAATGAGGAGGAAGACGTGAGCAAAAGTTATTCTATAGGGAAAATGGATGGAATGTGGGGATCGGACGAAAGCGGAAATATTGCTCAAACGATTACCTTTGTAGTGACGGAAGACTGTAATTTGCGGTGCAAATATTGTTACATAACACATAAATCATCGAAAAAACAAATGCCCATATTGGTTGCAAAAAAGTTTATCGATTATGTTTTAAGCGACAAAATAGAACGTCCTGAAGCAGTTATTATTGAGTTTATTGGAGGAGAACCTCTGCTTGAGGTTTCTTTGATCGATGAAATAGTCGATTATTTTAAAGCAGAGACATATAAAAAGGGAATAAGCTGGTATTGGAATTACAGAATAAACATATGCTCAAATGGGGTTAATTATAGAAACAAAGAAGTTCAAGACTTTCTGTTTAAAAATAGGAATAAAATGTCCATGTCTATAACTATTGATGGCACAAAAGAAAAACATGACTCACAGAGAGTCTTTCCGGATGGAACAGGTTCTTTTGACGTTGTAAGCGAAAGCGTTGATCTTTGGGTTACGCAATTTAAGCCCCATACGAAAGTCACCTTTGCGAGTGAAGATTTGGTTTATTTAAAGGACAGCATTGTCGAACTATGGTCGCGTGGCATAAAGATGATTGGTGCAAATGTTGTATTCGAAGATGTTTGGAAAGAAGGAGACGATAGAATTTTTGAATCCCAACTTAAAGAGCTCGCAGATTATATTATAGAAAATGAGTTATATAACAAGGGTTATTATTGCACGTTGTTTAGCGACACTATTGGCGAACCATACACGGATGAGGACTTGCGAATGACAAGCTGCGGCGCAGGTAGCATGCTTGCTCTGGGGCCTGAAGGGAAAATATACCCTTGCATACGATATAAAGATTATTCTCTCAACAACAAAGAGGAGTGGGTTATCGGGACCATTCAGGATGGAATAAATAAAGAGAAGGTTCGTGCATTTGATGCCCTGATGTTCAAAGTGCAAAGTGATCAAGAGTGTTTGTCCTGCCCGGTTGCAAGAGGATGTTCTTTCTGTCAAGGGTTTAATTATGATGTTGCAGTAACACCAACAAATTTTCAAAGGGCCAAATACATTTGTAAAATGCATAAAGCCCGAGTAAGAGCAAATAACTATTACTGGGCTAAGGTTTTTAATCTAAAGGGAATAGAAAGAGAGACTTATAAAAACGAAACAAGAAAAATGTATTTTATCCTTGGCGATAAGTTCGTAGATTTTTGCACCTTATCACATGAGCATAAAGCAAACACACTGCCAACAACAATGAAAAAGGAGGAAATAATAACGGGGTTAAGGTTTGCAATGGAAAATTTTTATAAACCGGTTTTCCTTCACGGGGCTGGAGAAGAGGACATGAGTTTCTTAGATGATTTCCCAGAATATAGAATACTTCATATTTTTAATGCAAATGACGCCTCTGAAGCGCAAAAATACAAAGAACATATATTAGTTTTCGATGAAACAACTTTTGAAATGGATATAAAGGGAGAAGATTCGATAATACTTAACGTCCATAGCAAGAATATTCACAACTTGGCTTTGATCGTTCAACGTATGTTTGAAAAAACAGCTCGCGTGAATCTTAATATACAGGATATAAATGCAGATTTTGACTTTAAAACTTATGAATTTGAGCTGAGAAAAATTCTAGAAGGCATTATAGCTTATGGGAAAAAGAGCACAAAAGAGATTAACGTAATAACAGACCTTTCTTACATAGAGTCTCACGATGGCTGCAATGCAGGAAACACATCTATTGCTTATGGTCCCGATGGAAGGTTTTATTGTTGTCCTCTAGAATTTGGTGATCCAAAGAAGTCTTGCGGAGACTGTGCAAGCGGACTAAAAATACAGAACCAGCACTTGCTGACATTAGATTATCAACCTCTTTGTCAAGAGTGTGTTAACTATCATTGCGATAGATGTCAATTACAAAACAAATTGACGACCAATGAAGTTAACGTTCCGCCATCATATAAATGCAAAAAAGCCATGATTGAACGTAGTATAAGCGAAGAGTACTACAACACTATAGGCAAGAGCTTTTTTGCTATAAAAGAATTCAAAAAAGCAAATTATGACGATCCTATAGAACTACTACAAAACAAAGCACAAATAAGTCATGGTTACAGAGTTCTGTGCTAGAAGGGAGGCGCTATGGAATTAATAGCCACAATAAGTAAAGAAGATAGTAGACAAATGCTTCAAATTTTTGAGAGAAAAACAGGATTAGAGAACATTCTAAACATAGCAGAACCCAATCCGTTGGTGACTGACGAAGCTTTATACGAAAAATTTATCAAGGATTACAATACGACAGTGAATGATTTGCAGAATTATTGGAATGCAATGGCAGAAAAGTATAATTTCAAATCCGAGAAAGGAAAGCAATGGACTATAGATTTTGAAACACAAAACATATATTTAGTTGAAGGATGAAAAATTCAAATAAAAAAGAAATAACAAGTGTCTGGGAATTTTTAAACGCCAATGCAATTGGAACTAAAAAAGAAATATTTTCGCTGACGATCATCGTTATCATAGGGTTGCTGCTTGGGCAGCTTACTCCGATTATATACGGAAAGATAATTGATTCCTTGACAGAAAGTCGAAGTGAAACGTTTCGCCTTCTGATGATTTATTTAGTGGTTCTCTTTCTAGTATTAGCATGTAGTCTGATTGAAAATTATTTTGGCAATAGTTTATCCGCTAAGCTTGAAAGCAGGTTAAAGGGAAAAATTTTTCAAAAGCTGTTGCATTCCAAATATGTCCTTTGGGATCATATGACATTAGGTGAGTTAGAATCCAGATATCATGGTGATACAGGTACATGTACGTCCTTTTATGTTGATTTAGTTACAAGCATTACATCGATAGCAATTAGTATTGCAACTTCGGTTTGGTTTGCTCTTCTAATCAGCAGGGGGCTTTCTGCTGTTGCTCTGGTTTTTTTTCCGTTATCTTTGCTGATTACAGTTCTTTTTCGTAAAAGATTTAAAGAGATGGCGAGGAAGAACAAAAAATATAACGATAAGGTGTTTGAAAATTATAACGAAACGGTTAAGGGCATAGTCGGAATAAAAGCACATAGATTGGAGAGTTTATTTAAAAAGAGAAATTCAGAAATACTTGAAGAGGGTGTTGCATTAAGGAAAAAGAATGTTATTTTGAGCTCTATCTTTCGAGGAGCTCAAGAGAGCGTGTCTTCTGTTTTTAGCATATCCTTGATTGCGGTTGCGTCATATTTAATAACACAAGGGAAGCTTTCAATCGGAAACCTGGTTGCGTTTAATATGTATATTCAAAGGCTTTATGTGGCCATATCGGACATTCAAAAGATAAATAGAAACAAGCAAGAAGTTACAGTTTCTATCTCTAGGTTGAGAGAGATTTTAGACGCGGAAGAGGAACACTGCAATGAAGTTGATGACAATAGAGAAAGACCTGAACACGACATTATTATTAGGGATCTTCTTTTCGGCTATGATATCGATTATGTGATAAAAAATATATCTACAATTTTCGGTGAAAAGAGGCTGAGCGTCATTGTCGGAGAGAATGGTTGCGGAAAGACGACACTTTTTAAAATTCTAGTCTCTTTGTATGACAACTATACCGGTGAAATCATATATGATGGAATGTCGATCAAACAAGCTTCGACAAGACTGTTGAGGGAAAAAATCCTGTATGTTGGAAAAGAACGCTTTTTCTTTAACGGAACAATTTTGGACAACATACGCATGGCGGAGGCTGGAGTGACAGACGAACAAATAATACAAGCCTGTCAATTGATGGAAATCGATCAATTTATTACAGCATTGCCTTGTGGATATAAAACAAAAATCACTTCCGAAGGAGCAATTTTTTCTAGCGGACAAGCCCAGCGGATTAATTTTGTCAGGGCTTATTTAAGCCATGCAGAAGTATTGCTGTTAGACGAAATCACGTCAGACCTCGACGGAAACATTGAGAAAAAGATAGTTTCCTTAACAAAAGAATTAAGCCAAAGAAAAACAGTTATTTGCATAAGCCATAGGCTGGCGCTGATAGAAAATGCAGACACGGTTTTTTATATGATTGAAGGCAATATGGTTGCATCCGGCACACATAAAAAACTGATAAAAACAAATGATAGATATAGAACTATGTTTTATTAAGGCTATGGGTCCGACAAAAGGGTAAATAATTTAGAAAGGAGCGACAATGAAAGATTATAGTAGCAAGTTGTTAATTTCAAATTCGGCAATGGAACCCGAGTGCATTTGTGCAGCGTGTGTATTAAGTTGTTCGGGGAAGTGCTCGGGAGGATGCAATGCTAAATGCGCAGGCGACTGTTATGGAACCTGTTCCATTTATTGCAAAGGCTCTGCATGGAACATATAAAACCGGAGAACGAAAGGAGATCAGCAAATGAGTTATGAAAGCAAGATAGCGTCAGCAGGCGGTGGAACTGTTGACCCCAATTGGTGCCCATGCGAAGGAAATTGTATTGTTTCTTGTAAAAATCAGTGTGGCGGTATTAGCTGCAAAGGATCTTGTAACCTTGGGTGCTCCAGCACTTGCACGACAATGTGTTCCCACAGTTGTGGCGGAGGATTGAAGCTGGGTTAATCGGTAATTAAAACCAATCTTCTCCTAGAGGGCCCATAGCGTCACGGCGAGGAGGTTTCTCTCCTCGCCTCAATTAGATTTATCCGTGGCAATTAAAGGAGTTAGTAATGGATTTTTTAAAAGTTACAGGACTAACGAAAGTATATGGTGAAAAAGACAAACGTAAGCTGATCTTAAAGAGCGTCAGCTTTCAAGTAGATTCTCCCTTTACATTAGCGATAATGGGAGAATCCGGAGCTGGAAAAACAACTCTTCTTCGTATTCTTTCTGGTATTGATACAAACTATGTGGGGAAAATTACTTATGGAACATGTAATGAAAGCCCGGACACGATAAGAGCAGAACAGATTAGCTATATTCCGCAGGATTCAGATCTTATCAGTTTCTTAACCGTATATGAAAACATTCTTATTGGACAAACTTCTAAAAAAGCAAAACGGACATTGGACGAAGAGGTCAAAAAGACAGCTGCTATTTTTGGAATCGATGATATTCTGGATAGCTTTCCGGACACAATTTCTGGCGGTGAACGGCAAAGATGCGCCTGCGCACGTGCAATGATAAAAAATCCGAGTCTGTTGCTTGCCGATGAGCCAACGTCATCTTTGGACAAAGAGAATTCTGATATCGTAATGGCAAAACTTCGAGAATTAAAAAGCCTCGGGAAAATGATCATTTTTACAACCCATAATTTAACACTAGCTCTCAATGCAGATGCTGTCATATATTTGGAAGAAGGTATTATTAAGACGCATTTACGAAAGAATGACTATGCATCATTGGAAGAATATAAAACAGCAGTGATAAGGAATGCGTTTTTGGGCTCTGGAGTTCAGCAATGATGGTTTCTTTTACCGTAAAAAATGTATATAGGAGAATAAAAGAAAAGGCCCTGTTGATTTTCCTGGGAGCACTAATTGTTTCTACCGGGGTTGCATTGCTTGAAATTAGTATTAATTCAGCAGCAATAACGGGTGTCTTTAAGGATTATAATGAGGAGTTCCTTTTTGGATGTCTTTTGGTTTCAATTGTATTATCGCTGGTTGCATATGGAGACCTTATAAATGGCATATACCACATGAATCAGGGCGTTTATTCGTTGATGCAGGACATTGGATATAAAAAGAAAAAGATCTATGAGTCGTTTCTTCTGGAGATCGCTATTATTGATATAGTATCAATTCCGATAGGGTTGGTTTTCGGTCAAGCAGTCTACAGGGTTTTTAACAATTTCATAAAAATATATATTGAAGCAGAACAGACAAATTATAAAAGAGTTCCATTTGGTCCGATTATTCTTCTTGTTTCGTTCTATCTTGTTTCATCAATAATGGTTGGGCTGTCAAAGCTAAGGGGTCGAAATCAATTATATAATAAGCAGAAACGACGGAACATCTTGCCTAACCAAGAAAAACATGGCGGAGTATTTATACTAATAGGTGCCGCAATTGCATTTCTGATACCGGCGGCAGGGATAATATCGATGCTTCCAAGCGTTTTGATTGTTGCTTATGGCATAATACATCTCATCTATGGCATATCCAAAGAGAAGAAGGGGCGCACAACATCCAATTTTAGCGACATTAACTCTCTGTTTGTATCAAGATACTTAAGATCGATTCTTACCCGGCAGGGCAGGGAAGTTGTTTTTACAATTATGATTCTGTTGGTGTCCTTTGAAGTGATTAATTTTGGCGTGTTTTTCGGAAAAAGCGAGGAATTTTCTTCCAACAATTACCCCTTTGCCGCCGTTGTGGAAGAAAATGTGAAACAAAATAGCGGTAACCTGGATGTCGCGCAACTGTTTGGCGACGTTGATTACTACACAGTACGCGTCTTCTCTCTTGATCATGAGGGGAACACATATGACCTGATAAGCCGGTCAGACTATGATAGACTGGCGCATATAAGCACATCGGACAAAGAGAAGGCAACTGCCCGGATGGCAAATACCACAATGTCAATTTCAGAGATTGACTTTGGCGAGGTGGGCAACCTGTTGCCGGAGGCCGGCGAAGTCGCCGTAGAGCCCAGTTATTCTTATAACCTGTTTAATATGTTTTACACGACAGAAAATGAAACCCATCACGCTTTGTTGATTCTTCCGGACAACATGTCAATCTGGGAGACATTGACCGTGTCTCGGCTTTACCATGTTGCAGAAGACACCACCGGGAAAGAAAAAGATCTGTATGAAGGGTTGGAAAAGACCAACCTCCGGTATTATGTAAGAGATGTAAATGTTCTTTATAATAGGATTATAGCAGCCAGGTTTTACTATATGGGCATTTTTGCGGGACTTACGCTTCTTCTTATAGGCGTGGGCAAAACTCTTACGCTGTATCTCGAGGGGCAGAAATCTTTCATCAAAGATCTGGCAGTTATCAATTATAACAATACCAGATCCGATATAGTAAGCAGAATAATATTAAAACATTCTTTCATGTATGTAGCGCCAATACTTATTCCTTTTTTAGGAGTTTCGTTGCAAATGGTATTCTTCAATACGGCGCTTATAATAAACAAAGACTTACACATGGTTTCTATGATAGGCAGACATATGGTCTGCGTGATGGGGATGGAAATTATCATCGTATGTATATATGCAATGTTCTTAAATGTTACAACGAGCAGTTTTGTAAAAAAAGAAAATTTGCAGAAATAACGCTCATTATTTACAATAAACAGGGCGGGTCAGAAAGAGAGCAGGCTTTCATAAAAAACATCATCTGTGAAAACGCCCATCAAGTTCAGCTACTTGTTTCGGAAAGAAAGAGGTGATTTTTTTACAAGTTGCGATTTGGAGAACACTTTTCTTAAGGTAGACCTTTCTTCCGGATTTAGCCGTTCATAGCGAATCCCAAACTGCCGGCAAAAAAGCCGGATAAACTTGTTCAATTGGTCTCCCGGAGCGTGTGCAATCTGAAGGATCTCCTTTTGCAGGGAGTGTGCCGGAGTTTCTTCCGGCGCGCTCTCCGGGTCACCCTCATGGGCTTTTCGGATATCGCGCAGGATAGCGTCCCACGTCTTATGTGTGACATAGCAGAAAAAATCCTCCTCATCAATCTGAGCGGCTTCAAGCGTCTGCAAGATCCGGTCTCCCGCCGCTTCCGGGTGCTCGGCAAGGATGGCCATCCGGGCATCTTCCAAAGAAACGTTCAGGTCTGTAAAACGCATGGTGGCGATCCCGTCCACATAGATCTCTGCGTCCGCCATCAGCTTTTCAAATTTTTCGTTTGTGGCGATCTCACACAAAAGCCGGTTGTTGATCTTCCCGGATCTTAATAAGTCAACCATCTCATCACTCAGGTGCAGGCCGGACAGCTCTGCATCCGGGTGATTTCTGTTTTCTGAAAGACACAGGAGATAGTCAACAGAAACATCATAAAACCTGGCCAGCCTGATCAGGCTCCCGTGGTTGATTTCCTTATAATCATTGTTTTCGTAATTGCTCAGGGCAGATGTCGAAATGCCGGTCTGTGCCGATAACTCTTCCAGCTTCAGGCCTTTTTCAAACCGGAGATCCCTGAACCGCTCCTGAAGGGTGATCTGTGTTTTCATTGTCTGGCTATCTCCTTCCTCTTAAAATCCTTTTCCCTTCGTTTTTGCAAATCATAACAGAAAAAATCTAACCTCAAAATAACATTTTCACGATCATGGAATACATATCCCTGTACCTACAGCGCCCATTTTTGGGATATAAGGGGCAGGGATCTTTTTTGTGCCATAATGCAGTCAGTTCATCGATGGATTTCTCCAATCGAATGACCGGGCTGCATGGGATATGGCTTCCGGCAAAGCAACGCGAAGACCTCCGGACCTTCCGGAGCGAGCGTGCCGGGGGAGCCGAAACGCCGCTGAAAAAGCCAGGGGCAGGAACGGCATGCGGATCGTACCGGCAGGAACAACATGACAAAAATGAAAACACGTCATTGCTCATATTGTCTGTCAGCGCAGGAAATTCCCTTTGGGAACACTGCGCTGCAGCCTTGCGGGCAATGCGTGCTTTAGGAACTGTTAACATCATCAACAAGGGGGGATAAGCAACAGATGAATACCGTCTATATGACCAATACAAGAACACTACCGCCCTCTCTTCCGTTTCCGGAAGCGCTTATGGATGCTCCAATGAGCATCACGGCAAAAGTCCTTTATGCCCGTATGCTGGATGAGGCCATGAACAGAGGAAGGACAGATGATGCGGGAAAGATCTTTATTGTTTTTCCGATCCGTGAGATGGCCTTTACCCTCTCACGGAGCAGCATGACCATAAAGCGAGCGCTGCGGGAACTGGAGGATGGCGGACTGATCAGGAGGGACCGGCAGGGAGCGGGAAAGCCCAACCGGATCTATGTCCTGATCCCGGAGGAACGGCCATGAACAACAAAAGGGAAAAAATTGAAACGCTGAAAGCCGCCCTGCAAAAGGGTGAAGAAAAACTTCGGCGGGCGGAACGGGAAGTAAAGCTCCTGGAAGAAAAACGGAAGGCGATGACGAGGAAGGAACGGACGCACCGGCTGTGCATGCATGGTGCCATGCTGGACCGCTTCCTTTTAGAGCCGGATCTTCTTACAGAAGAAGATGTCCTGATGGTGTTAAAAGAGGCATTTTCAAAAGAAGGCGTAAGGCAAAAGCTGGAAGAAATCCTTTTCCGGAGGAGGGAGGAAATATCCCGAACTTTGTGAGGGCGCAACTATACACCACCTTACGTGGTGCGTTGCGCCCTGCCGGGGGCCGGCTGCGCCGGGCGTGATGATTCCGGATGCGGCTGCGGCGCTCCGAAAACACCAACAGGGGATGCTCCGCTCCCCTGCGCCATCTTTTGATGGCTACCCCTCCCCGGCACGGCCCATGCCCTTTACCTGCTTCCTTCATCTTGCAATCCCATGCCGGAATGGTATGATATGGACAGAAAGGCAGGCGGGGACTTCCGCACTGCCGCGCGAAGAAAAAACAAAAGTCGCGACGTCGCGACTTTTTGAAAGGATGATTTTAATGGATAGGATGCTGACAACACGCACAGAGTCAGAGGCGCTTTATCAGAAGATTTCCGGACTGATCGCGTCAAGAAAAACTGCGGTAACAAAAGCGTTTAATACGGCGATGATCTTCCTTTACTGGGAGATCGGGGAAACCATCTGCCGGGATGTCCTGGACAATGCAAAAGCGGATTATGGGAAGAGCATTGTTGAAGAGGTTTCCGAAAAGCTGGCGGCGAATTATGGGAAGGGGTTTAACAGGGCTTCTGTTTTCCGGATGATCCAGTTTTACCAGAGATTCCCTGATAAGGAAAAAGTCGCGACGCTGTCGCAACAATTGACCTGGTCACACTTCGTTGAACTTCTTCCGATTGAAGACGAGTTGAAAAGAGATTTTTACGCTGCCATGTGCAGGAACGAAAACTGGAGCGTAAGGACGCTTCGTGAACGGAAGAACTCCATGCTCTATGAGCGGACGGCCATTTCGAGAAAGCCGGAAGAAACGATCAAACATGAAATCGAGCAGCTTGCCCAAAATGACGAGATGTCGCTTGATCTTTTCTACCGGGACCCGTACGTGCTGGATTTCCTCGGGCTGAAGGATACGTACAGCGAGAAGGACCTGGAAAACGCCATCCTTTCCGAACTTGAGAAGTTCATCCTGGAGATGGGGTCGGACTTTGCATTCCTTGCAAGGCAGAAGCACTTTGTCCTGGACGGGAAGGACTACTACATGGACCTTGTGTTCTTCCACCGTTCTCTAAGGCGGCTCGTCCTCGTGGAACTGAAGCTCGGCGCTTTTGAACCGGAGCATAAGGGCCAGGTAGAACTGTACCTGCGCTGGCTCAGGAAACACGAAATGAGGGAAGGTGAGGGTGAGCCGGTGGCACTGATCCTGTGTGCGGAAAAATCGCGCGAGACCGTGGAGCTGATGGAACTGGATGAGGGCAGCATCCACGTGGCGCAGTACCTGACAAAGATGCCGCCGAAGAAACTGTTGGAAGAAAAGCTTGCCGCCGCGATCGCAAACGCAAGGGAACAGCTAGGGCAAAGAACCACGTAGACCGCGGCCGTAAACACAATTGAATATCCTTTTTTTAAGCAGGAATCCGTAAATGGGTGCCTGCTTTTTTTATGCCCGCCGCACGATAGCGGGAATGAAAAAAGGGGCTTGATAAAAAAAGAAGGAGGATCCGAATGCCGTGTCCGCACTATGATATCGCGATCATTAAACGAAGCAAAGGGATGGGGGCGGTCAAATCCGCAGCGTACCAGAGCGCGGAAAACCTCTATTCCGAGTACGACCACAAAAAGCATTACAACCGTTCCAAGGAAAAGGAGGTCTTCCACAAGGAGATCCTCCTGCCCGCCCACGCCCCGCCGGAGTATGCGGACCGCAGCACGCTTTGGAACGCGGTAGAGAAGTCAGAAAAGCAGTGGAACGCCCAGGTCGCAAGAAGGATCGTCGTCCCGATCCCGCGCGAAATTCCAAAAGAAAGACATGTGGAGCTGATGCGGGAACACTGCATGAACGAGTTTGTCTCGCGCGGCATGGTCGCGGACCTGGCGATCCACGATAAGGGTGACGGCAACCCTCACGCCCATATCCTCCTGACCATGCGTGGGATGGATGAGGACGGGAAGTGGCTGCCCAAGGCCAGGAAAGTCTATGACCTCGATGAAAACGGCGAACGGATCCGCCTCCCGTCCGGGAAAGGCTGGAAAAGCCATAAGGAACGCACCGTGGACTGGGACGAGCCGTGGAACGCGGAGAAATGGAGGCGGGACTGGGCAGACCTTGCCAACCGGTATCTTGAGGAGGCGGGACGGGAGGAACGGCTGGACCTTCGCTCCTACGAACGCCGGGGAATCGACCGGATCCCGGGCGTACACATGGGTCCTGCTGCCTGGCACCTGGAAGGGCGCGGCGTCCGCACAAATGCCGGGGACCTGAACCGGGAAATCGGGAACGCGAACCGACTTATGCAGTCCATCCGCCAGTCCATCTTGCGCCTCCGGGCATGGATCGCGGAGCTTAAGGATAAGAAAAACCAGCTGGCCGCATTCCTGGAAGAAGCAATGGAACCCGATCTTCCTCAGCTGCTTATGCAGTACATGGACCTCCGGGAGACACAGCGGGAGGGCTGGGCTTCCGCCAAGGGACGGCTTAAGGGGACGGTTGCGGACTTCGAGAAGGTGGAGGCCGCTCTCACCTACTTAAAAGAAAAGGATATCCGGACAGTAGGAAGCCTTGATACCCATCTGGAGGAGGTCCTTCAAAAGGCTGCCGGGATCCGCGAAGCCATGAGGGCGAAGGAGAAACGGATCCGGGAGATTGACATGATCCACAGCAAGTCCGGCATCTGTGAGAAGTACAAAGCGGTCAACAGGGAATACGCATCAATCCGATGGAAAGGCCGGCGCGAAAAGTTTGCCGCGGTGCATGCGGAAGAACTGGAGGCTTACCGGAAAGCCGCGTATTACCTGAAGAAGCACTTTGAAGGCGGAAGCCTTTTGGAGCTTGCATCGGAAAAGAAGCGCCTGGAAGAGGAATGCAAAAGAAGCAAAGAAGCCCTGCAGGCCGTCCAAAAAGACGTAAAGGTATTGGGCGCTGTGCGCCGCTGGATCAATGCCGTTCTGCCGCCGGAGGAGCGGCGGGAACCGGGGAAGAAGCCCTCCGTCCGGGCAAAACTCAGGGCGGACAGGGAACCCGGAAAAGCGGCGGAAACGAGCCTGGAACACAGGACAGGCAAATGGGAAACAGAAATATAGCAAAGCCCCGCACAGCTTCGCTGTGAGGCAGCCGGCAACAGGGCTATAGGGCCTTGCCCGGGGCTGGAAGCGTCCGTTTTTGTGGAGACACAGGCGGGCGCTTTTTTCATTTACAGGATGCAAAAGGAAGGAGGAAGCAAATGAATCTGTTTGAAGCGGTAAAGGAATCGGTAACCGCGTGCCAGGCGGCGCAGAAATACGGGATCAGGGTCGGCCGGAACGGGATGGCCTGCTGCCCGTTCCACGACGACAGACACCCGAGCATGAAGGTTGACGAGCGGTTCTACTGCTTTGGCTGCGGGGCATCCGGGGACGTGATCGACTTCGTATCCCGCATGGAGGGCGTCGGGGCAAAGGAGGCCGCCCTGCGGCTTTCGGAAGAATACCGCATCCCTTACGGGGAGATAATCCTGCCGGAAAGGGGACTTGCAAAAAGAAAGCCGGAAACGGAGGAACAGCGGTTTCGGCGGATGGAGAAAAAGTGTTTCCGCATCCTCTCCGACTACTATCATCTCCTCTTACGGTGGAAGGAACAGGAAGCCCCGCAAACGCCGGAGGAGGAATGGAGCGAACACTTTACGGAGGCCCTGATGAAGCTGGGGACCGTAGAGTACCAGATGGACCTGCTCCTGTCAGGGAGCCTTGCCGAAAGGGCGGGATTGATTGCCGAACAGGGAAAGGAAGTGATGGCACTTGAAAGAAGGATGGCAGAGCTTGCCGCCGGGGACAAGAAGGAAGGCGGAACGCGCCATGGACGCGATGGAGCCGGACATGAGCGTTGAGGAAGTCCGCGCCCTGCTGGATGTGACCGAAAAAGGATGTGTGAAAAACAGCATCCGCAACTGCCTGACCGTGCTGCAAAAGGACCCGCACCTAAAGGGCGCCATTGCAAAGAACCTTTTGACGGAGCGCGTTGACATCGTAAAAGACATCGGCATACCAAGGAGCGGGAGCTGCATGACGGACACCGACATGAAGTACCTTCTCCTCTACCTGGAGGAGAACTACGGGCTGATCAACGAAAAGAAAGCAGGGCACGCCGTTGCGATTGCCGCCCATGAAAACAGCTACCATCCGGTGCAGGACTACCTGAACGCGCAGAAGTGGGACGGGACGGAGCGGATCCGGTACTGCCTGCACCACTTCCTCGGGGCGGATGCGGACGACTACACGCAGGAAGTCTTCCGGCTCTTCCTCATGGGGGCGATCCACCGGGCCTTTGTCCCGGGATCCAAGTTTGACCTGATGCTCTGCCTTGTGGGCGGCCAGGGGGCGGGGAAATCCTCCTTTTTCCGGTTCCTGGCAGGCAATGACGAATGGTTTTCCGATGACCTCCGGAAGATCGACGATGACAACGTATACCGCAAGCTGCAGGGGCACTGGATCATCGAGATGTCGGAGATGCTGGCCACGGCAAACGCAAGGAGCCTGGAGGAGATCCGAGCCTTTTTAAGCCGCCAGAAGGAGAGCTACAAGATCCCCTATGAGACGCACCCGGAGGACCGGCCAAGGAAATGTGTCTTCGGCGGGACGTCCAACACGGCGGACTTCCTCCCGCTCGACCGCACCGGCAACCGGCGGTTCCTGCCGGTCATGGTGCATAAGGAACGCCAGGAAACCCATGTGCTTGCCGACGAGCAGGCCACGCGGGCCTATATCGGCCAGGTATGGGCGGAGGCAATGGTTTTATACCGAAAGGGAGGTCTCATCCTGCGGCTGTCCCCGGAGATGGAGGAATACCTGAAAACGGTACAGACGGCGTTTATGCCGGAAGATACGAAGGCGGGGATGATCATCGGGTACCTGGAGCGCTTCCGGGGAGATATGGTCTGTTCCCGCCAGCTTTACAGGGAGGCTTTTCACAGGCCCTTTGAGGATGCCAGGCAGTGGGAGATCCGGGAGATCAACGACATCATGAACAACAGCGTGGCCGGATGGAAGCCTTTTTCCAACCCGCGCTCCTTCGGGGAATACGGCAGGCAGAGGGGCTGGGAGAGGGAAATCCCGGCAACGGGCTGCGGCAACCGGGAGGAAAATGCGGGCGACGGATTCGAAAAGCTGCCGGATTGGATGGAGGTGCCGTTTGAAAAAAACCCGTAACAGGCAGCGCGTTGCCGGCCTGGTTACCGGCGCGTTGCCGGGCCCGTTGCCGGGCAAAAGCCTGTAAATACGGCACTTTCCGGCCCCCTGACAACCAAAACAACACACAAAAAGAAAAAGAAGATAAAGATAACAGATACACCAGACAGGATGTTCTTAAAGGTCTTTTGAAGCCCGTTGCCGGGACTTCGTTGCCGGACACACCTGCCTGGCTTTTTTGCGGAAGGAGGAAACGATGGAAAGGAAAAGGACCCAGGTGCACGTGACCGCCGTCTATGACGGGAGGCTGGACCCCACGGAAGCCTTTGTCGGGCTGATCCGGGAGAAGTACGGCGCGGAAAAGCCAAAAAGAGTGATTGATGAGTTAGAGGATAGCGTTTATGATGGGGATGAGGTTCACAAGAGCCGCGTTCCGTCTGGATTGTGCGGGTAAACGGTTATGATGAACAGATTTGAATACGGGATGGCGGGCGCAGGCCCCGCAGAGATGTACCGGGCTGCGATCTACTGCCGGCTGTCCAAGGACGATGACCTGCAGGGCGAGAGCGCCAGCATCGCGAACCAGAGGGACATGCTGGAAAGCTACTGCCGGCGGCAGGGATGGGAGGTGGTAAAGGTATACCAGGACGACGGTTTCACGGGCCTTAACATGAACCGTCCGGACTTAAAGAGGATGCTGGAGGACGCGGGAAAGGGAAAGGTCAACCTTGTGATCACAAAGGACCTCTCCCGCCTCGGCAGGAATTACCTGGAAACCGGGTACTTGATCGAGACCTTCTTCCCGAAAAACGGTGTGCGCTATATCGCCATGAATGACGGGATCGATACGAACCGGGACAATAACGACATCGCGCCATTCAAGAACATCCTGAACGAGATGTACAGCAAGGACATTTCCAAGAAGGTGCACTCATCCTATCTCCTGAAGGCCCAGAAGGGAGAATTCACAGGATGCATTGCACCGTTCGGCTACAAGAAGGACCCGGAGGACAAAAACCACCTCCTGGTTGATGAGGAGACGGCCCCGGTCGTCCGCCTGATCTTCCGGTATGCGCTGGAGGGCCACGGGCCAAACTACATCCGGCGGAGGCTGGAAGCCGGGAAGCACCCCTGCCCCACCTGGTGGAACCGGGTGAGGGGCCTCCGGGACACCCGCACGAAGTGGGAAAAGAAGGACCCGGAGAACGGGAGGTACGTCTGGGACTTCTCGGTGATCAAGGACCTTCTGATGAACCCGGTATACATGGGGGCCATCGCCTCCCAGAAGAAAGACTACCGCTTCAAGGTGGGCACCATACGGGAGAAGAAGCCGGAGGCCTGGATTGTGGTCGAGGGGCAGCACGAGGCGATCATAAGCCCGGAGGACTTTGCCATCGTGCAGAGCAAGCTCAAAAGCCGCCAGCGCCCCGGGCAGGACGGCGAATACAGCCTGTTTGCGGGGCTGATCAAGTGCGGGGAATGCGGGAAGGCCCTGACGGTCCGCTACACCAACGCAAAGCATCCCCAGCGCATTTATGCCTGCAAGACCTATAACGCCTACGGCAGGACGTTCTGCACCCAGCACCGGGTGGAATACGACCTTCTCTATGAGGTTGTCCTCCGAAAGATCCGGGAGTGCGCCAAGGCAGCCCTTGCGGACAGGGACAGGATCGCCGACCACTTAAGCGATACCTGCGAAAGGGAACAGCAGGGAGCGCGGGACGTCCTGGAGCACGCCATCGGCAAGGCCCAGGAGCGGATCGAAGTGCTTGAAAAGATGGTGCTGCGCCTCTATGAGGACATGGCTGCCGGCAGGATCAGCGAGGACAACTTCAACCTCATGCTGGACAAAACGCAGGGGGAGCAGGAAACCCTCAAGACACGGATCGAAGAGAACCGCAGGAAGCTTGCGGAGGAGGTTCGCCTGGAAGGCGACGCGAAGCAGTGGCTTGACGCGATCCGGGAATGCGCGGACATCACGGAGCTGGATGCCGCCACCCTGAACAGGCTGGTCAGGGAAATCGTTGTCCATGAACACATCGACAGCGATAAAACAAGACACATTTCTATTGAAATTCACTTCAATTTAAAGCCCATACCGGAGTTCGCGCAGGTTAATCCTTAACCTGCCGCTCCGGCTACATATTTCAAAACTTACTTCTCAATACGTGTTTTTGGCACGTAATCGAACTGATTTTTCCCACTATTTCGGAATAAAGCAGCTGATGGCAGGAGGTGGCGTTGCCCTGATCGGCACCACGCTGGTTCCCCTGCTGTCCGGACTGTTTGGCTGATCTGAAGGATTGCCACAGGAAGGACAAGAGTAACCGGGGCAAGATCCCGTACCGGAGCCGGATAGAGATCGTATCTGTCCGGCTCTTTTTACAAAAAGGAGGAATTTTCAGACGGCAACAAAAAATGTTGTAAAAGCATATTTAAAGATACAAGCAGTGAGGTCCAGCCTAAAGGAAAAGTTATGAACCAGTTAGTGCAAAGGATTATTATAAAAGAGAAAAGACCTGCCAATAATTGCTGATATTAGTCGTGATTGCATGGACGTGACGTGATATTCTCAGAAAAAAGAGGATGCGTCATGAACCCTAGTGCAACGCTTGTGGACAATGGCTGGAAGCTGTGTGCTGGCTGCGCCAGTTGTATGTTTTGTGGACCGAATGCTATCGCAGCAGCAACAGCAGCTGGATTTATAGGACTCTTTTAGAGCGCTAAAAGAGCCTGACAGGAGACAATTGCTTTAGCCAAAATAATGTTCATGAGCGAACGGACTTTATTTAATCACCTTCAAAGCATTTATGGTAAATTAAGCGCCGAAAACACTCTTGATGCTTATAACAAGGCTATAAAATTGGGATATAATGTTTCGTTAGTATAAAAAAGAATGGCTTAATCATAAAAAATGATTTATCACGACACGAGTCACATATAATGACCTGTTGGATTGCGTACCTAAGTTAGAGATGAAGTTGGAGAAAAGGACATGTGGAGGGGCGTAAATATAAACGCCGGAATGATCTTGTGGGGTTGTTACTCATTTTTTTTTAACAGTATTCTGATATCAAAAACACTGCTGTTATAAAATGTTGCGCCTTGTGAGAGGGATGTTAAAAATCATTGCTTGTGGCAATGGCCTGTAACACCTTAAGATTCAATGCGAAAGGAGGTTTTAACAATTGTTGCATGAAAATTTGCGGAATTTGAGGAAAAGAAAAGGGCTTTCTCAACAGGAACTGGCGGACAAGGTGGGTGTCGTGCGGCAAACGATTTCCAAATGGGAAAATGGAGATTCTACACCAGACAGCGTTTCGTTGATTAAGATAGCAAATGTCCTGCAGATACCTCTTAATGACGTATCGGACGAGAACGCTAGCAAAAAAGAAAGCATGAAATGCCCTGACAGCACAGATAACTTTGAAACCCCAAAGGGACGGAACACAAGCCAACAAGATGTGGGAGCCAAGTTAAAGAGAGAGCTCTCAAATCTGGGGCTGGCCAAAATGAGTATAGGAGTTTGTTTTTTTTTAATTATCCTTCTTTTGTTGCTTTCAGACGCTAAAAAGGCTTCTGATATGAGCGTCTATGGATCCGCATATACTGAAGCGTGGAGATATATTTTTGAATACCCTTTATCGATTTTGCTGCTGATTACTATTGCCTTTTTTGTAACAGGGATTGCATTGTTTATTCGAGAAAGGAACAGAAGTCCAGAAAGTGAAGAGCCCTTTATATAAGCAAAGGAATGGAGATAAGACCTTATGTGATATATCGAGCAAGAAGTGGAACCCCAAAATGGGAGCTATACTTGGTAGGCGGGGTTCCTGTTACGGATAGAGTAACTGCAATGGCGAAAAAGGTATGAGTGAGATGATTAAGAAAAAAATCTATATAGTCTGTCTTCTTGTTATAAGCTTTATATTTATTGCTTTGGCCTTGATCCAAAACATTCGGCCCAAAAGCGTCATTGGAACCTACTGCACAGGAGAAGGCCTCTCACAGGAAGATGTTTATATCTCATTTTTTAACGACAATACATTCTTGATCTATAGACAGCTCGAAACAGGGCTTTCTGGAGAGTTTAATTCTGAGGAATTTGAGAATCTTACGGCGCTTACCTTTCAACTGGAAGACGGAAGACAATTATGGGCGACCTATGATAAACAAAATTCGCTTATTTTTGTTGGAAAGTTTATAAATGAAATCTCCTGTCCCCTTGAGTTTAAACGGATAAGCAGCACACCGTTAAATATAAACGTTGTGGAATAACAGCGGTTTTGCCCGGCCCTTCAAATGAGGATACCATTAAATGAACTTTGCTTCCTCGCTCTTATTTGCTGTTATTAAGAGCGAGAAAGTAAGGTGATGAAGATGAATCGATTTGAAATTTTAGACAATCTTGTTGAAAGCGGAAACGGGTATCTCCGCACATTCCAGATACTGGAGTAAAACATTCTAAGCCGTCACTTGCAGAATACGTCGGCAATCGGAATTTGGAGCGAGTTGCAGGGCGTATATCTTGCAGCAGATGCATGGCCGGACGAACTGTATTTACTATCCCTCACTAACAGCCGTATTGTATTTTCTCATGAAACAGCTCTGTTCCTTCATGTCCTGATGGAGTGTGATCCGAAGTATACGAGCGTTACAGTGAAAGCCGGCTATAACGCCTCTCATCTGCGCAATAAAGGCATTCGTGTCTATTAGGTAAAGCCGGATATTGCCGATCTGGGTGTGACAGAGGTTCAAATCGGTTTTGGAAATAAAGTTCGCGTTTATGATAAGGAACGAACAATCTGCGGGATGCTTGCAGATTCAATTCTATGATAGAGCTGATAGATGAAATGAAACTATTGAGAAATCAATATTTTAAGCGCATATACAAAAAAATCGGAAATCGACTTTAAAATCGAATATGGGGAAGTTTGGCAGACGACATGAAGTCTGAAGCTGAGCAGAATACTACATAGCCTGTGTTCATTAAACTGAACGCGGGCTATTTTTATGTCCTTTTCTGCAGGTGCACATGCAGATAAAGGGCATTTTTGTTTTTTAAACCATATCAAACCGGCGGGAACACCTGCCGGTAACAAGAAGGAGGACTCTAATATGGCATTTTTCAACAGCGCAGTCACTGTATTACAGACCCTGGTGGTGGCCCTTGGAGCAGGCCTTGGCATCTGGGGAGCCGTCAACCTGCTGGAAGGTTACGGCAACGACAACCCCGGCGCCAAGTCGCAGGGAATGAAGCAGCTGATGGCGGGCGGCGGAGTCGCCCTGATCGGCACGACGCTGGTACCGCTTCTTTCG
>ODAI014187083.1_pt1 | contig 21074 bp, 12 predicted proteins | sample 1539321 | NCBI WGS metagenome assembly ODAI01 (sample SAMN02144231, study PRJEB22623) | gut metagenome | biome: sheep rumen | host: Ovis aries | place: New Zealand | reverse complement strand
AGCTGCACACCCCGCCGCGGATCGCTTTGTTTCGCGCCGCGGGGCGGACGCCGGCAAGCGCTTCGGCCGCGGCGCGGATGAACGCCGGCGTGGTGCCGCAGCAGCCGCCGAGGATCGTAACGCCCTTCCCCGGGGCTTTGGCAAGCTCCGCGGCAAATTCCGCGGGCGTGATGCGGTATTCTCCGGTGGCCGGGTCGGGCAGACCGGCGTTCGGCTTCAGGATCAGCGGAAGATCCGTCCATCTGCGCAGCTCCTCCACCAGCGGGAGCAGCTCCTTCGGCCCGAGGCTGCAGTTGAAGCCCAGCGCGTCCACGCCAAGGCCGGTGAGCGCCAGCGCCATCGCGCCGACCGTCACGCCCAGGAAGGTACGTCCCGTCGCCTCGAAGGTCATCGTCGCCCAGACGGGAAGCTCGCAGTTCTCCTTTGCGGCGAGGACAGCGGCGCGCATTTCGCCGAGATCACTCATCGTCTCGATCACAATGAGATCCGCCCCGGCCGCAACGCCGGCGGTGACGATCTCGCGGAAGACGTCGTAGGCCTCCTCAAACGAAAGGTCGCCCAGCGGCTCGAGCAGGCGCCCCGTCGGGCCGATGTCCAGCGCCACCCGGACGCCGTCAAAGCCCTCGGCCGCGCTGCGCGCGCAGCGCACGCCCGCCGCGACGAGCTCTCCCACGCCGTATCCGCAGCCCGCGGCCTTATAGCGGTTGGCGCCGAAGGTGTTGGTATACAGCACCATCGCCCCGGCCTCGGCATAGCGCCGCTGCACGGCGGTGACGGCCTCGGGCCTCGTGATGTTCCAGAGCTCCGGCAGCTGGCCGAGCGGCAGCCCGGCCGCCTGGAGCATGGTGCCCATGCCGCCGTCAAGCAAAATGATTTTAGGTTCCTCCACAGCTTTTGCCCTCCTTTCGCCAGGCGCAATCCTCCCGCATGCCGCATGCCTCGCAGCCTCGCGCGCGCTTCGGCTGCGGCCGGTCGGAGACGCCGATGAGTGCGGTGACGCTCTTTTGCGGGATCATCAGCGCGCTTTCCGACAGCGTCACGCCGATGCGGCGGCTGACGTCCAGCACGCGGAAGAGCGCGCGCTGGTCGGAAAGGGGCATGTCCCCGTAGCCGGGGGAGAAGCGGTCGGTCAAAAAGCGGGGAGCCAGCGCGGCAGCGAGGTCGGCGCAGAAGTTGTCGCAGACCCTCTCGACGGCCGCGCTGCCCGCGGCGTCGAGGATCACGGCCTCGGCCATGTCCCGTCCCGACGCGCGGCGGATCAGCGCCTCCGCCTCCGCGCCGAGCGTCGCGGCGAGCAAAACCACGCTGTCGCAGTCGGAGAGAAACGCGCGGATATCCTCGCCTCCCGGGCGGTAATCCGTTCCCGCGAGCGTCCCGTCCGCTTCGAGAGAGAAGAGCCGCCAGACAAGACGCGGGCGCGCCGTTTGCAGCAGCAGCGTCTCACAGCGGTCAAGCTCCGCAAGGCTCTCCCCGCCCAGCTCGCCGCCGCGATAGCGCAGGTATTGCAGCACGTCGCCGCGGGGGATGCGATCGAGTCTCGCCTCCATGGGCTCTTCCTCCTTTTTGCATTCAGTAATAATGTTTTATTATATAAAAGTGCCGCGCGGCTTGTCAATTCCTCAAAAAAGAAGGAACTGCGAAAGCAGTTCCTTCTTTTCGTTTTTCGTCTTTCAGGTCAGAAAGTCTCTCAGCTTCTTCGAGCGGGAGGGATGGCGCAGCTTGCGCAGGGCCTTGGCCTCGATCTGACGAATGCGCTCACGGGTAACGTTGAACTCCTTGCCCACTTCCTCGAGGGTGCGGGTGCGGCCGTCGACGATGCCGAAGCGCAGCTCCAGCACCTTCTTCTCGCGCGGGGCGAGGGTGTCGAGCACCTCCTCGAGCTGCTCGCGCAGCAGGGAGAAGCTGGCAGCCTCCGAGGGCTCGGAGGCGTCCTCGTCGGGGATGAAGTCGCCGAGGTGGGAGTCCTCCTCCTCGCCGATGGGCGTCTCGAGCGACACGGGCTCCTGTGCGATCTTCAGGATGTCGCGCACCTTCTCGACGGGCATGCCCATCTCGTCGGCAATCTCCTCGGCGCTGGGGTCGTGGCCCAGTTCCTGCAGCAGCTGGCGGGAGACGCGGATGGTCTTGTTGATGGTCTCGACCATGTGCACCGGGATGCGGATCGTGCGGGCCTGGTCGGCGATGGCGCGGGTGATGGCCTGGCGGATCCACCAGGTGGCGTAGGTGGAGAACTTGTAGCCCTTGGTGTGGTCGAATTTCTCCACGGCCTTGATCAGACCGAGGTTGCCCTCCTGGATGAGGTCGAGAAACAGCATCCCGCGGCCGACGTAGCGCTTGGCGATGGACACGACCAGGCGCAGGTTTGCCTCGGTCATGCGGCGCTTGGCGTCCTCGTCGCCCTCGGCCATCTTCACGGCCAGGTCGATCTCCTCCTCCGGGGTCAGCAGGGGCACCTTGCCGATCTCCTTGAGGTACATGCGCACCGGGTCGTCGGTGGAAAGGCTGTCGGCCAGGTCGTCGGTGCTGGTGATCTCCTCCTCCGTGACCTCCTCCAGACCCGTGAGCTCCTCCAGCTCCGGCAGCAGGTCGTCGTCGAGCGTGGGCAGCACGTCGCCGGTGGGCATGTCGATGTCGATGTTGTTGGCCTCGAGCGTTTCATAGAACTTGTCGATGGTCTCGCTGTCGAGGTTCATATCCTCGAGGCATTCCAGCTCCTTGGCGCTGAGCTTGCCCGCCTTCTTGCCCTTTTCCAGCAGCTCGCGCAGGCGCTCCTCGGGGGTCTTCTGCGGCTGCTCGGGCTCCTTTTCCTTCTTTTTGCTGCTCTTCTTGCGCGGCTTGGGCGCCTCCTTCGGCGCCTCGACGTCCTCTTCCAGCAGCTTGTCGGCCATCTGCTCCAGCTCTTCTTCGCTGTATTTCTTCTCTTCGCTCATGTTTTTTTACTCCTCGATTCCCATTTTTTGTCTTTGCTTTTTCAGGAGGCCCAGCAGATCGTTTTTGCTGTCTCTGAACTCTTTGGTGTCCCGTATTTTCGCTATGTAGTCGTTCATGGCCCGCTCTCCGTTGGACAGGCGCTCCGGCTTCTGCAGCAGCTGCACCAGCAGGCTCATCTCCTGCCCGCTCAGCTCGCCGCTCACGGTGGCGGTGCTGATGCTGTCGCCGCGGCGGGCCTTGTCCCGCAGCACCGCGTAGATATGCGCCAGCACCGGCGCGGAGAATTCCTCCGGCTCCGGGAGCGCTGTATTTTCGGCCAGCGAGGGCTCGAGATACAGCAGCCGCACCAGCCCCTCCTCCGCGGCGGCCGAGGCGGGGTCGTCGTAGCGAAAGCTCTTTTCCTCCGGCTGCAGCTGCCGCTCGGGGCGGCTCTGCTCCCGCGCCTCGCTTTTGCGCGCCGCGCTGAGCATCCGGCGGCGCCGCCGCTCCACCTCGTCGGCCACGGCCTCGCCCTTCACGCCCGCCAGCTCCGCCACGCGCATCGCGTAGACCTGCCGCTCCACCGCGCCGGGCAGCCTGGCCAGCAGGTCGGTCGCCTCCTTGAGAAAGGCCACCTTCTGCTCCGGCTCCGTGAGCACGTATTTGTCGGTGATAGTGCGCAATCGGTAGTCGATCTGGTTTTCCGAGCCCTCGAGCAAATTGCGGAAGGCGTCGGGGCCCTTGAGCTTGATAAATTCGTCCGGGTCCTTGGCGCCGCTCAGGCGCAGCACCTTGACCTTCAGCTCCAGCTTTTCGAGGATGCCGATCGCGCGCTGGGCGGCCTTGATGCCCGCACCGTCGTTGTCGTAGGCGATGATCACCTCGCCCGTGTAGCGGGAGATGAGCCGCGCCTGCTCCGGCGTCAGCGAGGTGCCGAGCGAGGCCACCGCCGAGTCGAAGCCCGCCTGATGCAGCGAAACTACGTCTATATTGCCCTCCGAGAGGATAATATATCCGCTTTTTGATTTTTTCGCCAGATTCAGGGCGAATAAGTTCCGGCTTTTGTTAAAAACCAGCGTTTCCGGGCTGTTCATGTACTTGGGCTCGCCGTCGCCGAGGATGCGGCCGGAAAAGCCGATGACGCTGCCGCGCACGTCGATGACCGGGAACATCAGGCGGTTGCGGAAGGTGTCGTAAAAGCCGCCGTTTTTGCCCTTGCGGACGAGGCCCGCGTCGAAGAGCTCAAAATCCGAGTAGCCCTTGTCCCGCATCGCGTTTCGCAGGCTGTCCCAGGTGTCCGGCGCATAGCCGAGGCCGAAATTCGTGGCCGCGGCCCGGCCGATCTGCCGTCGCGCCATATACTCCCGGGCGGGCGCGCCGCCGGGGGAAGAGAGCTGCTCGTAGAAAAAGCGCGCGGCGTGCCTGTTGAGCGCGAGCATCCGGGCGCGCTTTTTGCTCTCGCGGTCGTTCTCCTGCTCCGGCATCGGCATGTTCGCCCGCCGGGCGAGAAATTCCACCGCCTCCGGGAAGGAGAGGTTTTCGATCTCCATGATGAAGTTGATCACGCCCCCGCCCTTGCCGCAGCCGAAGCAGTGGTAGATCTGCTTGTCCGGCGAAACGGAGAAGGAGGGCGTTTTTTCGCTGTGGAAGGGGCAGAGACCGAAGAGATTCGAGCCGCTGCGCTTCGAGAGGCGCACATAGGAGGACACGACCTCCACAATGTCGTTGCGCTCGGTCAGCTCGGTCAGGAATGTCTCGGGAAAGGCCGTGATAATCACCTCCGTGCTTTTCGCCGTGTACGGCGAAAATAATCCAATCCGTTTTTCGCGGGGGCGTGTACCTCGCGAAAAACACTTCTCAGCCCGCCAGTGTGCGAGCGGAGCGAGTGCATGCAGCGGGCTGCATTCCCTCGATTCAAAGGCTTTGCCTTTGAATCGAATTCATTTCACCGTCCACGCGAACGGAATAAACAGCTCCCCGTATTTTTCCATCGCGTAGCTGTCGGTCATGCCGGAGATGTAGTCGCAGGCGGCGCGCTCGCGGCCGTCGCGCTCAATCACCGGGGCAAAATCCTCCGGCAGCGCCTCGGGGTGCGCGGTGTAGTAGTCGTAAAGGGCGCTGAGAATGCCGTCCACCTTGCCCTCCTCGCGCTTGGCGATGGGGTTGACGTAGATATCGGTATACATATAGTTGTGGAAAAAGTCGAAGGTGTCCTGCATGGCGGGGGACATGCGCAGCACGCCGCCGGTGCTGTTTTCCACAAGGTCGGTGATGAAGGTGTTGATGCGCTCGCTGTTGCGCTCGCCGCATTCGCGCCGGATGCGCTCGGGCACCTGGTCGGCGGTGAGGATGCCGGCGCGGATCGAGTCGTCCAGGTCGTGGTTAATGTAGGCGATGCGGTCGCACAGACGCACGGTCACGGCCTCCGGCGTGTCGTCCGGGGCGCCGTAGGTGTGGTGCAGGATGCCCATGCGCGTCTCGTAGCAGAGGTTCAGCCCCTGTCCGTCCCGCTCGAGCACGTCCACCACGCGCAGGCTCTGCTCGTAGTGCTTGAAGCCGCCGGGGTGGATGCGCCGCAGCGCCCGCTCGCCCGCGTGGCCGAAGGGCGTGTGGCCCAGATCGTGGCCCAGCGCGATGGCCTCGACGAGATCCTCGTTGAGCCGGAGCGCCCGCCCCACCGTGCGCGCGAGCCGGCTGACCTCCAGCGTGTGGGTCAGGCGGGTGCGGTAGTGGTCGCCCTCGGGCTGCAGAAAGACCTGCGTCTTGTGCTTGAGGCGGCGAAAGGACTTGGAATGCGTGATGCGGTCGATATCCCGCTGGAAGCAGGTGCGGATCGGGCATTCCTCCTCCGGCTGCAGCCGCCCGCGCGACTTCTCCGACAGCAGCCCGTAGGGCCCGATGATCAGCCGCTCGAGCTGCTCGCGCTCTTGTCTGGGACAGGACATGGGATCACCGCCTTTCAATCATTTTCCTTGTAAGCTCCCCTGCCAAGGGGAGCTGTCTGGCCGCAGGCCAGACTGAGGAGTTTAACTCTTCCGTCGCGGCTTCGCCGCGCCGCCTCCCCTTTCGGGGGAGGTGAAGAAAAACGAAAAGAGTCTTGGAAACTTTCCTTCCAAGACTCTTATACGACGCAAATTCGGTTTTCCCTTTATTTTCTGAAAAAATTTTTCCCGTTCTTCTAAAAACTAAAATCTAAAAACTAAAAACTATTCTTCCTCCTCGTCGAGGAAGTCCTCGGGCAGCACGGCCATCAGGTCGTCCTTGGTGGGCGCTTCCATCAGCGCGACGCGGTTGGACTGGCGCACGACCATATCCTCGAAGCGGTTGCGCACGTCGCGGCCGTTGCCGAAGTTCTCGTCGCGCTCGGCGTACATCTCGTCGAAGAGCTTTTTGGCGGCCTCCTCGCTCTCCGGCGTGAGCGTATAGCCGTTTTTCTCGCAGCGCATGCGGAACATCGTCAGCAGCTGCTCGCCGGTATAGTCCGGGAAGAAGAAATACTTGTTGAAGCGGGACTGCAATCCGGGGTTGGAGCTGATGAACTTCTCCATCGGCCCGCTGTAGCCGGCGACGATCACAATGAGGTCGTCGCGGTGGTCCTCCATGGCCTTGAGGATCGTCTCGATGGCCTCGCGGCCGAAATCGTTTTCGCCGCCGGAGGAGAGGGAATAGGCCTCGTCGATGAACAGCACGCCGCCGAGCGCGCTTTTGATGACCTCCTGGGTCTTGAGCGCGGTCTGCCCGACATAGCCCGCCACGAGCCCCGAGCGGTCGACCTCAATGAGCTGCCCCTTCGACAGCACGCCGATGGCGGCGTAGAGCCCGCCCACCAGGCGCGCGACGGTGGTTTTGCCGGTGCCGGGGTTGCCCATAAAGACCATGTGCAGGCTCATCGGCGGCACGGGCAGATCATTCTCCTCGCGGAGCTTGCGCACCTTGATGAGATTGATGAGGCTCTTGACGTCCTTTTTCACCTCGTCGAGGCCGACGAGCTCCTCCAGCTGCTCCATCAGCTCCTCGAGGCTGGGCTTTTTCTCCTCCGGCTCCTCCGCCTTGACCTCGCTCGGCTGCTCGCCGCCGGAGGTCTGGGTCTGGGGCGGGTGCTTCTCTATGAAGCTCGGCTCGGCGCTGGTGACGTAGTCGAGCGGGTTGAGCGCCTCGCGGCTCTTGCGCACGCCGTTGGTGTCGCAGACGGCGGTCAGGCGGTCGGCGCATTCGGTGATGTACTCGGCCTCGGCCATCGTCACGTCGTCGTCCACCGCCGCCAGATACAGCAGGATGTTCGTCAGCATCCGGATGAAGGTGCGGGAGGTGTCGGTGCCGCGTCTGGCGTCGCTCTCGGCGAGGTTCCAGTAGAACACCGGGGGCAGGAACACGTCGTTTTCGCAGACGGAGCTGGTCAGCGTCCACAGCAGCCACTGGGGCTGCTTCTGCCCGCGGGAATAGATCTGGTTGGCCATGTCCACGTGGCGCTGGCCGACGCCGCCTGAGCGGCTCCAGAGCCCGAGGGCGCATTTGGTCATGAATTCATCCATCTCGGGGGCGAGCTCGGCGCGCCCGAGCCGGTAAAAGGCCTCGGTGTTGGCCACGTAAATCTTGTGAAACTCCTCCGGGGAGCGGTTCCAGGTCGTGGGCATGACGTCTCTCTCCTCTGCGTGTTTTTTCAACAAACTAATTTTATATTATATTCCTTTTTGACCGGCGGTCAAGTAGGGGCGTGTTGCAAAATACGTCGTCATTGCGAGCCAGTGCGCACACTGGCGTGGCAATCCGTTTTCCTCTATGAAAAAAGGGGACTCCCTCGCCCACACCTGCGAAATCGGTCACCGGTTCGGAATGACGGGTTCGTGCATTTTGCAACGCGCCCGTTTTTCCTCATTCCGCGTTTTTACGGCAGGATCGTGACTTCCTTTCCCGCCGCGAGGAAATACAGCACGCACTCCCTCACGGGCTTTCCGAAGATGCGGCGCAGCGCCGCGGCGTAGGCGCGCAGCTGCCCGGCGTAGTAGTCGGCGCGGGCGGCGATCTCCGCCTCGGTGCGCACGGCGTCTGTCTTGTAGTCGATGACCGTGAGCGCGCCGGCTTCCTCGATGCAGCAGTCCACCACGCCCTGCAGCAGCACCTGCTCGCCCTCTGCGCCGGGGAAGAACTCTCCCGCGTCGCACAGGAGCGAGAATTTGAACTCCCGCTCGCGCTGCTCCGCGGCGAGCATCCGCCGCCCGAGGGGCGAGGCAAAGAGCTTCACGATCGCCGCGGCGTCCACCGCCTCGGCCTCCCTGTCGCTCAGCAGCCGTTTAACGCGCAGCCGCTCGATCTCCGCGCGCACGCTCTCGAGGCTGCCCGCGGCGGCAAAGTCCATGTACTGCAGCACCAGATGCGTCGCCGTGCCGCGCTGCGCCCCGGTGAGGGGACGGCTTTTGCGGGCAAAGTCCGGCATCCGGAACACGCCCCCGGGGCGCCTCGGACGCAGCTCTCCGGCGTCCTCATCCGGCTCCAGGCGGCCCTTGAGCTCGGTCGCGGTGAGCTTGGAGGGCAGGCTTTCGGCGGCGGCGTGGGGATAGCGGAAGGAGAGATTGCGCCGGAGCGTCTCGAGCGCGTCTTCGTCGATGTCCTCGGCGCGGGCGGGGGCGGCGTCCGTCTCCGCGGCGGCGGCCCCTCCCCCGATGCGCAGCTTCAGGTGCGCCTCCCCGTCGTCCAGGGCGGCGAGGATCAGCCAGTCGGCAAAGCAGCTCTGCTCTGCCAGCAGCTCCGGCGGCAGGGGGCTCGTGAAGGATTTTTGCAGCTTTTCCAGCGTCTTCTCAGCGCTTTTGACCGAGGCGGTGATGAAGAGCCTTTCCTTCGCGCGGGTCATCGCCACGTACAACAGGCGCATCTGCTCGCTCAGCAGCTCCCGCTCCAGCCGCCGTCTGACGGCCTGGCGGGCCAGCGTCGGGTACTCCACGCGCCGCTCGAGGTCGGTCAGCTTCGGGCCGAGGCCGAGCTCCGGGTGCACCAGCACCGTTTCCGTGAGCTCCCCCTTGTTGAAGCGCCGCGCCGTGTCGCAGAGAAAGACCACCGGGAATTCCAGCCCCTTGGACTTGTGGATCGTGAGGATCTGCACGGCGCCGCCGCCCGGTCCGGCGGCGGGCTCCTCCCCGCGCTCGGCGAGACGGCGCAGCCAGAGCACGAAGCGGTGCAGGCCCTTGTAGCCGCTCGCCTCAAAGCGCTGCGCGAGGGCGGACAGGGCCAGAAGATTGGCCCGCCGCTGCCCGCCGTCGGCCATCGCGCTGAACACGCTCAGCAGGTCGAGTCCGTCGAGCAGCTCCCACACCAGCTCCTCGGCGGAGCGGTCGGCGGCGAGGGCGCGCAGCGGCTCGAGCCGGTCCAGAAAGGCGCGGCATTTTTCGTCCTTCTCCGCCGCGGCGCAGAGCGCGGTGTAAAAATCCCGGTTCCGGTCATAGCCGCGCACGGCGGAGAGCTCATCGGCGGTAAAGCCGAAGACCGGGGAGCGCAGCGCGGCGATCAGGGGAATGTCCTGATGGGGATTGTCCAGCACCGCGAGCAGGGAGAGGGCGGTGCTGATCTCCGGTGAGCGGAAATAGCCGAGGCCCTGTCCGGCGGCGACCGGCACGCCCATCGCCGTCAGCACCCGGCGGTACACCGGCCCGGTGCTGTTGGCGGCGCTCATCAGAATGGCGATATCGCCGTAATCCATCGGCCGCAGGCCGTCCTTCCCCTGCACCGGCGTTCCGGCCTCCACGAGCGTGCGGATCTTTTCCGCGACGAAGGCCGCCTCCGCGGCGGTCTTGTCCGGGGGCTCGCCGCCCTCGTCGCCGCCGCAGGAGAGCAGAAACAGCTCCGGCGCGGGCACATCGCCCTCGTAGTAGTCCGCACCGCACAGGAGCGCCGCGCCCTCGTCGTAGTCCAGATCGCCGAGACGGCGGCTCATGCAGCGGGAAAAGACGCTGTTGACCGCGTCGATGATCTCCCGGCGGGAGCGGAAGTTCTCGCGCAGCAGGATCTTGCGGGGCTGGCCGGGTTCGGCCTCGGTATAGAGGGGGTAAGCGCGGTATTTTTCGGTGAAGATGCCGGGGTCTGCGAGGCGGAAGCGGTAGATGGACTGCTTGACGTCGCCGACAAGGAAGCGGTTCGTGTCTCCGCGGGAGATGGCGCGGAAGATCTGCTCCTGCACGGGGCTGACGTCCTGATATTCGTCCACCATGATCTCGTCATAGCGCCCGGCGACCTCCGCGGCCAGCGCCGTGGGGCTGCCGTCCGGCTCGGTGAGGAGCCGGGCCGCCAGATGCTCAAGGTCGGCGTAATCAAGCCCCGACTGGCGGCGCTTGTCGCGCGTGTAGCGCTCGTCAAAGGCGAGGCACAGCTTCAGCAGCGCCTGCATCGCCGGGGCGGTCTGCCGCAGCTCGGCAAGGAGCGAGGCCGAATCGCCGTCGAGCGCCGCCTGCAGCTTTTCCACGCTTTTCATGCAGGCGTCGCGGCGGGCCTTGACGTGCGCGGTGAGCGCGGGGTCGGGATTTTTGCCCATGTTCGTAAATTTCGGAAAAACGATCGCGCGGGCGGCCTCGGAGGCCCGGTCCCAGCCGAGGGGGATGCAGCGGCCGAGCTCCCGGAGCGCATCGCCCACCGGGGCCAGGCGCAGCGAATAGTAGTCGAGGAGCTTCGGCTCGTGGCGCACGGCCTCCATCAGCCGGTCGATCTCGCGGGCCCAGTAGTCGGCGGCCGCCGCGGCGTCCGAGAGAACCTCGCGGCCCCAGGGCGTCTCGCCCGCGTCGGCAAAGGGCTGCTCCAGCAGCGCGCCCTGCCGCTCGGCCCAGAGCTCCGGGCGGGCGTGGCTCTGCATCTTGCCGTGCAGCGCCAGCACCAGCGACGCGAGACGGCGGTCGTCCCGCCCGGCGCCGACGGTGTCGGCCAGCAGCAGGAAGCCGGGGTGCTCGTCCGCGCGTTCATACCAGTCCTCCAGCACGCGCTCGAGCGCCGCGGCCTTCATCCGCTCGGCGCGCTCCTCGTCGAGGATCTTGAAATCCGGCGAGAGGGAGAGCGCGGCGCTGTTTTCGCGCAGCAGCGCCGAGCAGAAGCTGTGGATGGTGCCGATCGGCGCCTTGCGGCAGAGGGCGCTCTGGCGGCGCAGGCGGCGGTTGTCCGGCTCGGCGGCGAGGGCCTCGTTCAGCGCCTCGGTGATGCGGCTTTTGAGCTCCGCCGCCGCGGCGCGGGTGAAGGTGTTGATCAGAAAGCGGTCGAGCTCGGCGGGCGCCTCGGCGTCCCGCAGGCGCTGGAGCAGGCGCTGCGTCAGCACGCGCGTTTTGCCGCTGCCCGCGCCGGCGGACACCAGCAGCGTGCTGCCGCGGCTCTCCATGGCGGCGGCCTGCGAGGGCGTCGCCCGGAATTCAGCCATCCTCAGCCACCTCCTTTTCGATGCATTCCCAGACCTTGTCGTCCCGCAGACGGGGCAGATAGCGGCAGTGCTCGCCGTTTTCGCCGTCGGAGAACTGACAGGCGTCGTAAAATTCGCAGAGCTGGCAGGCGTTGTCCCCGCCGCTGCGGTAATAGGGGTCGGCGGCGATGCTGCCCTGCCGCAGCTCGCGGGCCATCTCGCTCAGGCGGGCGCGGATGTGGCGGGAGAGCCTGCCGAGCTGCTCGGCGCTGGCCAGCCCGCTCACGGGCTTGCCGGAGCGGAAGGAGACCGGGATATAGCGCTTGTCCTCGCCCTTTTCCCAGGCCTCGATAAGCGCCTCGTCCTCCAGCACGAGGCCGCTGCGCCGCAGGGCCTTGGCCCGCAGCTCCTCGGCCTCGTCGTCGCCGGGCTTCGTGTCGGCGGAGAGCCAGGCGTCGCGCGCCGGGAGGTACATCACCCCGGCGGGCACGATCTCGTGCCCGTAGCGCCGTGCGCCGCCCTCCCCGAGGGCGAAGAGATACAGCAGCATCTGCAGCCCCATCCCGTACCACACGTCGGAGAGGGAGAATTTCTTGATCCCGGTCTTGTAATCGACCACGCGCAGGTAGAGCTTTCCCCCGTGCAGCCAGCCGTCCACGCGGTCGGCCACGCCCGTGAGCGTAAGGCTCCCCTGCCCCTCGCCGAGCTCGGTCGGCGGCAGGTCGCGGGCCTTGGAAAAGTCCAGCTCAAAGTCGAGCGGCTCGAAGTCGGAGCGGCGCAGCTCGCGCGCCGTGTCGAGCACGATGCGCTCGGCGTCGCGCGTCAGACGCTGAAACAGATGCACGAAACGCGCGCTTTTTTCTTCAAAATCATTGAGCTCCTGGTTGACATAACGCCGAACCGCATCGCGGACAAAAGCCCTGATTTCGTCGTCCGTAACGGCCCTGAAACCGCCCTTTTCGCGCGCCTCGCGCGCGCAGTGCTCCAGCACGAAGTGCAGGAAGGTGCCGATCTCGGGAGGGGTGAAGCCCGCGGGCTCGTAGGGCTGCGCCTTGAGGCCGTACTGGCAGAAATAGGCATATTGGCAGGCGGAGAATTTGTCGATGCGCGAGGCGGTGAGCCGGAGGCGGCGGCCGTAGAGCGTTTCCACCGCCGCCGGGGAGAGCCGTCCGCGGCTCATCCGCGCGGCGGCCTCCAGCGGCGCCATGCGCTCCGGCAGCTGCTCGCGGGCGTAGGCCGCGGCGGCGCGCTGCAGGCTGTCCCCGCCGCGCAGGGCGTTGGCGGCGAGCGTCAGCGCCGGGGCCGTGGCCGCGAGGCGGCAAAAATCGGTGTTTATTTCCCCGATTTTGACCCCGAAAAGCGCCGTTGCGCGGTTTACCATAATCGCAGGGCGCAGCGCCTCCCCCTCCGCGCCGGTGGCGGAGAAGCAGAGGTCGAGCGTGTCCGAGGGGAGCGTCAGGACATGGTAGATGAGCGCGAATTCGCGCCACAGCTCCTCCTCGCCCGCGCCGCCGAGGTCGATGCCGAGCGCGAGCAGGCGCTCGCGCTCCTCCTCGGAGAAGAGGCCGCCCTGCTCCTGCGCCAGGGGCAGGCGATCGTCCGAGGCGCCCAGCACGATCAGGTGCCGGATGCTGCGCCGGCGCATGCGGTCAAAATCACCGGCGGAGACCCGGTCGAGCGCGACCGGGATCGTGCCGACGTCGTACTGCGAAAGCATTTGCAGAAACAGCCGTCCGAAGGCGAAGAAATCCGTCTCCGTCTCCCCGAGGATGGCCTCGCACTGCTCGAGCGCGGACACGGTCAGCTCCCAGAGCTGGCGGTACTCCGCGGCCAGGCGCTCCTGCCCGGCCTCAAGCAGCGCGTCGGCGCGCCGCTCGAGCGTCTCGGGCAGGCGCAGATCCTCGAAATACCGCGCGAGGGCCGCGGCCTGACCGGCGGCGGTGCGGCTCTCCTTCCCGCGCCGCTCGAGCCGCTGCAGGGGCCCGGCGACACGGCGGCGCAGCTCGTTGAGCTCCCGCAGCCGCGCCGCGGAATCCTCGTTCTGCTCCGCGCCGTAGCCGTCCGGGTGCTGCTTCCAGTCGCCCCGGCGCTGCCAGGCGGGGGCGCGCAGCTGCCATTTGAAGATGTAGTTTTCCAGCTTGTCGCATTCGTCGGTCGTGATGCCCGTGAGGCCGGTGCGCAGATAGCTGACCATGTCGTCCACGTCCCAGCCGCTCTCCAGCAGCTCATAGGCACCGGCGATCAGCGCGGGCAGGGGCTTTTGCAGCAGCTCGCTGCGCCGCGTCAGATACAGCGGCACCCCGTAGTGCCGGAACACGTTTTCCAGCATCGGGCGATAGTCCTCAAAGCCGCGCACCGCCACGGCGATATCGCGCCAGCGGCAGCCGCCGCGCACCAGCTCAAGGATGCGCGCGGCGGCAAATTCGCACTCGCCGGCCATGCTCTCGGCCCGGTGCAGCGCGATCGCGCCGCACTCGCCCTCAAAGCGCTCGGGCGTGAAGCGAAAGAGGCGTTCGGTGAAAAAGCGCAGCGCGGGGTCCTTGCCCTCGCCGCCGGAGAAGAGGCGGAGCGCCGTTTCCTGCCCGAGCTCCGAGGCGCAGGCCCTGAGCGAGCGCGCGGCCCGGCGGGAGAGGGCGAAGATCTCATTGTCGCTCTCGAGCGCGTCGAGCGTGAGGCACACGGTCAGCTGCGCGCCGCTTTGCAGCATGGCGCGCAGGATCTCCCGCTCCTGCGCGGTAAAGTCGATAAAGCCGTCGACCCAGATCTGTGTGTCCGGGCCGATGCAGCCGGGGATCAGCTGCGCAAGCAGCGTCAGACGGTCGGCGGGGTCGGCGCGGCCGTTGGACACCACGGCCTCATAGGCCTCCAGCACCAGCGCCGCGTCCCGCAGCTTGTCGCCGAGGCGCCCGTCGCAGCCGGGCACGGCCTCCTCGAGCATCTCCGCGCTGACGCCGGCGCTCTTGAGCTCGTCGGCGGCCGAGAGCATCAGCGCGGGGAATTCCGGCCGCCGCCGCGCCGCCCGGTAGGCGCGCAGCCGCTCGCCCACGCCCGAGAGCGCGAGCGACATGCACAGAAGCCTGCCGCCCTTGTCGAGCACGGGGACCGCCGCGCCGCCCTGCTCGCTCAGCACGCGCCGCGCCAGACCCGAGAAGCTGAACACCTCGGCATAGCGGCTCATCGTGTCGCCGCAGCGCAGGCAGAGCTCACGCTCGGCCTCATGGCTGTACTGCTCGGGCACGATGAGCAGGCTGCCCGGCTGCCGATCGAGTACCCGGGCGCGGATCTCGTCCATCGCGGCGGCGGTCTTGCCGCTGCCCGCCGGGCCGATATAGAGCTTGAGCATGGCGTGACCTCCTTGTCAGTTAGGAGTGAGGAGTTAGGAGTGAGGAGTTAGGAGTTGGAAGATGGGCTGCTCAAAATAAACTGTCATTCTGAGCGAAGCGAAGAATCTTTCTTTCCACAGTTCTGAAAACTTAACAAGAAAGATCCTTCGCTTCGCGAAGCCATGACATGTATAATTTTAAGCTGTTGCAAGATAGTGCGGTGGGGACACCTTCCTCTCAAGGGGAAGGCTTGAGGGGGCGCCCCTACAACTCCTCACTCCTAACTCCTAACTCCTAACTGCATCGTCATCGTTTGTTTTCGTCGTCAAAAAAGCGGCCGAGGTCGATGTCCTCCGCGCCGCGCTCGGCGGGATCGACGGCGGCAAAGCGCAGCGTCGGCTCCTTTACGGCGCTCTGCTGCTGCCGCAGCCGCTGCTCGCGGGCGGCCCTCCGGCGCTGCTCGGCGCGGCGCATCTCCCGCAGATGCTTGCGGCGCAGCGCCCGGTAGCGCAGCACCAGCGCGAAATAGGCGATCAGGATCACGACCAGCACGACGATCACCGTGCGCACGCTCCGCTTGGCGAAGAACTCGCCCACCTGGCGGCGGATAAACTCGCTCTTGGCGATCTTGACCTCGGAGGCGCTGACGAGATCATAGGGGCCGAAGCTCCGCCCGTCGATCGTCAGGCGCAGGCTCCCGAGCACCGTCCCGGCCGGGATCGGCGCCGTGAGGTTCTCGCTGCGCAGCGTCACGTCGAGCTGCCGGCTCTCCGCCGGTGCGTCCGAGGGCAGCAGCAGCGTCAGATCCTCGTTGCAGCGCAGGCTCACCAGCCCCTCGCCGTCGGCCTCCGCGACCGGCAGGCGCTCAATGATCTCGCTGCTGCTGAGCACCTCCTGATAGGAGAAGTTGTCAAAGACCCAGTCATACAGCCGGATGCTGTCCCTGAAGTTCTCCGGCTCCTGCGAATCCCCGGACAGCGGGCCGGGGCAGCCCATCACAACGATCAGCAGCCGCAGGTCGTCCTTCTCGGCCACGGACGCGAGGCAGTAGCCCGCCGCGCGGGTGAAGCCGGTCTTGCCGCCGAGCGCGTACTGGTAGTAGTAATCGCCATACTGGGAGTAGTAGGAATCGCGGGTGGTGAGCGCGTCGGTGCTCTTGAGCTCGCGGGCCTCGTTGGCGTTGGTTTTGGGCACGGTGTAGCTTGTGGTGGTGAAGGCCTCGAGGAAGTCCTCATGCTGCAGCGCCTCGCGCAGAATGGTGCTCAGCTCGCGGGCGGTGGTGCGGTTGTCGCTCGACAGGCCGTTCGGGTCGGCAAAATGGGTGTTGTCGCAGCCGAGCTCCTGCGCGCGCTGATTCATCAGCTCCACAAAGCCGCCGATGCTGCCGGAGATGCGGCTGCCGAGGACATTGCAGGCCTCGTTGGCGGACACGACCATCGCGCAGTAGAAATAATCCCGGAAGCTCATCTGCTCCCCCGCGACGATGCTGGCGTTGCTGCTGGAGGAGTCCAGACCCGTCTGACAGTCGAGCCCCGCCGTGACCGTCTCGTCCATGGCCACCTCGCCGCGCTCGGCGGCCTCCACGGACAAAAGCCCGGTCATGATCTTCGTCATGCTCGCCGGGGAGCGCTGCTCGTCGGCGTTGTACTCGTCGATCACCTCACCGGTGTTGAGGTCGATGATGATCCAGGCCCGCGCCGTCACCTCCGGCGCCTCGAGCGCGAGAGCCGCGGGCGACAGCAGGGAAAAGGCCAGGCAGAATAGGATAAAGAAACTTAAAATTCGGATTTTTTTCATTTTTCTCTCCCGTTTTGACAGGAATAATGGTATAATAAACAGACAAAGGATATTATATAATCTGAACGCCGAAATTGCAACATCATTTGCGCCGGGACCGGGGCAGGAGGATGCCGATGAAAATACTGGTCGTTGACGACGAGCGGCTGCTCGTCAAGGGAATCAAATTCAATCTGGAAAATGAGGGATACACGGTGGACGCGGGCTACGACGGCGAGGAGGCCGTGGAGCTGGCGCGCACCGGCGGCTACGATCTGATCGTGCTCGATCTGATGATGCCGAAAAAGGACGGGCTGCAGGCCTGCCAGGAGATCCGCAGCTTCTCGACGGTGCCGATCATCATGCTCACGGCCCGCAGCGAGGGCGCCGATCTGCTGATGGGCTTTGAGTCCGGCGCGGACGACTATGTGACCAAGCCCTTCAACATCCTGGAGCTCAAGGCGCGCATCCGCGCGCTGCTGCGCCGCTCAAGCATGGCCGCGGCCCCGCAGCCGGAGAGCGCCGTGCTGCGCCGGGGGCATATCTGCATCGACCCGGAGCGCCGCAGCGCCAGCAAAAACGGACAGAACGTGGAGCTGACGATGAAGGAATTCGACCTGATCGAGTTCCTGATGCGCAATCCCGGGCGGGTGTACAGCCGCGAAAGCCTGCTGGATCTGGTCTGGGGCTATGACTACCAGGGCGACACGCGCACCGTGGACGTACACATCCGCCGCCTGCGCGAAAAGCTGGAGCTCGATCCCAGCCGCCCGACCTGCATCATCACCAAGTGGGGCGTGGGCTACTACTTTGCCGAAGAGGTCTGAGCGATGCGCAGTATCCGCCTTCAGTTTTTCAGCATCATCATCGCGGTCCTGCTTCTGCTGCTGGTGCTGCTCAACACCTATCCGCTCATCTCCTCCCGCGACCTCGTGTTTCAGGAGAAGGAGAGGGGCATGCTCAGCCAGGCCTCGGTCATCGCCTCCTCGCTCTCCGGCCTTGACAGCATCGGCCGCGCGGGCATCGAGGAGGTGCTGCGGCTGATGGACGTGAGCGGCTTCGGGCGCATCGCCGTGGCCGACGAGCAGGGGACGCTGATGTACGACAGCGCCGGCGGCGCGGCGCCGAAGGAGCTGCTGCGCGCGCTGGACGGGAAGTCCGTGTTCAGCTCCTCCTTTGACGAGACGGCCTTTCTGAGCGCCTGCGCCGTCCCCTTTGCCGTGCAGAACGGCAGCCGCGGCGCGGGGTACCTCTTTGAGCGCGACACCGAGCGCGCCGCGCTGATGATGACCGTGCAGAGCCGCATCCGCGCCACCTCCCTCGGCATCGCGGGGCTCGCCATCGTGCTGGTGCTGGGCTTTTCCGAGCTGCTGCTGCGGCGCATCCGGGAGCTGGTGAAATCCATGCGCATCGTCGCCGGCGGCGACTACGACCACCGCCTTGCGGTGCGCGGGCGCGACGAGATCACCGAGCTCGGCGAGGAATTCAACCTCCTGACCGAGCGCCTCGACGAGACCGAGCGGCAGCGCCGCCGCTTCGTGTCCGACGCTTCGCACGAGCTCAAGACCCCGCTGGCCTCGATCCGGCTGCTCGCCGACAGCATGGTGCAGAACGACAATGTGGACATGGGCACCGTGCGCGAATTTGCCTCCGATATCAGCAGCGAGGCGCGGCGGCTGCAGCGCACGACCGAGGAGCTGCTCGATCTCAGCCGCCTCGACGACGGCGTGCAGCGCCTGTCCGAGCCGGTGGATCTCAAGCAGGTGGCGCTCGACGCGCTGGTGCTGCTGCGTCCGCTGGCCTCCGAGCGCGGCGTGCATCTGCACCTCGAGCTGGGCGAGGGCTGCGTCATCATGGCCAACACCGACGATATGTTCCACGTCATCTTCAATCTGACGGAAAACGCCATCAAGTATAACGTCCCCGACGGGCAGGTCTGGATCCGGCTGCTGCCGGAGGACGGGAACGTGATTTTGAGCGTGGCTGACAGCGGCATCGGCATCCCGGAGGAGGACCGGCTGAACATCTTCTCGCGCTTTTACCGCGTGGACAAGGCGCGCTCCCGCGCCTCCGGCGGCACCGGCCTCGGGCTGAGCATCGTGCACGACGCGGTGCTGGCCCACGGCGGCAGCATCGCCGTCGGCGCCAACAAGCCCCAGGGCTCGATCTTTGTCGTCAAGTTCCCCCGCCCCGACGAGGAGGAGACGGGGATCTGAAAACAGGGCGGATTCGCAGACGCGAATCCGCCCTGTTTCCTTTTCTGCCGAAGCTCCGGGGATTGTTATTCCACGGCGATCATGTAGTAGTACACCGGCTGGCCGCCGCTGACGACGCTGATCTCGGCCTCGGGGAAGCGCTCGCCGAAGGCGGCGCCCGCCTTTTCGGCCTCTTCGGCGCTGACGTCCTCGCCGTAGTAGACGGTGATGAACTCGGGGTTCATCTGCTGCACCGCGCGGCTGAGCGAGGCGAAAATCTCCTCGGTCGAGGCGCAGTTTTCGATCAGCGCGCCGTCGAGCAGGGCCAGGTATTCGCCCGCGCGGATGCTGTGGCCGTCAAACTCGCTGTCGCGGGCGGCGTAGGTGATCATGGCGGTGTGCACGCGGCTGATGGCCTCGTTCATGTCGGAGACGATCTGCGCCTCCGGCTCGTCGATGTTCAGGTTCAGCAGCGCCGCCACCCCCTGCGGCACCGTTTTGGTGGGCATGACGATGACCTTTTTGTCGGTCAGCGGGATGCACTGCTGGGCCGCCATCGTGATGTTTTTGTTGTTGGGGAAGACGAAGACGGTGGAGGCGGGGGTGCGGTTGATCTGGCGGAGGATATCGTCGGTGGAGGGATTCATCGTCTGGCCGCCGGTGACGATCGCGTCGGCGCCGAGGTCGCGGAACAGCGCCTCCATGCCCTTGCCGGCGCAGACCGTGACGACGCCGTACTGCTTTTCGGGCGCGGCGATCTCCGGCTCGCCGTTTTTCTGCTTCTCGGCCAGCTCGTCGAGCTCCCGGTCCACGGCCTCGAGGTCGTCGGTGCTCTGGGCCCTGCGGCCGGCGAGCATATCCAGTGCCTGGGTGCGCATGTTCTCGATCTTCGCCAGCTCCAGCGTGCCGTACTTCTGGCTCTCGGTCAGGGCCTGGCCGGGGATGTCGGTGTGCACGTGCACCTTGAAGATCTCGTCGTCGTCGCTGATGACCAGCGAGTCGCCGATGCTGTCGAGATAGAGGCGCAGCGGCATCAGATCCACGTTGGGATCGTCCTTGCGGACGATATAAACGGTGTCGAAAACATTGACCTCCGGCACGTCCACCTTGTCGGCCTCAAAGACGCTCTCGTCCTCCGCGGCGGCGGTCTCGTCCGCGCTCTCGGCGGAGCTGAGCTCGCCGCGCAGGGAGGCGAGCATCGCGGAGAGGATCACCATGTAGCCCTTGCCGCCGGCGTCGATGACGCCGGCCTTTTTCAGCACCGGGTTCTGGTTGACGGTGTTCTCCAGCGCCTCGTCGCCGGCGCGGATCGCGCTCTCGAGGGAGTCCTCGAGGCTCTTTTCGGCCTTGGCTGCCTCCTTCGCGGCGGCGGAGGCCAGACGCGAAACGGTGAGGATGGTGCCCTCGGCGGGCTTCATGACGGCCTTGTAGGCGGCCTCCACGCCGTCCACCATCGCGGCGGAAAACTCGTAGGCGCCGGCGGTCTCCAGATCCTTCAGGCGCTTGGCGATGCCGCGGAACAGCAGGCTGAGAATGACGCCGGAGTTGCCGCGCGCGCCGCGCAGCAGCGCCGAGGACACGCAGGCCGAGGCCTCGGCCACGGTGGCGAAATCGCGCTTTTTCAGCTCGTCGGCGGCGTTGCCGAGGGTCAGGCCCATGTTGGTGCCGGTGTCGCCGTCCGGCACGGGGAAGACGTTGAGCTCGTTGATGGACTGAATATTGCGGTGAAGCGCCGCGTTGGCGCACAGGATCATTTCCTTAAAGGCGGCGGCGTCGATATAATCTCTCAAATTCTTGCACCTCCCGGATGAGCGGAGCTTATCCGATAATTGTATCTATATAAACGTCCACGTTTTTCACCGGGACGCCGGTGGAGCGCTGCAGCTTGTAGCTGACCTCCTTGATGATGCTGCGGGAGACGGCGGCCATGTTGACCCCGTGATCCACGCCGATATGCAGCTCCAGGGAGAGGCTCCCGTCGTCGTTGAAATTCACGACCACGCCCTTGGACATGTCCACCCGGCGCAGCAGCTGCAGGCCGCCCTTTTCACTCTTGCCGGCCATGCCCTTGACACCGAAGCAGCTGGTGGCCGCATCGCCGGCCAGATAGGTAAAGACCTCGCTGGTGATGCTGATCTGACCGTTGTCGTTTTTGATGTTCACCATATTCCGGGATCTCCTTTCGCGGTGATTTTCCGTCCGCGCCCGGAAGAGGCGCTATGACGGACTGTACAATTATATACTATTTGGAGCAAAAGCACAAGAACAATTTATTAGGGAGGAGTTGGGAGTTGGGAGTGAGGAGTTAGGAGTTAGGAGTGAGGAGCTGGGAGTGAGGAGGGAGGAGGGAGGAGTTGGGAGTGAGGAGTTGGGAGTGAGGAGGGAGGAGGGAGGAGTTGGGAGTTAGGAGGGAGGAGTTGGGAATGAGGAGTTGGGAATGAGGAGTTGGGAATGAGGAGTTGGGAATGAGGAGTTGGGAGAGAGTCTTCCCTCAAGGGGAAGGCT
>ODAI013899470.1_pt1 | contig 21074 bp, 20 predicted proteins | sample 1539321 | NCBI WGS metagenome assembly ODAI01 (sample SAMN02144231, study PRJEB22623) | gut metagenome | biome: sheep rumen | host: Ovis aries | place: New Zealand | reverse complement strand
CGGGTGCCTCCGTCATCGTCTTGTTGTTCCGGGACGTGAGGTAGGCTTAGGCGATCCGGGGGGCCCGGCCCACCCGTCCCCGAAGCTGGTACAGCTGGGACAACCCAAAGCGGTCCGCGTCCAGCACGATCATCGTATTGGCATTGGGCATGTCGATGCCGGTCTCGATGATGGTGGTGCAGACTAAAATGTCCGTCCGCTGCTCCGCGAAGTCGATGATGACATTCTCCAGGGTCTCCTCGCTCATCTTTCCGTGGCCCACGGCTACCCGGGCCTCCGGCACCAGTTCCCGGATCTTCGCCTCCACTTTTCGGATGTCCTTTACCCGGTTATAGACCACGAAGCTCTGTCCGCCCCGGTCCAGTTCACTCCTCAGAGCGCTCTGGATGATGTCCTCATCCTCTTCCATCACATAGGTCTGCACCGGATACCGTTCTTCCGGCGGTTCCTCGATGGTGCTCATGTCCCGGGCTCCCGTCAGAGACAGATGCAGAGTCCGGGGGATCGGGGTGGCGGAAAGGGTCAGCACGTCCACGTTCTTCCGCATCATTTTGATGGCTTCCTTGTGCCGGACCCCGAAGCGCTGTTCTTCGTCGATGATCAAAAGCCCCAGGTCCTTGAAGGCGATGTCTTTGGACAGCAGCCGGTGGGTGCCGATGATCACATCGATCCCGCCCTGGGCCAGCTTCTTTACGATCTCTTCCTGCTGTCCCCGCGTCCGGAACCGGCTGAGCATCTCCACATTGAAGGGGAAGTTCTCCAACCGCTCTTTAAAGGTATGGTAATGCTGGTTGGCCAGGATCGTGGTAGGCACCAGGATCGCCGCCTGCTTTCCGTCGGCGATGCACTTGAAGACCGCACGGGCCGCCACTTCCGTCTTTCCGTATCCCACGTCCCCGCAGAGCAGCCGCTCCATGGGGAAGGGCTTTTGCATGTCCTGTTTGACTTCTTCGATGCTCCGAAGCTGGTCGTCGGTCTCCACATAGGGGAAGGAATCCTCAAATTCCTTCTGCCACAGGGAATCCTCGGAGAAGGCGAAGCCGGCGATGGACCGCCGCTGGGCCGTCAGCTCCAGGATCTCCCGGGCCATTTTTTCGATGGAAGCCCGGACGTTCTGTTTCGCTTTCTTCCACTCGGATCCGGACAGTTTGCTGACCCGGACGGTGACGCCGTCTCCACCGATGTATTTCTGTACGCTGTCCATCTGATCCACCGGGACGTAGAGTACGTCCTTGCCGGCGTACTGGATCATCAGATAATCCCGTTTGATCCCCTCTACTTCCAGCTGGCGGATCTCCAGGAATTTTCCGATGCCGTGGTTCTCGTGGACCACGTAGTCCCCCTGCCGGATGTCCACAAAGGATTTGATGGGCTCTGCGTTTTTCTTCTTCGTTTTCTTTCGTTTCCGGGGGCGGGCCTTTTCGAACACGTCCGCGTCGGAGATCCAGACGATCTTCTCGTCGGGGAACTCGCTGCCGGCGGACAGGTCGCCCTCCAGGATATGATCCGGATAGACATCGTTCCGGGTCAGGTAATCCCTCAGGTTTTCCCGGCGCTCCCGGGAGGAGCACACCAGGTTCACCTCATATCCCTTTTTCTTCAGGCTCCGGACATCCTCCAGGAACATCTCCATCCGGCTGGCATAGACCGGCACGGCCCGGCTTCGGACTTCCACGGTCTCCGCCTGAGTCCCCAGGTCCTTGATCTTTCCGGAGAACGCCGTACAGACAAAGGTCAGGTGCTCCGGCTCCCGGACCATCCGGACCAGGTCTTCCTGGCGCCGGAAGAAGGCAAAGTCCTCCGGCAGGGCATCCCCCTTTTGCAGGAGCTGCACAAAGTCCTCCTGCCGTTCCTTCTCCCGAAGGATCACGTTCTCCCGGCATCGGTCGTAATCTTCGATGATGAGAACGCCTTCTTCCGCCAGATACCCTTCCAGGGTCATACAATTCCGGTAGAACCAGGGCAGGTACCGGGCCAGCCCCTGGGGATTGCTGCCGGTGTGGATGTGCTCTGCTAAAAGCCCCACCCGTTCCCGAAGCTTTTCCGCCGCTCCGGGCTCCAGCTCTGCGGCCTGGACTTCGGCTTTTTCCCTGATCTCCCGGGCCACTTCTTCGCCCCGTTCGTCGGAATACAGGAGCTGTCTCGCGGGCCAAATCCGGGCCGACTCCAATGTCCGCCGGGACCGCTGGGTCTCCGGGTCGAATTCCCGCAGGGAATCCACCGTATCGTCAAAGAATTCCGCCCGGACCGGGTAGTCCCGGTCATAGGGGAAGATGTCCAGGATATCTCCCCGAAGGCTGTACTGACCCCGGGATTCGATGGCGGGACTGCGCTCATACCCTAACAGATGGAGCCGTTTCCGCAGCTCCTCCAGGTCATAGATCCCTTCCGTCTCCAGGTCGAAGACCTCCGCCAGAAAAGCTTCCTTCGGCATCTGCTTCCGCAGGGCCGAGTGGACCGAGGCCACCACTACGCAGGGCTCTCCCCCCGCCAGGCTCACCAACGTCCGCAGGCTCTCCTCCAGATAAGTACGGCTCCTGGCATCGTAGTTCAGGAAGACCCTTTCCTCCTCCGGTGCCAGCAGCAGCCGGGTATTTTCTCCCAAAAAGAAAGAGAGGTCCTCCGTCAGCCGCTTCGCCCGGGCCTGGGAGGATGTCAGGATCAATACCGGTCCTTTTCGTTCCTGTGCGATAACAGAAAGAAGCGGGGCTGTTCGTCCCTCCGAAAGCCCCGGTATCTTGATCAATCCTTTATTCAGTTGTGCGGTCTGTCTGATTTTCTGAAATCGTTCCTTCATTCCCGTCACCCGCCGTCTCCGGTTCCGCCTCCCTGGGCTTCTTCGGTTTTTTCGGCTTCTTTGGATTGTATTCGTTCATGGCGATGTCGACGCCTCTTTCGATCCAGCACTCCAGCGCGGACACAGCGGTGCCCACGGCTTCCCGGATCTTTCCGGCCTCTTCTTTGGAGAAACCCGTCAGCACGAAGTCGATCATATCGCCCTTCTTCTCCGTGCCGATCCCCATCCGCAGTCTGGGAAAATCGTCGAACTGCAGCTGGTAGATGATGGATTTCATTCCGTTATGGGAGCCGGCGCTGCCTTTTTTACGCAGGCGGATGGAGCCCATGGGGATGTCCACGTCGTCGTAGACCACCATCAGCTCCTCCGGCTCGATATCGTAATACTGCACTACCTCCCGCAGGCTTTCCCCGCTGAGGTTCATGTAGGTCTGGGGCTTCACCAGCAGGACCTTCTGTCCCGCGATGATCCCCTCGCCGATCAGTGCTTTATGTTTGATCTTCCGGATCTTGATGTCGTTCTTTTCCGCAAAGGCATCCAGCACCAGAAAACCCATATTATGCTTTGTGTTCTCGTATTTCCTGCCCGGATTCCCCAGGCCTGCGATCACCAGCATGGTCTTTTCCTATACCCGGAACAGCTCGCTGACGGAGTCATTGGAGAAGATCTTCATCATGGCTTCCGCGAACAGAGGCGCAGCGGACAGGGTCTTGATCTTCGGCAGTCTCTTTTCCTCCGGCAGGGAAATGGTGTTCAGGAGCACCAGTTCGCTGATGGCAGAGGCTTCGATCCGTTCGATGGCCTTGCCGGAGAGCACGCCGTGGGTCGCACAGGCATAGACCTTCTTGGCGCCCATTTCCTTCATGGCATTGGCGGCGTTGGTGATGGTGCCGGCGGTGTCGATCATGTCGTCCAGCAGGATCACGTTTTTATCTTCGATGTCACCGATGATGTTCATGATCTCGGAAACGTTCGGACGGGGTCTTCTCTTGTCGACGATGGCGATGGGCACATTCATCGGCTCCGCCATGGATCTGGCCCGGGTCACGCTGCCCAGGTCCGGAGATACGACCACTGCATCTTCCAGGTTCAGGTTCATGAAATATTTCGTGAGGATGGGCGCACCCAGAAGGTGGTCCACCGGGATGTTGAAATAGCCCTGGATCTGCGCTGCATGCAGGTCCATGGTGATCACTCTGTTGGCACCGGCGCTGACCAAAAGGTCGGCCACCAGTTTCGCGGTGATTGGATCTCTGGCTTTGGCTTTCCGGTCCTGACGGGCGTATCCGTAATATGGGATCACCGCGTTGATCCGTCCGGCAGAGGCTCTCTTTAAAGCGTCGATGGTGATCAGCAGTTCCATCAGGTTGTTGTTGACCGGGTCGCAGGTGGACTGGATCACGAAGATCTCACGTCCCCGGACGGTCTCGTTGATGGAGACGGAGATTTCCCCGTCGCTGAAGGTGGAGATCACGGCATCTCCCAGGTCCTGACCCATCAGTTTGGCGATCTCAACAGCCAGTTCCTGATTGGAGTTACCCGCAAAAAGTTTGAATTCGTTAACGTGTCTGCTGCTACTTTGCATTTTTCTTCTCCTTCTTCTGATTGTACTTTCGGGCGCCCCAGGTGGGGATCACCCGTTCCTTGGGCCGTCCTACCACCAGGGATCCTTCCGGAACGTCCCGGCTGACGGTCGTGCCCGCAGCGATATAGCCCTGCTGTTCCACATGGACCGGAGCGATGAGGTTGGAATTGCTGCCGATAAACGCATCATCCTCCACAACAGATCTGAATTTATTGATACCATCGTAGTTTACAAAAACTACGCCGCAGCCGATATTGACATCCCGGCCCACATCCGCGTCGCCGATGTAAGCCAGGTGGGAGGCCTTGGATCCGTCGCCGATATTGGCGTTCTTGACTTCCACAAAGTCTCCGATCTTGACCTTCCGGCCCAGGTGGGCGTGAGGTCTCAGGTATGCGCAGGGACCGATGGTCGTTTCGTCCCCCACGGTGCTCTCCAGGATCGTGGAACTCTGGATCGTGACGTTATTCCCGATCACGCTGTCCTCGATCCGGCAATTGTGCCCGATCTCGCAGTCTTCTCCGATCACGGTCTTCCCTCTCAAAATGACGCCGGGGCCGATCCGGGTATCCCGGCCGATCTTCACGCCCGCGTCGATATAAGCAGTCTTCGGGTCCACGAAGGTGACCCCTTCCAGCATGTGATACCGGTTGATCCGCTCCCGCATCAGGGCTTCCGCCTCGGAGAGCTGCACCCGGTTGTTCACGCCCATGATCTCCTCGTTGTTGGGAATGAGGAAGGCGCCGGCCTTCACTCCTTCCGCCAGGGCGATCTCGATGAGCTGGGTGATATAGTATTCCTGCTGGGCATTGTCATTGGTCAGCTTTGACAGGCTCTTCTTCAAAAAGCCCGCCTCGAAGCAGTACATGCCCGAGTTGATCTCGTCGATCTCCTTTGTTTCCGGGTCCGCATCCTTCTCTTCCACGATCTTTCGAAGTCCGCCTGCTTCGCCCCGGACGATCCGTCCATAGCCGAAGGGATCCTCCATCCGGGCCGTCAGTACGGTGACCCCGTTTTTCTCTCTTTCGTGGAAGGCAATGAGCCGCTCCAGGGTCTCCGCCGTGATCAGCGGCGTGTCCCCGCACAGCACCAGTACCAGACCCTCCTCCGGCAGCAGGTCCTGAGCGACCATCACCGCGTGACCGGTGCCCAGTTGGTGTTCCTGTACCGCGAATCTCACGCCGGCGTCCTCAAAGTGTTCCCGGACCTGTCCGGCGCCGTGGCCGATGACCACGATGCTTTCGTCTATTCCCGCTCCGCCGGCCGCATCGATCACGCAGGCAAGCATTTCTTTCCCGCAGACTTTGTGCAGCACTTTCGGAGTTTTCGATTTCATTCTGGTCCCCTGGCCCGCAGCCAGGATCAGAGCAGTTTTCCTCATTTTGGTTCCTCCTCTCACTCGTTTCAGTATATCATGTTTGTTTCTCCTCATAAAGGTATAAAGACAAAAAAAGAGAACCTTCCTGCCAAAAGATTCTCCATAAACTGCTTTAATTTAAATCGTCATTCCTTATTCTGCATCAGCGTTTTCCTGTTTTTCCGCCAAAACTTTTTCGTACTCAGCGAAAATCGCGTCCTTGATCTTGTTCCTGGTTTCCGAGAGCAATGGGTGAGCGATATCTCTGAAATCTCCTTCTCCCATCTTTCTGCTCGGCATGGCAATAAATAATCCGTTCTGTCCGGAAATGATTTTGATATCATGTACGACGAATTCATCGTCAAATGTGACGGATGCGATGGCTTTCATCTTTCCTTCATCGTTGACTTTACGGACTCTCACATCTGTGATCTGCATGGTTTCACCATCCTTTGCGCTGAATTTGGGAGAGTGCTGATATACACGTTCCCACGATAGAATGATTATACAACAAAATCAATCCATACTCAAGTTTTTTATTGTTTTTCAATTATTTTCTTCAGATTTCTTGAAATTCCTCATTTTTACATGAGTATATTTTACTTCCGTTTAAGGTCTTCCTCCAGGCTTTCTTCGTTGGGAGAAATGATGATGTGGCGGTCCCCCGGGTCATTGTCGAGATACAGGACGGGGTAGTAATTGCCTACCCGTTTTCTCTCCGGTTCCCGGGTGGCGATCAGCACGCCGATGCCCACGGTCTCCACTTCCAGCTCTGCCAGCATCTCCGCCATCCCGCTGGCACTGCCGCCGCCCTTCATGAAGTCGTCGATGATGATGGCCTTGGTGCCCGGGTGCATGGACTTCTTGGAAACGGACATTTTCTGGATCCGGTCGGTGGACCCGGAAATATAGTTGATGGAGAGGGTGGAGCCTTCCGAGATCTTTCCTTCCCGCCGCATGACCACCAGCGGCAGGTTCAGTGCCTCCGCCGTCATCACCGCCAGGGCGATCCCCTTGGTCTCGATGGTCACGATGTAATCCGCGTTCAGGTCCTGGAAGCGGGTGGCAAAGATCCTTCCGGCATATTTCGTCACATGGGGATCGAACATGATGTCCGAGGTAAAGAGGAATCCCCCTGTCAGCACCCGGCCGGGCTCATTCAACCGCTCTGCCAGACTCGTCTGGAACTCCCGGACGGTCTTGTCCGACAGCCGGGGCACGTATTTCACCCCTCCGGCTGCTCCCGCTACGGTGATGATCTCTCCGTCGCCCATTTCCGCAACGATCTTCCGGCAAATGGCGATGTCTTCGCTGACGGTGGATTTCGCCGCATCGAACAGGTTGGTAAAATGATTCAAAGAAAACAGTTTGTTCGGATTTTCCGTCAAAACCCGGATAATCATACCGGTTCGTTCAATTCTTTTCATATTTAGCCCTCCCTATATGCTGAAATGTTCATAAATACACGAATATTATTTTAAATCGTTACTATTTTATTCGATTTTCTGTTTTCTGTCAATTATAGAATGTTTTTTTTGCAAAGATGTGTTATAATGTTTTGGATATTTTTTTATAGGAGTGATGATCCATGATCGATCTGGAACAATATAAACATTTTCACTTTATCGGCATCGGGGGGATCGGGATGTCCGCCCTGGCGGAGATCCTTCTCAGCGAAGGCTATCAGGTCTCCGGTTCCGATATGAAACAGTCCGACATCACCGAACACCTGGTCTCTCTGGGCGCCGTCGTTTATGAGGGCCACCGGGAAGAAAACCTGGGGGATGCGGATATCGTGATCTACACCGTGGCGATCCCGGAGGACAATCCGGAATACCGCCGGGCCATCGTCAAGGGGATCCCCCTTTTCACCCGGGCGGAACTGCTGGGGGAACTGATGCGGCGGAAGAAATACAGCATCGCCATTTCCGGCGCCCACGGAAAGACTACCACCACCTCCATGATCTCCCTGATCCTGGAGCATGCCGGCTTTGACCCGACCCTTCTGGTGGGGGGCAATCTGCCGGAGATCCACGGCAACGTGAAGATCGGACACAGTGACTACCTGGTCACGGAGTCCTGCGAATACAAGGACAGTTTTCTGGATATGAGACCCAGCGTGGCGGTGATATTGAACATCGCGGAAGAACACCTGGACTATTTCACCGGCGGGATCTCCCAGATCAAGTCCTCTTTTGAACAGTTCGCCAACCTGGTCCCCACCAACGGCAAGATCATTGCCGGATGGGCCAACCAGTACGTCCGGGACGTCCTCAAGGGACTGGACCGGAACATCCTCACCTTCGGTCTGGGGGTCGGCTACGATTACTATGCCGACAACATCCGGATCAATGAGCTGGGGATGCCGGCTTTCGACGCCTACTGCCGGGGCGAATACCTGGGCTCTGCTCAGCTCAAGGTCCCCGGTGAACACAACGTGGCCAATGCCATGGCCGCCCTGGCCTGCACCCACTCTCTGGGAGCGCCGGCGGACAAGATCTTAGATACTCTGGCGAACTTCACCGGAACCAAGCGGAGATTCGAGTTCATCGGCAAGCTGCCCTCCGGCACGCTGCTGGTGGACGACTACGCACACCACCCGGAAGAGATCCGGGCCACCCTGAAAGCAGCAAAGAATATCCCCGCCGACAAGGTCTGGTGCATTTTCCAGCCCCATACCTACACGAGACTGCGGGATCTGATGACCGAGTTCACGGATGCCTTCCAGGACGCGGACGTGGTGGTGCTGGCAAAGGTCTACCCCGCCCGGGAAAAGGATATCTACGGCGTCCACTCCGACGACCTGTACCGGAACATCAAGAAAAAATACCCGGAAAAGGAAGTCTACTACTTCGGGACGTTTGAAGAGATCGCCGATTTCGTTGCGAAAAACATCGGTGCCCACGACATGGCGATGACCATGGGGGCCGGAGATATTTATAAAGTATTGGATCTGATCAAATAGCCCCCTCTCAGTCCGTTCCTTCGGAACGGCCATCTCTCCCCCAGGGGAGAGATGGGAAGGACCTTGCCTCGCCCCGTTGAGGAGAGGTGCCCCGAAGGGGCGGAGAGGGGCACAAAAAAACGGGAGCTTTGCTCCCGCTTTTTTTATGTTTCGGATTTTTTCTGCTCGCTGTCGGCATCGGTCTTCTTGCTGTCGGTCTTGCCCGAGTCCTTCGTGCTGTCCGCTTCCTCCGCCTCTTCCTTGGAAGGGCCGGTGGCGGTATTGCTCTTTTCAATGATCTCTTCGGTGACCGGACCGATCTCGATGCCGGTATAATAGTGCTTCAGGATCTGCTTGTAATTGTATCCCTTCTTCGCCATCCCGTTGGCCCCGTACTGGCTCATGCCAACTCCGTGGCCAAACCCGGTGGTGGTGAAAATCACATGATAATCTTCGATGTTATAGGTGAAATTCGCCGAAGCCAGTCCGAAGAGATCCCGGATCTCGCCGCCGGTAAATTCGTTATTGCCAATCTGGATGGTCTTGACCCGGCCGCCGGTGGTCCGGGCGGTGATCTCCATCTTCTGCACGTCCGACTCTTTGATGGGTTTTCGGTTCATCCCGTTGATGGACCGGACGAAGTTGTCCACGGTGACGGTCTTGATTTCCTGCCGGTGAGTGGCATCGTCTTCATACGGGCTCTTCACGCTCCGCAGATAAGGCACCATATAGGGGAAGACTTCCTCGGAGTTTTCCGTTCTTCCGCCGGAGGAGGAATGGAACATCAGGTAACTGGCCAGTTCTCCGTCATAGTAGACCACCTGGCCCTCCGTTTCCACGGCCGCTTCCAGGAACTTGCCCCAGTATTTTTCCATCCACTCGTCACCCTGCTTTTCCCGAAGCTCTTCTTCGGTGGCGAAGGCCTGACAATGGACGGTGTCGCACAGATCCCCTACCCGGGCCAGCCCGTAGGTCCTGGCCGCCACGGCCTGTGCCTTCAGGGCTTCCATGTCGAATTGTCCGTACATTTCGCTGCCCACCACGCAGGCTACGTATTCTTCCAGCGGCAGAGTCAGATACTGTCCGGTGGCTGCCCGCCGAACGGTGATGTTGACACCGCTTTCGCTGATTTCTTCTTCCATTTTTTCGATCTGCGATTTCGAAACACGGACCCCATCGTCTTCCGTATCGTCAGACAGAACGATGTACGGGATCCCGTTCAGCAGGATCACCGCGATCGCCAGTATATAGGCTAAGTATTTTTTCATACACCCTCCGTATCTCTCGGAGATCTTTGGATCATTCTTCTACGTATTCGATATCCGCGCCGATGCTCTGCATCTTTTCCACGAATTTTTCATATCCCCGTTCGATGTAGTAGATCTGGGAGACCTCCGTGGTCCCCTCTGCCACCAATCCTGCCAACACCAGTGCGGCCCCTGCCCGAAGGTCCGTGGCCTTCACCCGGGCTCCGTGAAGAGCCTGTGTGCCGATGATGGTGGCTTTCCGGTCTGCGTAGGTGATATCCGCTCCCATCTTCCGCAGTTCATCGATATGCATGAAGCGGTTTTCAAAGACCGTTTCGTTGACGTTGCCCTTGCCCTTGGCCACTGCCAGCAGGGCCATGAACTGAGCCTGCATGTCTGTGGGGAATCCCGGATAGGGAAGGGTCTTGATATTCACCGCCTTCAGGGATTTGCCCCGGGCGTCCACCCGGATAAAATCCTCGCCTTCAAATACATCCACGCCGCATTCCCGGAGTTTCGCGGTGATCGGCGTCAGGTGGCTGGCTACGGTGTTGTGGATGGTCAGGTCCCCGCCGGAAATAGCCGCCGCTACCATAAAGGTCCCGGCTTCGATCCGGTCCGGGATCACCGTGTGTTCGGTCCCGTGGAGACTTTTTACACCGTCGATCCGGACGTTGTCCGTCCCGGCGCCTTTTACTCTGGCCCCCATCTTATTCAGGAAGTTGGCCAGGTCGACGATCTCCGGTTCCTCCGCCGCGTTGCGGATCAGGGTAGTCCCCTTTGCCAATGCCGCCGCCATGATCAGGTTCTGGGTGGCCCCTACGCTGGGGAAGTCCAGGTAGATCTCACAGCCCGTCAATTCATCTGCACAGGCTTCCACAAAGTCGAAGCCGTCTCTCTGGAAAGTCTTCACCCGGGCGCCCATGGCTTCCAGTCCTTTCAGGTGAAGGTCGATGGGACGGGCGCCGATGGCACATCCCCCCGGAAGAGCGACCACCGCTTTTCCGGTCCGGGCCAGAAGGGGCCCCAACACCAGCACGGAGGCCCGCATTCTTCCCGCCAGGTGCGGAGCAGCGCCTTCCGCTGTGATTTCCGGTGTTTCGATCTCCAGACTTTTTTGTTCCTTATCAAAATGGATCTTTCCGCCGATGTCCTCCAGGATGCAGCAAAGGACCTCCACATCCCTCAATTCCGGCGTATCGTTGATCCGGCATTTTTCCTTCGTCAAAAGCGAAGCTGCCATCAAAGGCAGTACCGCATTTTTAGAGCCGCTGGCGGTGATATCACCCTTCAGGACTCCGGATCTTCTGACAACATATTTTGCCACAGTATATATCCTCCCGATTGGATTTATATTTTTCGAATCTCTAATAACAAAAAATACCACACTATGGAGAAAAAATCAATAGAAAATAGGAAATGCCCTGTTGTTCTGCGTAATTTCCAGTAAATACGCACGAAAAAATTATAAAAATTAAAAAAAATAGGTTGTATTTTCTTCCATTTTAAGGGATAATAGAGAGACACAGTGAATCATGAGCAAAGGAGGGGGTGGTTCCTTGAATATTACATTAACACTTGGGGAAACATGTATGCTTCTGATTTCGATTGCGTTGTTCATTTTGCTGCTTTACTGCATCAATCTGATCCGACATCTGATTCCTTCGATCAAACGATTGGTTAAAGTGATGGAAAACGTGGAAACGATCACCGATTCAGCCGCGAAAAGCACCACATCCGCAGAAGCCATTGTGGGCGATGTGATGGATGTGACTTCTTCTCTGGTAACTTCCGTAAAAGGTCCGGTGGGCATCGTAGGGCAGGCGACCTCCGTGGCAGGCGCCATCAAGATCATCATGGAGCTCATCCAGGATCGAAAAACCAGGGGTGTTATCGAAGAGGAGGACCCGTTGAGGGAAAGCTCGGAAAACACTGTAGACGACGAAGCCGAGAAACAAGGAGGAGCTGACGAATGAAAGCAACAGGTATTGTAAGAAAAGTAGACGAACTGGGTAGAATCGTTCTTCCGATCGAACTGAGACGTACACTGGATATCGAGATCAAAGATCCTTTGGAAATCTTCGTAGATGAAGAATGCATCGTTCTGAAAAAGTACACACCGGCTTGTATCTTCTGTGGCGGCACAAAGGATATGAAACGTATCAAAAACAAAAACATCTGTGCCGACTGCGTAGCAGAGCTGAAAAAACTGTAAACCAAAAAACCGAAACCGGGCTGGCATTGCCCGGTTTCTTTTTTTATCTTTCGTAAATACTCAGGATCTCTTTGGTATAGTTGCCCTCTGCATCGTAGACGCAGATCGGATCCAGGAATCTCAATTCCGGTCCGCCGTACTTGACGCAGTGGATCAGGAAGATGTTGGGGGCCCTGCCCTCCCGGGGCTGGACGAACTGCATTTCCTTGGGCTCCAGCCGGAACTTCCGGCAGGTCTCCACCACATCCGCCAGCCTTGCGGGCCGGTGGATCATGTAAAAGTCCCCTTTTTCCTTCAAAAGGTCTGCCGCGCAGCGGACAAAATCCTCCAGAGACCCTTCCGTCTCCTGCCGGGCGGTGTTCTTCACCGGATCCCCGCCGGGGATCCCTGCGCCCCGGGTCACATAGGGAGGGTTCGTCACCACCGCATCCAGCGTGCCTTTGCCGATGAGATCTGCGGCTGTTTTCACGTTCCCTTCGACCACCCGGATGCACTCCTGCAGATCGTTGATCGCCACGGTCTTCCGGGCCAGTTCCGCCACCTCCGGCTGGACCTCCACCGCAAAGACCTGCTCCGGGTCGTATTTGTGCTTCAGGATCAGGGGGATGATCCCGGTGCCGGTGCCCAGATCCGCCGCCTTCGCACCCTTTTTCATCTTCGCAAAGTCCGCGATCAGCACCGCATCCACTCCATAGCAGAACCACCGGGGGTTCTGGACCAGCCGATATCCGCCAAAGCCGGTATCGTCGATCCGGATCGTCTTATCTTCCATCAATCCAGCAGCTCCTTGATATCTGCCGTGATCTCTTCATCCTTTTTATTGTTGTCCCGCCGCCGTTCGATCTTCTCGATCTCTTTCTTGCTGACGGTGAAATATTCGTCGTTGTTCCGGTCGTCGTCGCCCTTGCTGATATATTTCACCTTGACGGTCTGCTTAAGGATGTTGGTCTCCAGGACCTGGGCGTACTGCCCGCCGATCCGGACCCGATCCCCCACTTCCGGCATATGCTTCTTCATCTGGACGTAGACGTCGTTTTCATATTTCAGGCAGCACATCAACCGGCCGCAGATGCCGGAAATCTTCGCCGGATTCAGGGACAGTCCCTGGACCTTGGCCATTTTGATGGAGACCGGCTCGAAGTCTGACAGCCAGGTGTGGCAGCACAGGGCCTTGCCGCAGGTCCCGATGCCTCCGATCATCTTGGCCTCGTCCCGGACGCCGATCTGCCTCAGCTCGATCCGCATCTTGAAGACCCCCGCCAGATCCTTTACCAGCTCCCGGAAATCGACTCTTCCGTCGGCGGCGAAGTAGAAGATGATCTTTGTCTTGTCAAAGGTGTACTCCACGTCGATCAGGTTCATTTCCAGCTTGTGCTTATTGATCTTTTCCTGACAGATGGCCATGGCCTTGTCTTTGTTTTTCATATTGTCCTGATACCGTTTGGTATCCTCGTCCGTAGCGATCCTCAGGACCTTTTTCAGGGGAGAAACGACTTTCTCCTTCGGGACGGATTTCACGTCCTCCATCACTTCTCCGTATTCCAGACCCCGAGCCGTCTCCACGATAACGTGGTCGCCCTTTTTCGGGTCGAATCCCGCCGGATCGAAATAATAGATCTTTCCGGCCTTTTTAAATCTGATACTTGTTACTTTGACCATTTCGTTTACCCTCTTATCTTCAAAAACATATTCCGGATGGCATACCCTTTATTGGCATTCATCCATATGTCGTTTTTTGCTTTTTCCAGTTCTTCCAGGGTCTGCAGGATCTGCTTCCGGGAGACCCTCTCCCCGGCCCGGGCCAGTTCTGCCATCTTATCCCGGTTCATGATCTTTTCGGATCCCGCTCCCAGATCCAACAGGAGCAGATCTCTGTACCACAATACTACCATATCCAAGAATTCCAGAGAAGAATCCTTGTCCGTCAGGTCCTCCTCCAGGGTTTTCATGAACTCCGGCAGAGACCCCGCTTCCGCCAGAGCTTCGGCGCAGGTGATGCTCCGCTCCCGCCGCTGCCGGAAATCCTCGTCCTGAAGCAGGCGGACTGCCTTCCCGGGACAGCCGCCGGCATAAGCCGCCGCCAGCTCCGCTTCCTTTTCCGGGATCCCCTTCTCTTCCACCAGGAAGGTCCGGATCTCCTCCGTTTCCGCCGGTTTCAGACGGATGCCGACACTTCGGGAAAGGATGGTAGGCAGGATATCGCTGCGCTTTTCCGTCAGCAAAAATACGCTGACGGTGGGGGCCGGTTCCTCCAGCGTCTTGAGCAGCCGGTTCTGGGCCCGGGGGGTCATGGTATCCGCCTTGTCGATGATGAGGATGGTATTGTCCCCGTCAAAGGGCTTGGAAAACAGGATCCCCTGGATCCCTTCGATCTGTTCGTCTTTGATGCTGCTGCCGTCGGTGGTGATATAATGAAGGTCGGCGTGATTGCCGCCCATGACTTTCTTACAGGCCGGGCATTCCCCGCAGGGCTCTCCGTCCCGGGGGTCTTCGCACATCTTCGCCTGGGCCGCCGTATAGGCCAGCCGGCGCTTGCCGATGCCGTCCGGGCCGTCGATCAGATAGGCATGGAAAGAGGTCCCCTGCCGGATCCGGTCCTTCAGCCGGGCTGCGCTGTCCCGGTTTCCCACAAATTCCGAAAATTTCATGTCCTACCTCACCTCTCCGGGGTGGGGAGGTTCCGCCGGGCGGGAAGACGCGGGACGTCTGAGGCCGAACATTTCGTCCTTTTTCATCCGCTCCTTCTTTTTCCGGAGCTGGTCAGCCCGTCTTTCCTGGGCCTTCAGATTATTCACCAGATTCTTCACTGCCAGGTACATGATAAAAACCAGGGGTACGCAAAGCAGCAATACCAGGATGAATTTGATGATCATCGTGATCTCCTCCCGTTATGCATGGTACAGGGGCAGGCGAATGGTGACCGCTGTCCCCTTCCCTTCCTTACTTTCAATGGAAATGGTCCCTTCGTGCTCTTCCACGATCTGTTTGGCGATGGACAATCCCAGACCGGTACCGCTGCCCATGGAGCGGGACCGGGCCTTGTCCACCCGGTAAAACCGTTCAAAGAGCCGGGACATTTCTTTTTCGGCGATGCCGATGCCGTTGTCCCGGACGGTGATATAGATATCGTCGCCCCGCTTCAGGGCATCCACATCGATCCGGCCTCCGACTTCCGTGTATTTGATGGAGTTGCTGAGGATATTCAGCAGCACCTGCTCGATCTTGTCCGGGTCCACATAAGCCGGCAGCTCCTGTTTCGGGTCGAACAGGGAATTCAGCTGCTGGTTCTTGTTGCTGGCGTTGATCCGGTTTTTCTGGATCACGCTTTCTACCAGCCGGGTCACGTTCTGGACGGACTTGTGCCAGGTCTCCCGTTGAGACTCCAGCCGGGACAGCTGCAGCAGGTCCTTCACCAGCCGGCTCATCCGGTCCGCCTCGCTGTCGATGACCGACAGGAACTGCCGGACCAGGTCTTCCTGTTCCAGGACCCCTTCGGAGTCCAGCATGGTCTCGGTGTAGCTTTTGATGGTGGTCAGCGGTGTATTCAGCTCGTGGGACACGTTGGCCACGAAGTCCTTCTGCATGCTCTCCAGTTTCTGCCGTTCGGTGATATCCTGCAGGATCACCACCAGGCTGACTTCGGAACTCCTCTTCTTGTCCAGGGTCTCATACCGGGCGAAATACACCTTCCCGTTGTATTCGAAGATCTCGTTGCCGCTGAGGTTCGCCCCGTCCATCTCCAGGGTCTGGGCCCGCAGGCTCCCCAGGGTCAATGCCGGGCAGAGCCCCCGGATCATGGAGCTGTAATCCCGGTTCAGGGCATATTCCTCCGTCACCTCCAGGATATCCAGGGCGGCGGAGTTGATCTGGATGATCCGGCCGCTGTAGTCCACGGCGATCAATCCGTCCGCCATGGTCTTCAGCACCAGCTCCAGCTTGTTTTTCTCATCGGAGATCTCCTTCATGTTCTTTTCCAGCTGGTCGGCCATCCGGTTGAAGGAGGCCCCCAGCCGGCCGATCTCGTCATCGGACTGGACGTCCACCCTCTCCTTGAAGTCCCCCCGGGACATGGCTTCCGTCCGGCGGGTCAGCTGGTTGATGGGGCGGGTGATCCCCCGGGAGATGAGTACGCCCAGAATGATCGTCACGATCAACGCCACGATCATCGCCTGGATGAAGATCCGCATGGACTGCCTTAAGGTCTCATAGATCTCCGTCAGGTCTTTTCTCATATACAGGACACCGGTGGTGTCTCCTTCGTAATTGACGATGGGAAAGGCCATGTTCTTTACCCGGATCTCCTGGGTGCCGCTGACGCCGTCGCTTTCCGCGGTCTCACCGGACAGGGCCCGGGTGATCAGCGCCTCGTCCAGGCTTCCCACCGCCGACTCGTCCACGAAGGTGGTGTTGCTGGCGGCCACGATCTTCAGCCTCGGATCCACGACAAAAATCTCCTCTTGGACAGCGGAGTACCAGGTGTCGATATTGGTTTGTATATCGCTTTGGAATTCGTCCAGAGAGTAGTAAGCGCTGAGGCTCTTCAACACGCCTTCCTCGGCAACTTTGGTGAGACTGTTTCGGGTATTTTCCATGTGGTAGGCTTCCAGCTGTTGGATAATAAAGACCCCGACGATAGTCAGGGCGATGAAAACCAGCAGGAAATAGATCGTGATGAGCCGTCGGCCTACGCTTCCCTTTTTCCACATATAGATTCCTTACGGCCGTCTGAAATAGTAGCCGATCCCTCTCTTTGTTCGGATATACTTCGGCTCGCTGGGGTCGTCTTCGACTTTTTCCCGGAGCCGCCGTATGGTCACGTCAACGGTACGGATGTCTCCATAATATTCATATCCCCAGACTTCCTCCAGGAGCTGTTCCCGGGAGAAGACCTGGTTTTCCTGTTCCGCCAGGTATTTGAGCAGCTCAAATTCCCGCAGAGTCAGTTCCAGCGGTTTGTCGTTCTTGCGGATCTCGTATTTGGTCATATCGATGGTGATATTTCCGTAGTTGGAGACCTTGCTGCCGCCGTCGCCGGAATCCGAATTGAACTCCGTCCGGCGGATATTGGCCTTGACCCGGGCAATGAGTTCTCTCATCCCGAAGGGCTTGGTGAGATAGTCGTCTGCACCCAGCTCCAGCCCCAGGACCTTGTCCACTTCTTCTTCCTTCGCTGTTACCATGATGATGGGAACGTTGCTGGTCTCCCGGACCTTCCGGCAGACCTGGAACCCGTCCAAATGGGGCAGCATGATGTCCAGCAATATCAAATCAAAATCGGCGCCGAGGGCCTTCTTCAGCCCCTCTTCTCCGTCATATGCGGTCTCTACCTCATAGCCTTCTTTCAGCAGATTGAACTTGACGATATCGGAAATAGATACTTCATCTTCGATAATCAGTATTTTTTTTCCATTCATGAGATAGTCCTCCTTTGTTAACTGGGAATATTTTAGCATACTTTCCGCCGAAACGGAAGAGCGAAGTCCTCTTTTCTTTCCTGCGCAAAAAAGCTGAAAGACCATTCGATCTTTCAGCTATTGAAGCGCTCTTGGCGCAGCAGACTGAGAGGGGAATTTACGGGGTGATCCGCCCTACGAACTGGGCCCACTGCTTATACGCCTTCGCATACAGGTGGATCCCGTCAAAGGAATATCCGGGGTCCATGGACCCGTCCTCCGCCGCCACGCACCAGGTGGGGTCGATGCAGAGGATGCTGTTGGCCCGGGCCTGCTTTTCGATGATCTCGTTGTGCTGGGCGATGGCGGTATTGTTGAAATACCGGTCCGTCCGGGAGCGGGCTGCCGTCACCGGGATCAGCTTCTCCGCCACTACCATGGCGTTGGGCTGGGCCGCCCGGATCTGTTTGATGATCTGGTCGTATTGTTTTTCAAAGGTCGCCGGAGTCTGCCAACCTACGTCGTTGAATCCCAGGATGATGAAGACCCGGGAGTACTGTTTGCTCTGGAGCTTCTCCGCCAGGCTGACGGTATTGGCTACTTTCTTTTCCGTGACGTTCCCTTCCTCGTCGGTTTCCTGGACCGTGGTATAGGTCCCGTCTGCCACGCGGCCGCCGCTCATGACTTTCCGCAGGGTCAATCCGTTTTCACAGAAAAAGTCTGCGCCGGTGATGCCGGCTGCCTGCTGGATCCCCTGGGTCCGGGAATCCCCGATCAGCAAGGCATTGTTATATGCATCGTAGACTCCTTTGGTTTTCAGCGGGGTCCCGCCGGTCTGTTTAGCCGGGTAGCTGGGGTTCGTGACCCCCACGGTCAGCGTCGCCTGATCCCAGGTCACACTGCCTCCTAAGGCTTCCACCACGAACCGGATCGGCAGATAGGTCCGTCCGTTATTGATCACCGCTTCCGTGTCCATCGGAAGGATGTCGTTGTTTCTTACCAGGTAATTCTGGTTCACCGGGAGCCAGACGGTATTGCCCTGATACTGGACGATGGCGATCCGGCCATCCGGATCCCAATCCACATAGGCCCCGTAGGCTTCCATGGCTGCCCGGAGGGGCACCTGAGTCCGCCAGACGCTATCCACATAGGGCCGCCCCAGATTCTCCGAGAAGGCCACTTCGTTCCCGTTGATCTTCACATGGATCGTATCCTCTGCGGATACGGTAAGGACTGCACCCAGGGTCAGGATCATCGCCAGGGCGATCCACAGGATTACTTTCTTTTTCATGAGTATTCTCACTCCTTTGCCTGTTTTCGCAAGAATTCATGGTTTATTCTAACATAAATGTTTTCCAACAGGGAAAATGTCACGAAAAGTTCACCTGAACTTAAACTAATCTTAAGGTTCGGGCCGTATAGTATAGCTATCAAAAGAAAACAAGCGAATCACACAAAAGTGTTTTTCATAAATTCCTTCTTAAAACAAAATTGCAACAACCAAAAAATCACCCGCTCCAAACCCCCTCGGAGCGGGTGATTTACTGTGTTTGCTTTTACTCGGCGTACTCGGTTTCGGCCGCATCTTCCGCCACCACACCTTCCGTGATGTCGATCATTCCTTCCCAGTAGTCCTGGGCCCCGGTGACGAATTTCACCGCACCGTTCTTTTTATCCACCCGGTAGATGTAGGCCACGCCTCCGGCGGGCTCTCCGTTATAGTACTCCAAAAGCGGGATGGACACCAGCCAGGCGTCCTGGTTTTCGTCCAGGATCTCCGCTTCTTCGACTTCAAAGACCATACCGTCTTCCTGCTCTTCGATGGCGGTCTGGACCGCAAAGTCCGTGGCTAAACGGATGGCATCAATCTCTTCCAGCTCCGGCAGATCTTCTTCTTCTGCCGCCTCCACTTCCTGTCGTTCTTCCTCCGCAGGTCCTTCCGACGCGGCTGCAGCCGTCGCTTCCTCTCCGGCAGAGGCCGGTTCTTCACTATCGCTGCTGCTCCCGCAGGCACACAGCGTGATCATCAGCATCCCGCACAGCAGGATGGCCAGTAGTCTCTTCATCATCGTTTGGTCTCCTTTACTTTTCCAGCACGAACTTCTTCACGGCCTCATTGAAGCCTTCGCTGCGTTCTCCTTCGCACACATAGGTGGCCGCCGCCTTCAATTCCGGCACGGAGTTGGCCACGGCAATGGCCGTCCCGCTCTCCAGCAGCAGAGGCAGGTCATTGGTATTGTCCCCGCAGCCCATGATTTCTTCTTTCGAAAAGCCCAGGATCTCCCGGAGCCTCCGCAGCGCACTTCCCTTGTCGCAGCCTCTGGTCATGGCTTCTACCAGGTGGCTTTCCGACTGGGCGAAGTAGGCCCGGTCTCCAAACAGGGCTTCCAGCTGCGACTGCACCCCCGGGATCCGGGCGGGCTCTGCCGCCAGCAGGATCTTCGGCGTGTCGAACAACTCGATCTGCCGGAAGTCCCCCACTTCCCGGTACCCGGCATAATCCAGGTCCGGATCCGGGTGCCGGTCCAACCGCAGCTTCTCCACCACGATCTCATCCTTATCGTACATCTGCACGTAGAGGTCGTTTTCCCGGGCAAAGTCCAGGAGTTCCTCCACCAGCTTCCGGTCCAGGCAATCCATGAAATAGGGTTCGCCGGTCTTCGTGTCGATCACCGCCGCCCCGTTGTAGCAGATGGCCGGGGAGGGCTGGCCGATCTGATCGGCGATGGCCTTCGCCGAGGCGAAGGACCGCCCTGTGGCTACCGCCACTTTTACGCCCTTCTCCGCTGCTTCTGCCAAAAGGCGTGTGGTCTCCGGGTCCACCTTGCTTTCCCTGTTCAATAATGTATTATCCAGATCTGTTGCGATCAGTCTGATCATTTCTCTTCCTTTTCCCCTTCCAGCCTGTCTTCATCGTCCACATACCGTTTTTTGTCGTTGATCTGCAGCACCAGGAACACCAGCCCCGTCAGGATCACCGTGAACAACAGAGCGATCCAGGAGTCAGAGGGCAGCGCAGAAGCTGCGTCCCGACCATTGGCGAAGAGCAGGAACTTCATGCTGATCTGCCACAATACCAATGCCACCAGGCTGAAGAACATGACAAAGTCGATGATATAGAAAAGGTTCCCGGTCCGCACCCGCGGGATCGGAGCGATCTTCCAGTAGGGCCGCCGCATCTTCTTCCCGGTCCGATTGCGCTTTTTCAGCGCCCGGGCCAGCCCCGGCAGGTCCTCGACCCCTTCTTCCTCTGCCAGCGATTTCAGTTCCCCGTCCACCGGATTGTTGATCCGGAAGCTGTACAGAGGCAGCACGTCCAACACGCCTCCTTCGGCCTTTTCATCTCTAAAACCGGAGGGCATGGCTTCGATCTCCAGATATTCTTTAAAGTCCTTGTGACTGCGTTTCAGTTCTTTGATCACGTTATCGTCGATCCGCCGGCTGTCATCCACCCCGAAAACACTCCTGTGGAGGAGGTAATAGCACCCCTTCGCGTAGGTCATGTGCCGGTCAAAGGCATTGGACCACCGCTCGTT
>ODAI011324361.1_pt1 | contig 21093 bp, 22 predicted proteins | sample 1539321 | NCBI WGS metagenome assembly ODAI01 (sample SAMN02144231, study PRJEB22623) | gut metagenome | biome: sheep rumen | host: Ovis aries | place: New Zealand | reverse complement strand
GCTCTTGCGCACCTTCTGCAGCCGCTCCATGATCTCCATGGAGAAGTTGTCCGCCCGCAGGGAGGGCAGGGACAGGCCGATGCTGCGGGGCTCGCAGTATTCCAGCAGCCCGTCGCAGAGGGCGGGGAGCTGGCGGTAGTCGCTGGTGGAGAGGCTGAGGAGGGTCACATCCTCGTGTCCGGTGTTCTGCAGGGACTCGATCCCCTGGCGCACCAGGGTCTCCGGCTTTTTGGCCCGGAGGGGCCGGTACACGTGCCCCGCCTGGCAGAAGCGGCAGCCCCGGGGACAGCCCCGGAACAGCTCCAGACTCACCCGGTCGTGGACCACCTCCGTGCTGGGCACGATGGGCGAGGTGGGAAAGGGCACCTTGTCCAGGTCCGAGATAATGCGCTTGGTCACCCGGGCGGGGGCGCCGTCCATCGGCGTCACCGCGGCCACGGTGCCGTCGGCATGATAGCGCACATCGTAAAGCGAGGGGACGTACACGCCCTGGATCTGGCTGGCCTTCACCAGAAACTCGTGCTTGCTCCAACCGGAGAGCTTGGCCTGGCGCAGAAGGGTCAGCACCTCGTTATCGACCTCCTCCCCCTCGCCCACTACAAACAGGTCCAGGAAGGGAGCCATGGGCTCGGCGTTCACGGCGGCGGTGCCGCCTGCCCAGACCAGGGGCAGCAGCCCCGGCCGGTCCGCCGGGCGCAGGGGAAGCCCCGCCATGTCCAGCATGTCCAGCACGGTGGTGTAGGCCATCTCATAGCCGATGGAGAAGGCCAGAGAATCAAACTCTCCCAACGCATCCCCGCTCTCCAGAGCATAGAGGGGGATGCCCGCCTTCTTCATCTCCTCGTACATATCCCCCCAGGGGGCGTACACCCGCTCGCACCAGACGAAGGGCAGGCTGTTCATGGTGTCATAGAGGATGCTCATGCCCAGGTTGGACATGCCGATCTCGTAGGTGTCCGGGAAGCAGAAGGCCACCCGCAGGTCCACCTGCGTCTTGTCCTTGATGATCTGGTTATACTCGCCGCCGGTGTAACGGGCGGGCTTTTGCACCCGGGGCAGGATGCGTTCCAAGCGTTTGTCCATAGGCTTCTCCCTCCGCTTGTATAGCAGAATACGGTATTGAGATATTTTACCGTATTTTTCCCTTTTTTACAAGCCCTTGCTCCCGAAGGCTGCGGAAAAGCAGCGCAAGCCCCGCCGTCAGCAGCGCCGCCCCACCCCCGCGGAGCAGCAGGATCGCGCCGCCCGCCGCCAGCGCTCCGGAAGTCCACAGCGAAAGCAGGCCGCAAAGCCGCTCTCCCCGCTCCTCCCCCAGTCGGGCGCAAGCCAGGCAGGAAAGCAGTCTCCCCCCGTCCAGCGGCAGGATCGGCAGCAGATTGAACACGCTCAGCAGCAGGCTGACCCCCGCAGCCAGGCAGAGCCAGCCGCAGCGCTCTCCCGCCAGGGAGGCCGGCAGCGCAAACAGGAGGCCCGCAAGCGGTCCCGCCGCCGCGATCAGCGCCTCCCGCCAGGGGCCGCCCTCCCCCGACCAATCCATGGTAAAGCCGCAGAGGTCCGCCCGAAATCCGGTGACCCGCTGGCCCAGGGCCAGGATCGCCGCCAGGTGCCCCAGCTCATGGATCAGGACGGGGATCGCCAGGGCCAGCAGCTCCTCATTGCGCAGATACAGAAGCAGCAGCGCAGCGAGAAAGGCCGCGCCGGGGCTGATCTCCACCGGCTGCTTCTTCACCGGCGCTCACCCGGCCCGGAGGCGGCGATCAGCTCTCCTTCATCGGCGAACAGTCTTCCCCAGGCCTCCACCTTTTCCCGGCCGTCCGGGAAAAACACCGTCTCGAGCTCTGCCCGCAGCGCCTCCGCCCTGCCGGGCCAGAGGAGTTTCCACAGGCTCAGCAGCACCAGCAGCACCGCCAGAAGCAGCAATCCCCTTTCTCTCACGCGCATCCCCCCTCCGGGCAGTCTATGCGCCGCTGGCCTTCTCCATGTCCCGGGCAGGATGCACAGCTCCCCTCTTTTCCCACCGGGGCAGAACTCTTTTCCCGCCGGGGCAGAACTTTTCTCTTGACAATTGGCGGGACAGTCATTATAATGAATGGGCTTTACGGGGTGTAGCGCAGCTGGTAGCGCGCATGGTTCGGGACCATGAGGCCGCGAGTTCAAGTCTCGCCACTCCGACCAAGAAGAAACAGCCTGCCTTGCGCAGGCTGTTTCTTTTTGCATCGTGGTGAGACTTGAATGTGTAATCGAAGGCCCCGGTGGGGCGTTCATTGGCCAGTTCAAAAACTGGCCAATTCCTCTATTTTTCGCGTCTCCCGCAAGCGAAAAATGCCGGCAAGTCTCGCCACTCCGACCACAGAAAAGAGAAGGGGCCATCGGTCCCTTCTCTTTTTGCTTGTGGGGAGACTTGAATGTGGAATCGCACAAGCCGGCGGCAGGTGCCCGTGCAAACACCGGCGAACACTATATCCCCCCGGCCACGCTGCGCTCGTCCCCCTTCGGCAGGGGGGGCTCCCCCGCGCGTGTCATTGCGCACATTGCGACGCGGGGCAGCGCGCGGCGAGCCGCGGCCTCCGCTCCCGGGCGGAGAGAAAACGGATTGCCGCGTCACCGGTCTGCGGACCGGTTCCTCGCAATGAGGGGGGGACGGTTTTGCGCGCCGCTTGCGGACCGCCCGCTCTGTGATAGCGGATGATCGCGCCCGTTTTCATGCAGCTGCCGAAACGCCGCAGAAAAGCCGTGTCCTCTGTTCGAGGGCACGGCTTTTTCGAACGCTTCCGTGGGATTCGCGGCGCGGGGCCGGTTACTGCTGGGAATAGGGGTAGTATCCATCCTGGGGATAGGCCACTCCCCCGTACTGAGGCTCCGGCTCGCCGCAGCTCTTCTTGTACAGACCGGCCATCACGATGCCGCCGATCAACAGCAGGGTCGCCAGGATGCTGAAGACCCCTCTGAGCGTCATGCCCGTAGTTCTGACAAACGAAAGGACGAGCAGGATCAAGCGAATGCCGGCGGCGATGATGCACATGACGAGGGCCCCGGTTTTCTTCAGGAGCAGGCCGACGCCGAAAAGGACGAAGGAGCCGACGGCAAGCAGAAAGTTTATGACAGTCAAGGCGTTGAAGCTGCCGTATCTGACCATTCCGATGATGGCCTGAAGGTAGCTCACCACCACGAAGAGCGACGCGGCAAGCATCATGATGGCCGCCGGGGTGGTTTTGCGCAGCAGCAGGAAAAGACCGGCCAGCAGGATCAGCAGGTCCAGCTGGAGGTTGGCGACCAGATTCAGGGGAGCGTATTGGATCATATTGCCTGCGTTCAGCAGCTGCAGAATCAGCCAGATGCTTCCCACAGCCATCAGGAAGATACCGGCGAGCATGGAAAAGAGTTTCTTACCGTTTTGCATGTTTTTCCCTCCATATGATTTGATGTGTTTTGAGGACAGTCGATTCGCGGGGCGGGGCTCCGCCCCCTTCGCCGGAGCTCAGGGATAGGGCTTCCAGCCGCCGCTGCCATTCTGCTGCTGGGCCGCGGGATCGCTCCACTGCTGGGGACAGGCGCCGGCGGGGTACCGGGGATCGGCCGCTCCCTCATACTGGGGCGCAGCCTCCCGGCTTCCCTTCAGGTAGAGCGCGGCCATCACCATGCCGGCGATGAGCAGAAGGGTCGAGAAATAGGAGCTGACGCCTCTGAGGGTAGCTCCGTTCAGGATCAGGGAAAGGATCTGGGCGAAGAATCGCACGCCGGCCGCGATGATGCACAGAAGGAAGGCCGCCGTTTTCCTTTTGAACAGGCCGATCCCAAACAGGATATAGGAGGCAATGATCAAGGCATAGACTGCCACATTCTGCAATCCGCGGCCTGATCTGATCGCAACAGTCACGTTTTGAATCGAGATGATCAGGTAAAGCAGCGCCACAACGAGGATCATGATCGCCGCAGGAGTGGTTTTGCGCAGCAGCAGAAACAGGCCGCAGAGGGACATCAGAATGAACATGCTGGTCGAAAGAAAGACCCCGAAGTTGAAGACAAAGCCGTAGCGAAGAATATTGGTCAAATACCCGCCCAGGTAGATAACCCCGGCAACAATCAGAAAGATGCCGCCGAGCAGAGAAAAGATTCTTTTCCCGTTTTGCATGATGATTCCTCCTTAAATCCAGTTTGGTATCTGCACATGACGTCAGGCGCGGAGCCGCTGTCCGCGGGGAAGAGACCCGCCGGGTTCCCCCGGGCGCTCAGGGATAGGGCTTCCAGCCGCCGTTGTTGTTCTGCTGCTGAGGGGTGGGGTTGTTCTGCTGGGGAGCGGGGTCGCTCCACTGCTGGGGCGCGGGCTCGCTCCACTGCTGGGGCGCGTCATAGCTCCAGGCCGGAGGCGTCGCCTCAGCACTGTTCGACTGCTGCGCGCCAAAGTAAATCGCCAGGAATAGCCAGGGCAGCAGGCTGATTCCACCGGAGAGCAGGCCGCCGGCGGCCGTAGCGAGGATCGTCGCCGTCGGCATGTTGAAGCCTTCCATCAGCGGGAGCGCAACGGTTTGCGCCACGCCGACCAGGGAGGCCGCGCAGGCCAGGATCCCCGCGACGATGAACAGGGGCTTGGCGGAACGGTTATGCTTGAAGAAGCCGATGACCAGCAGCACGTTGAGGCCAAGGCTCAGGAGTGAGGCCGCAAGGGACATGACCAGGTAGCCCTTGGGAAGGTACGAAGAGAGCTGCGGGGAAAGCACAGTGATGAACCCTGCGATCACAGAATACAGCGCGTACAGGGCGAAGACGCATTCCGCGACGCCGGCTCCGACAAAGCAGCGGGTGAAAACAAAAACCGCAACCAAAACCGCGAGGACGAAGCTGAGCAGCACGCTCCAGTACGCCAGGAAGAAATTGACCCGGCCGGCCTGATGCCCTCCGAAATAGGTTATGAGCATACTGCCCAGGGAAAAGAGGGCGATGACCAGGAGAAACACGCCTGCGAGAATACGGAGCGTTTTTTTCGTTTCAATCATAATACTCTCCCCTTATAGATATTGTAGGATGATTATACTATTCCGCCTGCTATGTGTCAATATATGGAGAAAAGCTTCCCGCGACAGAATTCGCCCGGAGTTGACAAACCCTGTCGGAGACACTATAATGCTTTTATATCACAGTCAAATGGGGGAATCTGCGCTGCTGTGCGCGGATACGGGAACATGAGCAATCCCAGCCTGGGCGGGCATATCTTTGTCAACCGCTTCGTCGCGGAAAAACTGCATCGTTTTGCGTCCATGGACCGGAGCTTTGCCTCTCTGTTCGAGCTGATGTTCTCCGAGCGGGAGAATATCCTCTATGAGCGAAGCGAGGGTTACCGGATCGTGAAAACCAGCTACGGAGAGGCGCGCCGGGAGCTCATCTGCCGCTCCGACGCGCTGAAAAAGGCGCTGGCCGCCTGTCCCCGGGATGCCGTGGTGGGCCTCTATATGGACAACAGTCTGGCCTGGATCGAGACCTTCTGGGCCATCCTCTGCGCCGGCTTTCGCCCGCTGCTGATGAATCTGCGGCTGGACGAAGAGACGCTGGAGGCCGCGCTGCGTCAGGCGGGAGCAGTGGCCGTCGTCTCCGACGGGCGGCGCTTCTCCGTCCCCACCCTCTTGGCGGAGAGCCTTTGCGCCGGGGAGGAAGTTCTGCCCGACACGCCCTTCGGCAGCGAGCTGCTGGTCATGTCCTCCGGCACCTCCGCCCATGTGAAGCTCTGCGCCTACAGCGCGGAGGAGATCTATTGGCAGATCTGCGACAGCTATCAGATCATCCGGCGCTGCCGCGCCATCAAGAGCATGCACAAGGGGCAGCTGAAGCTGCTGGCCATGCTCCCCTTCTATCACATTTTCGGCCTGACGGCCATGTACATCTGGTTCGCCTTCTTCTCGCGGACCTTCGTTCAGCTGAACGACCTTGCGCCACAGACCATTGTCAACACCGTCCGCCGCCATGAGGTGACCCATATCTTCTCCGTCCCCCTGTTCTGGAACCGGACCTATGAGCAGGCCATCCGGACCATCCGGGGCCGCGGGGAGAAGACCTGGGTCAAGTTCAGCCGGGCCCTGGCCCTGGCCAGAAGGCTGGCCCGGTTCCCCCTTCTGGGTGCGCTTTTCAGTCGGCTTGCCTTCCGGGAGGTGCGGGACAATCTGTTTGGGGACAGCATCCGCTTCCTCATCACCGGCGGCAGCGCCATCCGGCCGGAGGTGCTGGCCTTCTTCAACGGCATCGGCTACAGGCTGGCCAACGGCTACGGCGCCAGCGAGATCGGCATCAGCTCCGTGGAGCTGAGCGCCAGCAGCCGCTGGCTGGATCAGGGCTTTGTGGGAAAGCCCATGTCTTCCCTGGAATACCGCATCAATGAAAACGGCGAGCTGCTGGTGCGCGGCCGGGCGGTGGCCCGCTACGTGCTGGATGGGGAGGAAAAGCGCCCCGCCGGGGATTGGTTCAACACCCACGACCTGGCGGAATGCGTCGGCGGGCACACCCGTATCCTGGGCCGGCGGGACGATCTGGTGATCGGTCCCAACGGCGAGAATCTGAACCCCAATCGGATCGAGGACCTGCTGCGCAGCGAGCTCGTTAACGAGCTCTGCCTCATCCAGGGACCGGAGCCCACGCTGCTGATCTCCGTTCCCAAAAGCGCAGGCGCCGAGGCGCTGGCCCAGCGGGAGGCGGCGATCTCCCGGCGGCTGGGCGAGCTGGGCCTGGCCGGGCAGATCGGCAGGATCGTCCCGGTGGGCGAGCCGCTGATGCGGGAGGACGAGTTCAAGCTGAATCGCCGGCGACTCCGGGAGGATTACCTGGCCGGACGGCTGGCTCCCGTGAGCCCCGCGCCTGCCGATTCCGGGGAGGACGACGAGCTGCTCCTCGCCCTGCGGGACGCGATGGCGGCCGTACTGGGCAAGAGCCGGGAGCAGGTCGGCGCCGAGGCGGACTTTTTCCTGGAGCTGGGCGGCTCCAGTCTGGACTATTTTGCGCTGATCTCCGCCCTGCGGGAGGAATACGGCATCGACTTCCCCGCGGAGGGCGGCAGCAGTCTCAGCACGGCCAAGGCGCTTGGCGACTATATCCGAGCGGTAGGGACCTATGGGAATTAAGCTCTTTCATCTTTTTACCAAAATCACGGGCTGGCCGGTGCAGTTCTTCTGCTTCCGCACCCGTGTTCTGTATGAGGACCCGGCGGTACAGCGGCGGCACATCCGCGGCAGCGCCATCGTCATTGCCAACCACAGCTCTGTGTTCGATTTCGCGGTGCTGATGTTTGTATTCTGGACGCGCACCCTGCGCTGCCAGATGGCGGAGCTCCTGTTTGAAAAGAAGCCTCTGGGCACCCTGCTCCGCCTGCTGGGCGGGATTCGGGTGGACCGAAACAGCCACGACTTCGGCTTCCTGGCCAAGTCTGAGGAGATCCTGCGCCGGGGCGGCGTGGTGGAGGTTTTTCCGGAAAGCCGTCTGCCCCTGCCCGGGGAGGAGCGCCCGCTCCCCTTCAAGCCCAGCGCCGCGTATCTGGCGCTGGCCAGCGGCGCGCCGATCATCCCGGTGTACACCAACGGCAGCTATTTCAGCCGGAAACGGGCCGTGGTGCTCATCGGCCGGCCCATCGACCCCACCCTCTTTCGGGATGAGACGAAGAGCGAGAAGGAGCGCATCGAGGCGCTGAACGCGCATATGCGTCAGCGGATAATAGAACTGGAGAACAAGTATCATGAGCGCGTATCAGACTGAGACGAAGAAACGCTCCTGGTTTTTCTATGATTTTGTCAAAATTACGGCGGCCCTGCCGGGTCTGCTGTGGTTTCGGCCCCGGCTGCTGTTTGAAAATGACCGCGCCCGGGCCCATATCCGCGGCGGCGCGCTGCTGATCGCGAACCACATCGGCTTTTTTGACCCGGCCTATCTGCTCTTTGCCATCTGGTATCGGCGCATCTGCTTCGTGTGCCTGCAGCAGTTTTTTGACAGCGGCTGGGCCTGGTTTTTCCGGGGCGTCCACTGCATCCCCATCGACAAGCAGAACGTGGGCATGGAGTCCGTGCGCGAAATCATCCGCCGCCTGAAGGCGGGCGAGCTGGTCAGTATCTTCCCGGAAGGGCACGTGAACCCCGGCAGCGAGACGCTGGACACCTTCAAGTCCGGCGCGGTCCTGATGGCCATGCGCAGCGCCTGCCCCATCGTCCCCGTATACATCCGGCCGAAAAAGCACTGGTACCAGCGGCTGACCATGGTGATCGGCGAGCCTGTCGACGTCAAGGAGCTTCTCCGGAACACGCCCGGGGTTGCCGGGATGGAGGCCGCCTCCGCCCAGCTCCTGCAAAAAGAAGAAAGTCTGAAACAACTCATCGGGAGGAAATAAGCCTATGAAGACCGCATCCAGAGAAATCTGGCGCAAATACACCGACGCGGAGACCTTTGCCCGCATCTGTGAGATGGACACGGTGAGCGAGATGTGGGAGGCCTGCCTGCGGCAGTACCCCCAGCAGACCGCCATCATCGACGAGGGGAAGAGCTACAGCTTTTCCCAGCTGGAGGCCGACTGCGCCCGCTTCCGCGCCGCGCTGGGCGGTGAGGAGATCCGGGGCAGCCGCGTGGGCCTGCTGATCCCCAACTCCTATGATTTCGCGGTGGCCTATCTGGCCGTTGTCACCCTGGGCGCAGCGGCGGTGATCCTGCCCGCCCATCTGGACGACAAGTCCGTGTTCGGCTGCTGCATGAAATTCGGCGTCCGCTGCCTGGTCGCCGCCCCTGCCCTGCGGGAGCGGACGGTTTTCGCCGCGGAGCATATACCGGGGCTGCGGGTGCTCCTTTCCGATCAGCGGGCGGATACCGCCTGTCCCATGGCCCAGGTCAAGGGCAGCGATGCCTGCGCGGTCATGTTCACCGGCGGCACCACCGGGCGGAGCAAGGGCGCGCTGCTGTCCAACACCGCGGTGATGCAGGGCACGGTCAACGGTTGCTACGGTTACCCGGAGGTGTTCGGCCAGCGCTATCTGCTGATTCTGCCGCTGAGCCATGTGTTCGGTCTGATCCGAAACCTGATGACCAGCCTCTACACCGGCAGCACCCTCTATATCTGCCGGAACAACAAGGACATGTTCCGGGACATCGCCATTTTCAAGCCCACCGCTCTGGTTGCGGTGCCGGCTCTCGCGGAAATGGCCCTGAGCCTGTCCCGGAAATTCGGCCGCAACATGCTGGGCGAGGATCTCAAGACCATCATCTGCGGCGCGGCGCCGGTGGCCCCCTACCTGGTGGGCGCCTACCGGGAGCTGGGGATCAAGCTTCTCCCCGGCTACGGTCTGACCGAGTCTGCCAACCTGGTCTCCGGAAACCCGGAGAGCGCCCGTCTGCCGGAGTCCGTGGGGCTCATGTACCCCAACCAGGAGTACCGGATCGAAAACGGCGAGCTCTGGCTCAAGGGTCTCAACATGCTGGACAGCTATCTGGGCGAGGAAGAGGATGCCTGGAGCGACGGCTGGTTCCGCACGGGCGATCTGGCGCGTCTGGACGAGGAGGGCTTCCTCTATATCACCGGGCGCATCAAGGAGATCATCGTCCTGCCCAGCGGGGAAAACGTCTCTCCCGCCGAGGTGGAGGCCCGCTTCAACGCCCTGGACTGCATTCAGGATTCCCAGGTCTTTGAGGACCGGGATGAGCAGGGCAGTTCCTTCCTGGCCTTAGAAGTAGTGCCCCGCATGACCGCCCTTGGGGGCATGGCCCCGGAGGAGGCGGCCGCCTTTATCCGCGAGGAGCTGGAGAAGGTCAACCGGAGCCTGCCCGGCTTCCAGCAGGTCAGCCGGATTGTGATCCGCGACCGGGACTTTGAGCGCTCCCCCAGTATGAAGATTGTGAGATATAAGAAATGAGCAGAACGGAAATCATCGACCGTCTCAAGGACATCCTGCTGGAGACGGACAGCCGGAAGGCCGCGCTGATCGAGAATTGCGGCGAGGACCTGCGCCTGACCACAGAGCTGGGTCTTTCCTCGGTGGGGATGCTGTACATGGTCATCGCCATGGAGGAGAGCTTCGGCGTCCTGTTTGACAACGTGAGCATGGGCGACTTTCAGACTCTGCGGGACGTGGTGGACTATCTGGAGGCCCGGCTCGGATGAAGTGGCGGCCGGGAGACTGCGTTCCCGGGGATATGATCCGGGTCCCGCTGGGCGGGATCTATCACTATGGGATCTTCGCCTCGGAGAGCGAGGTCATCCAGTTCGGTCTGCCCCCGCTCCCGGAATACCGGGACCGGCCGGAGGCCCAAGCGGTGACCGTCACGGATATGGCTCTCTTTTCCTGCGGGCAGATCGTGGAGATCGGCGTTCCCGAGAAAGAGGAGCGCAAACGGCGCTTTTCCCATGAGGAGACGCTGCGCCGCGCCCGCGCCCGTCTGGGCGAGGGGGGCTACGATCTGCTGCGCAACAACTGCGAGCATTTCGTCTGGGACTGCGCCTTCGGGCAGAGAAAATGCACCCAGTATGACGAGGCCATCCGCCGCTGGCAGAACCGCCCGGTGCTGGACGTGTATCTGGCGCCGATCCCCTCCCACGCCGAAGTGGGGCAGCTGCTCTCTGCCGAACGGAACCGGGAGCTTTTGCGGACGAAGAATCCGGAGCTGCGCCTGCAGCGCTACTGGGTCTGGAAGGTCCTGGAGTACGCCGCCGAGCGCTCCCTGGGCCTGCGTCCGGAGGATCTGCACTTTCATCAAACGCTCTTTGGCCGCTGGAGCTGTGAGGAGATGGAGTTCTCCCTCTCTCACACGGCGGGCATGGTGGCCGCCGCGGTGTCCAAGGCTCCTGTCGGCGTGGACATTGAAAACATCCCGGCCTTCATCGGCCGTTACGCCGATCCCACCCGGCACACGGAGGCCATGCTGCGCAAGATCCAGGGTCCCGGAGAGCCGGAGGAGCACGGCCCCGCCGCCCTGCTCTACGCCTGGGTGGGCAAGGAGAGCCTGTTCAAAGCCCGGCAAAGCGGCTTTTTCCAGCCCCATCAGCTTCTCTGTGGAGAGGAGACGGGCCGCTTCGTCATCGCGGGAGAGCCTCCGGTGATGCTCGCCGTCAGCGGTGAGCAGCGGGAGCATCTGCGATTTTATTTGTACACGGAAGACAGCGCCCGGCGTCTGGACAGGGAATGGATTTTGGAAGGGAAAGAGGGATTATGCAAGTACTTTGGTTGATTCCGGCCTTGGCCGGAATGTACGTGCTTTTCATCCTGCTTCCCTCTCTTGCCTGCATCCAAAAGGTCCTGGGCCGCTCGAAAAAGCCCCCCCGCTGCCAGACGCGGCCGGGCATGCCGGGCTATGAAGCCTGGCAGCGGGCTAAAACGGATCTGGACAGCCGCCCCTGGCAGGAGGTTTCCGTTTCCGCCAAGGACGGGGTCCCGCTTCACGGCGCCTTTCTGGATCAGGGCGCTGCCCGGACTGCGCTGTGTCTTCACGGCTTTCTCGCCTCCGCCGGGAACAACTTTGCCCAACAGGGCGTCTTTCTCCTGGAGGAAGGCTTCAATCTGCTCTTTGTGGACCATCGGGCCCACGGGAAGAGCGGAGGGCGCTACTGCACGCTGGGCCTGCGGGAGCAGGAGGATCTGCTGACCTGGCTGGACTGGCTGAAAACCCGGCCCGGTGGGGAGTCCGTACTGGTCTGCGGAATCAGCATGGGCGGCTCCACCGCCGCCTTCGCCTCGGATCGGATGGACGGCGCCCAGGTCCGCGCCATGCTGATCGACTGCGCCTATCTCTCCCCGGAGCGGCAGATCGCCCGTACCTGCCGCATGATGCACATTCCCTGGCCGGTGATGCGCGGCACCACCCTGGCCCTTGTCCGGCTCCTGCTGGGAGCGGATCTGCGGCGCAGCTGCGGGGACAATCTGAAGAGCAGCCGGGTCCCTGCCCTGTTTCTCTACGGCGACGCGGACGAGACCGTCCCCTTCTCCGAGGGGCAGGAGCTTTACCGCGCCTGCGCCGCGCCCAAGGAATGGCTGCTGATCCCGGGCGCCGGCCACGCGCTGGCCTTTCCGATGGGAGGCCGCGAGGCCGAGAATGCCCTGCGCCGGCTCATCCGGCGGGGCTTTGCGCAAATCAAACCGGAACAATCCGAACAATTTCATGGATAATCAGGAGGACAGTATGAGAGTTTACGACATCATTTCCGACGCGGGCTGCGATCTGACCGAGGATCTGCAGCAGAAGTACAATATCCGGGTGGTCCCGGGACATATGCGCATTCCCGACGGCTCCGAGGTGCAGACCTTTCCCCGCTGGGACCGCTTTACCAGGGAAGAATTCTACGGGGACCTGAAAAAGCGTCCCAACGACTACACCACCTCCCCTCCCAATGTGGAGGAGTTTACCCGGGTCTTTGAGGAGATCGCCGCCGCCGGTCATGACGTGCTGCTTATTACCATTTCCTCCGGCATCAGCGGCACCTTCAACTTTGCCCTCCAGGCCAGAAAGCAGGTCCTGGAGAAGCACCCGGAGATGAGCATCCGCTGCGTGGACTCTCTCCGCTTCGGCCCTGCCCAGGGCATGATGGCGGTGCGGGCGGCTGAGCTGCGCGCCCAGGGCGCGAATCTGGACGCCGCGGCCGCATGGCTGGAGGAGAACAAGAACCGCTACCATCAGGCCGGCTGGCTGGACGATCTGTCCTTTGTGGCCAAGAAGGGCCGCATCACCCATCCCAAGGCCTTCTTCGGGACTCTGGTGGGCGTCAAGCCCATCGGCGAATTTGACTACAACGGCCTGACCACCGTGATCGGCAAGGTCAAGGGCGCCAAGGCCGCCTACGCGGCGCTGCTGTCCTATATTGAGGCCACCGGCGAGCAGCTGGAGGAGCAGACGGTCGTCATTGCCCAGACCAGCCGCCTGCCCCAGGCCGAGGAATACAAGCGTCTGATCGAGGAGCGCTTCCATCCCCGTGAGGTCCTGATCCAGGACGTTCACCCCTGCTGCGGCGTGAACATCGGCCCCGGTCTGATGGCCGCCTATTACATCGGCAAGCCCATTTCCTCCGACCTGTCGGCGGAGCGGAGCATCCTGGAAAAAGCAACGAAGACGGAGTGATCGTATGAAAAAGCTCACAAAGAAATGGCAGATCCTGCTCTACGCCGCCTCCGGTCTGGGGATCAACATGCTGAATCTGATGATGACCTCCTACCTCTGCAGCGCGCTGCTGGTGGGCGGCTTCGGCGAGGCCGCCAAGCCCTTCCAGACCTTTGCCCAGAGGGACCTTGTGATCCCCGGCGTCTGGGCGATTTTCGCCCTGGCCGCCAAGATCCTGGACGGCGTGATCGACGTGCCCATGGCCGCCTTTACCGACGCTCTGCGCAGCCGCTGGGGCCGCCGGAGGCCGTCTCTGGTCATCGGCCTGGTGCCGCTTCTGATCTCCTTCCTGCTTTTCCTTGTGATCCCCCAGCCCCAGGGCGCGACCCTGCTCAACACCGTCTACTACGGGGTGGTCCTCTGCGTCTTCTACACCAGCTATACGCTGACCATGGTCACCTACTACGCCACCTACACCGAGATCGTGGATAATACCGAGGCCCGCAACCTGATGTCCAATGCCAAGTCGGTCTTTGATATCGTCTACTTCATTCTGGGCTATGTGGGCGTCCGGGCGCTGCTGAACGGGCTCAACATCCGTCCCGTGGCGCTGATGGTGCTGCCCCTTTCCATGACCATGCTGATCCCCCTCTTTATGATCAAGGAGCCCTCTTCTCTGGACGGGCACGCCGGCAATGAGGAGGCTTCCCGCACGGTCAATCTGTTCAGCTCGCTGCGCTACACCTTCCGCAACCGCCCCTTTATCATCTGGATGCTGGTCTATTCCTTCATGACCTTCGGCGTGCAGCTGTTCCTGGGCGGCATCAACGAGTACTTCTCCTTTGTGGGGATGAGTATGATTCTGGTGATGGTCGCGGCCTTTGTGCCCGTGCCCTTCACGCTGATCCTCTACAACCGCATCCTGCGCCGGCGCGGCTTCGGCTTTGCGTTTCGCTACGCGCTGCTCACCTTCTCCCTGGGGATGCTGAGCATGTTCGCCGTTTCCCTTCTGGGCCAGGGCATGACCAAAACCGTGCTCTCCATCGTGACGGGGCTCATCAGCTCTCTGGCCATCGGCGCGCTCTTTGCCGTGGCCTACTCGGTGCCCTCTCAGCTGGCCGCCGAGGAGGAGGAAAAGACCGGCGTCTCCAACTCCGCCATGTACTTTGCGGTGCAGGGTCTTTTTGCCGGCGTCGCCACCGGCCTCGGCACCGGCGTGGTGCTCACCGCCCTCAAGGGCTCGGAGAGCGCCGCCTCCGGCGCCATCCGGTACATGACGCTGATCGCCGCCGCCGGAACCCTGCTCTCCTTCGCGCTGACCTATACCCTGCCCAAGTCCATCGCCGGGCTTGGCAAAGCCGAGAAATAAAGGAATCTGAAACGCATGAACATCCGAAGGATCAATGGCTTTCAACTGGAAAACATGCTCCGCAACGGCCTGGCCAACCTGCAGGAATCCGAGGCGGAGATCAATCGCCTGAACGTCTTCCCCGTGGCCGACGGGGACACCGGCACCAACATGTGCCTGACCCTCTATCACGGTATCCAGGCGGCTCACAGCCGAAATGAGGTCGGGCTCTATCTGCGGGAGCTGAGCGAGGGGATGCTGCTGGGTGCCCGGGGCAATTCCGGCGTGATCCTCTCCCAGATCTTCAAGGGCTTCTGGCTGGAGCTGGCCCGCTGCAGCAGCATCGGGCCGGGCGAGCTGCGAAACGCCCTGGTCCGGGGCTACCGCACGGCCTATGGGGCTGTCATCCAGCCGGTGGAGGGGACCATCCTCACCGTGGCCCGGGAGGGCATCGAGCATATCCGCAGCCAGATCGGCAGAAACACCTTCATTGAGTCGCTGCTGAGCATGTACATCGCGGAGATGCGCAAGACGCTTTCCTATACGCCGGAAATGCTGAGCGTTCTCAAGGAAGCCGGCGTGGTGGACAGCGGCGCTCTGGGCTATATCCTCATTTTCGAGGGCATGCTCAAGTACCTCTACGGCGAGGTGCTCCACGCCCGCGAGACCCAGCCGCCCACCCACGGCGCGCCCACCACCGGGAATCTGAGTCCGGAGCTCTTCAACGAGAACAGCAGCTTTGAGGACGGCTACTGCACGGAGTTCATCCTCCAGCTGATGCGCGATCCCCGCTACACCCAGCACTTCCGTCTGCAGGACTACATCGACGATCTGAAAAACTACGGCAACTCCCTGGTGGTGATCCAGGAGGGGACCCGGGTGAAGGTGCATGTCCACACCCTCAAGCCCGCCAAGGTCATCGCGCTGAGCCAGGAATACGGCGAGTTTCTCAGCTTCAAGCTGGAGAATATGCAGCTGCAGCACAACGAGCATATTCGCCAGACCGCGGCCGGTCCCCGGCAGCCGCTGGCCATCATCGCCGTCGTCAGCGGCGAGGGCATGGCCCAATGCTTCCGGGATCTGGGCTGCAGCTGCGTCATCGACGCGAGTCAGACCATGAACCCTTCCACCCAGGAGTATCTGGACGCCTTCCGCAGCCTGCAGGCTGACTGCATTGCGGTGCTGCCCAATCATGTGAACGCCATCCCCGCCGCCGAGCAGGCGGCCGGGCTCTTTGGCGGCACCCGGATCGAGGTGCTGCCCAGCCACAGCATGACCGAGGGCTACTTCGCCCTGGCCATGGACGTGCCGGACAGCAAGGATGTGGACTACCGGCTGCGGCTTCTGCGCTCCGGTCTGCAGAGCGTGCTGAGTCTGGCGCTCACCACCGCCGCCCAGGATTATGACAGCGGCCCGGTGCCCTGCCGCAAGGGCCAGCAGATCGTTCTGAAGGGCAAGGAGATCCTTGCCGCCGGAGACGAGGAGCTCAGCTGCCTCAGCGCCGCCCTGGATAAGCTGCCGGAGGCCGAGGACAAGGAAACCTGTCTGCTGTTCCGGGGCGCCGGCGTCAGTCAGGAGTCTGAGGAGGCCCTGGTGGAGGCGCTGAGCCGGCGCTTCCCCATGCTGGAGATTAGCGTGCTGGACGGCGGACAGCCGCTGTACCGCTGGCTGCTGGGCCTGAGCTGAGGAGACGAGATGAGCATCAACTTGATTATCTGGCTGATCATCGGCCTCATTCTGTTCTTTTTCCTCTTCCCCACCTGGATCATGTCCGGCGTGCTGTATACCGTTCTGCTGGTCCGCAACAAGCCAGAGAAGTGGGGGCGGGAGTGCAGCATCCCGGAGGATGCGGAATACCGGGGCATGTTCGACGAGGGCATCGCCTGGAATGATCGCTATGCCGCCTGCAAGCGGCCCGTCTCCGTCACCAGCGACGGGCTCCGGCTCCAGGGCGAGTTCTTTGACTTCGGCTCGGACCGGGCGGTCATCATCGTCCCCGGGCGGATGGAGTCCTGCCTGTACTCCTACTACTTTGCCGAGCCCTACCGCGCCGCGGGCTACAGTGTGCTGGTCATCGACAACCGGGCCCACGGTCTGAGCGAGGGGAAGTTCTGCTCCCTGGGCGTAAAGGAATGCCGGGACTTGCTGGCCTGGGGGCGGATGCTCCACGAGGACTGCGGGATCGAGAAGGTCGTGCTCCACGGCATCTGCATCGGGGCCGCCGCTTCCCTCTACGCGCTCATCAGGCCCGACTGTCCCGCCTACATGGCCGGCATGGTAGCCGACGGCATGTATACCACCTTCTATGAGTCCTTCAAGAATCACATGAAGGAGGACCATCATCCCAACTTCCCCTTCTCGCTGGAGGTGATGGGCCACATCCGTCTCTACGGCGGCGCCAATGTGGTGACCGACGGGCCGATCCGCCGGATCTCGGAGCTGAGAAAGCCCATTCTCTTCCTGCAAAGCCGGGAGGACCGCTTTTCTCTGCCGGAGAAGGCCCAGGTCCTCTTTGACAAGTGCAGCGCCCCCAAGACCCTGCGCTACTTTGACAAGGGCGCCCATTCCCGCATCCGCGTCAACGCCCCGGAGGAGTATGACCGGGCCGTCACGGAGTTTTTGAAAACGGTGTGAACAGCTCTGCTGCGAACATAATTTTGCGGTCCCTGACCGCGGAAAGGAGAACCAAGCATGGATATTAAGCCCTCCAACGTTCTGACCATGGGTATCCTGGCCCTTGCTTTCATGGGCACCGGCATCCTGGGCATCATCTTCGGTGCCATCGGCAAGAACAAGGCCAAGGCCTACGTCGACTACTACGGCGAGACCACCGGCCAGGTGAAGGCCGGCAGCATCATGTCCAAGATCGGCTTCATCGTCGGCATCATCATGACTGTGATCTGGGTGATCTACATCATCCTCTTCGCCGTCGCAATGGCCAACTATTAATCCCCAGAGAGAAAAGAGAGATCGGGGACCCGCTCCGCGGGTCCCTCCTCTCCCGCTTCCCAACCGCTCGAAGAGAGGAGTATCATCATGACTTGTCCAAAATGCGGCGCTAGCGTGAATCCCGGGACCAAGTTCTGCGTCAACTGCGGCGCTGTTCTGAACTATCCCGAGCAGCAGAACCTGGCGCCTGTCAGCCCCGCCGCGCCGGCGATCACCCCCAGCAACGTGCTGACCTGGGGCATTCTCGGCGCCGCCTTCGCCTGCACTTTCTTTCTCAGCTTCCTGGGCATCATCTTCGGCGCCATCGGCCTGAAGAAGGCCAACTCCTACCTGGCCGTCTACGGTCCCGGCTCCACCCAGGTGAAGGTCGGCCACATTCTGTCCAAGGTGGGCATCATCGCAGGCAGCATTCTTGCCGTTCTGTGCCTGGTTTACTTCGCTGTCATCATCGGCATTGCGCTGGATTAACGATCCGGCCTGTTTGAAAACAAAAAAAGCGGGAACAATGAGAGAGGAGGCGGCAGTCATGAAAGCCGAAAGGACCATGCGCCGCTCAATCCTCCGAAAGGCGGTCAAAGCCCTCCTCATGTTCCTGCTTTGTTTTTTGCTGCTTTCCTCCTGCCTCACCGTTGCGATCACCCGCCTGGCCTTCGGCCGCCGGGATGAGGTCCCGCCTACGGAGCAGCTCTATGAAGAGGCCGAAACCGGTCCCCGCGAGGCCGTCTCCTTTGTATCGGACGGCCGCCGCCTGCAGGGCTGGCTCTACGGCACCCGCCGGGACTGCCGGGGGCTGATCGTGGTGATCCACGGCCTGGGCGGCGGCGCCGACAGCCACCTGCCGGAGATCCGCCGCTTTGTTTCCGATGGCTACGCGGTCCTCGCCTACGACGGCACCGGCACCCGCAGGAGCGAGGGCTGGGGCGTGCGCGGCCTCGCCCAGGCCAGCGCGGATCTGGAGGCGGCGCTGGGTTATGTGCAGCAGGACACGGCGCTGCAAAAGCTCCCCCTGCTGCTCTATGGCCACAGCGCCGGGGCCTATGCCGCCGCGCTGGCGCTGCCGGAGCACCCGGAGGTGCTGGGGGCGGTCTGCCTGGCCGCCTTTGACCGGCCGGAGGAGGAGATGCTGCTCCACGCCCGGCGCTATGCGGGCATCCTGGCGGATGTGGAAGAGCCCTTCCTGCGCGCTTCCCTGGCGCTGCTCTTCGGCCCGGATTTTAACGCCTCCGCGGCCCAGGCGCTTTCCCGCTGCTCCACGCCGGTGCTGATCGCCGCGGGAGCTGCGGACGAAGTCGTCCCGCTCCCGGTCAGTCTGATCGGGCGGGCAGATGAGATCAGCAACCCCAACGCGTCCACGCTGCTCTGCGCCGGCGGACACGATGATTTCTGGCTGAGCCCGGAGGCCCGGATGCTCCGCGCCCAGGTCCTGCAGGGCGCTGCGAGAGATCCACTGGGCTGCGCGGAGCTGGACGAGACCGTGATGCAGGCCATTCTGGATTTTTACACAGTCGCATTGGAATCCGCCAGCGGCGCCGCCTGACCGCGCCGAACAGACAGAGCCCCGGCATCCTCACGAGGAGGATGCCGGGGCTCTGTCCATTATCCCATTATCTTTTTTCCTGGGTCTTGCTCTTCAGCCACGCGTCCAGAAAGCGCATTTGCTCCGGCGTGTGGAACCAGTGTTCCCCGTTTTCCATCACCGTCAGGCCGGCGCCCTGCTCCCTGGCAAAGGCCGCCATGTTCTCCGGGGCGGTCATGCAATCCTTGCTGCCGCAGAGGATCTCGGTCGGCGTCTTCCAGCGGATGGGATGCGCCCGGACCCAGCGCAGATAGTCCCAGGAGAGCTCCTCACCGGGCGGGGCGGGGATCACGCCCTTCGCCTGCAGCTCTTCCTCCGAAACGCCGGCCCGGCGCATCATGTCCAGAATCAGCCGCTCCATCTCAACGATGGGCGAAATGAAAAAGGCTTTGCGGATCATCTCGTCGATCTGCGCGTGCATGCAAAAATACGCGCCGATGCTGTTTGCGATCAGGCAGATGCTGTCGTACTCGTCCCGCAGGCGGATCACCGCCGCCCGGATTTCCTCGCCCGCTTCCCAGGGCGCGGCGCTCCGAAGGTCCAGCCCGATCACCCGGCTAGCGGGAAAGAGCGGCTTGAAATGCTCGCTCTCCGCGGCGCTGCCGCCCTTCCCGTGAACGTACAAAACCAGTTCTTTCATGGCTCGCTCCCGATCAGCGTTGCCCTGCAGGGGGCGCCCTCCGCCCCGCCCAGGTTCAGCGGAGCCGCGTGCAGGAGATAGACGCCCTCCTCCACGTCCTGCAGCCGGATTCCCTCCAACAGGACCACCTCCGCGCCCAGCAGGATGAGGTGCACCTCCATGGACGCCTCCTCCGGGCCGACCGTTTGGGATTCGTTTCCGAAGAGGCGCAGCCCCGCTGCGGCAAACACGCTCGCCCCTTCCGCCGTGAGAACGGCCTTCCCCTTGATCAGAATCCGTTCGGCCGCCCGGGCATCCCACTCTCGGGCGGTTTTCAGAATCTGCGCCGCGTCCTCCGCCAGGATCGGTCCCTCATGGGCCAGCACGGCGGCATAGCCCACGAAGCGCTCCAGCTCCAGCCGGTCGATGCTCTTCCCGTCGGCCAGAAAATGCAGCGGCGCGTCAACATGGGTGCCGTTGTGGGCGCACATGCGGAAGGCGCTCAGGTTGTACAGCGCGCCGTCGCTGATCTTCTGCAGCTGGCTTTTCTCCGGCTTCGGGTCTCCGGGATACACCGCGCAGCCGAACACCTCCTGGGAAATGTCATAGATTCTCATTTTCTCTCCTTTTCTCCTGTACGAGGCGAAAAAGTCCGCGAGGTTTCCTGCATTTTACGTCTGATGGGCAGTTTTCGATATCCCTTTCCGTCAGTCGATCGGGACGAGCTCATAGTCCCGGCTGCCCAGGCCCAGCTCCGCCGCGGCCTCCACGGTGTGGATGCCGTGCTTCTCCTCCATGCGCCGGATCAGCGCCGCCTTGCCCGGATCGTCGGCGTTCACCACCGCGTCATAGCAGGCCTGGTCCAGCGCCACCGGGTCGGTGGAGGCGAAAATGCCCAGGTCCGCCATCTCCGGTTCATGGGGATTGCCGTCGCAGTCACAGTCCACGCTCAGGCGGTTGGCCACCGAGATATACAGCATATTCTCCGCGCCCACATAGCCCATCACGGCCTTGCAGGCGTCGGCCATGGACTCCAGAAAGGCGTCCTGCCTGGCGAGTCTGACCCACATCAGCTTCGGATTGGTGGTTTTGCCGGCGGTGTGGATGTTGGCCTTGCCGTGGGTGGAACCGATGCCGATGGCGATATTCTTCAGCGCCCCGCCGAAGCCCGCCATGGCATGGCCTTTGAAGTGTGAGAGGATCAGCACGGAATCGTAGTTCTTCAGCCCGCTGCCGACAATATCCTCCGTCAAATGAAAGCCGCCCTCCACCGGGATGCCGAACTCACTGAGCTAATCCATGATTTCTACAGGCTCGTTACACCTTGTACTCGCGCTTCACAATGGCTTTCTAGTGTTTGGGTTTATCTTGCCGTATGACGCCCGAGGCCATGCAGCACTTCACTATAGTGCAGACCATCTTCGGCACCAGCGGAACAATCTGTTCCTAATGGAGGTAGTTGCTCTTCTCACTCTCCCCTGACGTCAATTCCTCTTTGAGTTTTTCAATCTGCCCATGAAATTCTGTAGATCGATTGACATTTCGAGAAAAATATTTATAAGT
>ODAI013277590.1_pt1 | contig 21094 bp, 19 predicted proteins | sample 1539321 | NCBI WGS metagenome assembly ODAI01 (sample SAMN02144231, study PRJEB22623) | gut metagenome | biome: sheep rumen | host: Ovis aries | place: New Zealand | reverse complement strand
TTAATGATGCATATAACGCGGCACCCGAATCTATGGAGAATGCGTTCCTTAATTTCTCTAAGATCGCAGACGGCAGGAGAAAGGTCCTGGCATTAGGCGGTATGCTCGAACTGGGAGATTATGCTCCCCAGCTTCACGAGATGACCGGAAAGGCTTGCGCAAAATACGGCTTTGACAAGATCTTCATAACCGGTGAGAACACCGAGGATTTTATCAGGGGCGCGCACATGATAAATATGGATCTTGAGATATCAAGATGCCGTGATACCAAAGATGTGTCGGCAAGGCTTTCCGAATACCTTAAGGACGGCGATGCGGTGCTCTTCAAGGCTTCGCATTCGTTCGGGTTTGAGAAGCTCGCGAAAAAGTTTATTGAGAAAGGCAATTCTTAACATATGGCTCAGGAAAAGCGCAACAGAGAGCATATGACCGATATAGAAAAGCTCATCGAGCCGGTGGGTGATGCCTTTACTATCCCTGAGGAAGCAAAGGTCCATACGGACATGAACCTCAATACGGTCAACGTGCCGATGCTGCTCATGGTATTTGTCATGATCGTGTTCGGACTTGTTGTCCTCTACTCGGTCTCAGGTCCTGACGCTTACGGTCTGTTCCACGATTCGGCGCACTTCCTCAAAAGACAGATAATCCAGACGGTTATCGGACTGGTCGCCTGCATCGTCATCTCGTTCATCCCCATCTGGGTATTCTCACAGAAGTGGGTCATGGTCGGCGCTTTCGGAGTCAGTCTTGCACTTGCGTTCTGGACGCTTGCCGCGGGCGTTGGTTCCGAGCACGGTGCAACAAGATGGGTCAACGTAGGTCCTATCCAGTTCCAAAGCTCAGAGGTTATCAAGGTAGCCTTGATCGTGGCCTTCGCAAGCTACAGAGCCGCCGCGGATAAGTTAAGGCGTGACGGCAAGCTCCCGGTCGCTAAGACGGCGCGCGGCAGGGCGATAACACATGCGGTCGTCGATTTTATCGTGCCGGTCACGGCTATCATACTGGTCGACATCGTCATCATCATGCAGCCTCACGTTTCATGCTTCATCATCATCGGAGTCGTTATCTTTCTGAGTGCTCTTGTTTCCGAGATCCCGTTCAAGTCATGGATCGTCGGCGGAGGACTTATGTTAGGGTTAGCCCTTTTGCTCGGCGGCATCATCTTTGCGATCATGCCAAATGACAGCAGAGACAAGCTCATGAAGAACTATTCACACGTTTTCAAGCGTATTGCGATCTTCAGACAGGGTGACGATGACGAGGAAGATCCCGATAACACTCTTACAAAGGATGACACGAGGCAGATCGACAATGCCCACAACGCGCTCGGTTCGGGCGGAATGTGGGGCGTCGGCCTCGGTAATTCCCGTTCCAAATACAATTACGTCGCAGAGGCGCAGAATGACTATATATTCTCAATCTATGTGGAGGAGACCGGGTTCGTCGGCGGCATGATCCTGATAATCTTGTATATGATCATGTTCGTCATGTGCGTCCAGGTAATATTGCGTGCCGACGGCATCTTTGCGCGGACGGTTGCGACAGGCTGTACCGCGCTGATCTTCGTCGAAGTTCTTATGAATATCTCGGTTGAGCTTCAGGTCATTCCTGCCACCGGTGTTACGCTTCCTTTCTTAAGCTACGGCGGTACGGCGCAGATCATGCTCCTTGTTGCGTACGGCCTTATCCTTTCCGTATCCAAGTACGGCAAGAGGCCCAGGCAAAAGAAGAATAAGCGTATAGCGAAAAAGGCGGCGTAACCGTTCATGGAGCACCGTTTCGCGATAATCGGCGGAGGAACCTCCGGACATATCAATCCTGCACTTGCCATTGCAGGTACCCTTAATGATGGTTTCGCCAAAAGGGGCGATACCTGTAAATTCATTTTCTGCGGAAGGAAAGACGGCCTTGAGGGCGAACTGATCCCTGCGGCAGGCTATGAGTTCGTGGATATCGAATCCAGACCTTTTCCGACCAGACCTTCAGTCAAGCTCGTAAAAGCCCAGATATCACTGGCAAGAGGCAGGAGACAGGCGATAGAATTCCTTAAGCAATTCCGTCCCGAGGCCGTTATAAGTACGGGCGGATTTGTCAGCGCTCCGCTTATCCTCGGAGCAGCAAGACTCGGCATTCCCGTTATGCTCCATGAGGCGAATGCTTTTCCGGGCCGTGCGAACAGGCATCTTTCCAAGGGCGCGGCACTCGTCATGACAGGCTTCCCCGATCAGGAATCCGTCTTTTCCAAAGCAAAGAGAGTGGTATATACCGGCAATCCTGTAAGAAAGATAATGTTCGGAAACACTTACGAAGGCGCCAGGGAAAAGCTCGGGATACCCGAAGGCAAAAAGTTTGTCTTTGCCATGGGCGGCTCATTAGGCTCTGCAACGATCACCGGATTTATTCTTTCGTGTGCCAGAAAACCTGAGTTCGCTGATGTTAAGTTCGTCTTAAGCTGCGGCAAGCACAATACGGTCGAGATCACCGATGAAGACAGGAACCTTCCCAATCTCGATATCAGGGAATACATTACCGATACCAATCTCTACCTTGCAGGAAGCGACGTCTGTATACTTCGTGCAGGTGCCGTAACATGCGCCGAGATAACAGCGACCGGGGCATGCGCGATAATGGTGCCTTATCCTTATGCGGCGCATGACCACCAGACTTACAATGCAAATTCCATTGCCAAAAGGGGAGGCGGAATAGTCGTTACCGATGAAGACTGCGGTTCCGGAAAGCTAATTCCCGTTCTGACTGACCTTCTGAATGATGACGCCAGGCGCGAGCAGATCAGGAAATGCGCTGCCTCACAGGCTATACCCGATACAGATGAGCGCATTTTCCGTTCGATTGCCGAAGCGCTCGGGATACAAGATTGATAGAATAGCTTTATGGATGATAACGAACTCGACAGACTGTTTGGAATAGACGGCGGAGATGATGGCTCCGGCGCGGATGACTCTGAACATTTGCAGATCGAGAAGTCCAAAGACAGGAAAGAAGCCGTAAAACCCGAAGCTAAGCAGAAATCAGGATCAGGGAAGAATGAGTCCTCGGAGGAAGATCCCGGGGAAGAATCCTCAGAAAAAGGTCCCGTTGACAAAAAAGCTGAAACGGAGCAAACAGAAAGTGAGGGCTCCGGGAAGGAAGCCGGAGACGAAGACAAGAGCGATTCTCAGGCAGCGGAAGAAGAGAACGGCGAAGACCAAAAGAGTGAGGAAGAGCATGGCGGAGAGTCAGACGAAGATGAAACCAAGCCTTCAGAAAAGCCTTCCGTAGAACACCGCAAAGAGACAAAGCCCGGGAAGAAAAAGCCGAAGGTCAGGATCACGGGATTCGGTATCGGCGTAATAGTCTTCTTTGTCATCGTTATAACTTTGATAATGCTGCTCTTGTTCCTTCCTGCTTTCAGAGTGCGCTCTGTCACGATCGAGGGCAATATCGAACTGACCGACGAGGAAGTATTGAATGAAGTCGGCCTCAAGTACAACGCGCATCTCATGAGCGGCGTCAGCGGCAATATCCTCGATATTCTGAGCCTTAATTACGGCAAGACCGAAGAGCGGATCAGAAGAGAGAATCCTTATATCTCGGATATCTCGATATCCATCAGGATACCGTCCGAGGTCAGGATAAACGTCTCGGAGAGAAGAAAGATAGCTTACGTAAGCACTCCGGACGGCTATATAGCACTTGACCGTAACGGGACAGTATTAGAGCTCAACTCCGGAAAGGTAAAGCAGAACGTAAGTCCGATAGTGTACGGTGTCGGCATCGAATCGGCAAGGCTCGGTGAGAAGGTAGTGGTAAGGGATCAGAACGCTTACAATAACGCGATAGTTGTCCTGGGAGCCATCCTCGCGGCCGACAATGCCACCATCGGTGACAACTTCAATATGTTCGAACACACGACGGAAGTACGCATTATCCCTAGCGGTTATATTTTCCTGACTGTCTATACTGCCAGCGGCAAGCCGGTCCAGATCAAGCTCAACAGGACCGACAAGATAAACGATAAGATGTCCAAACTGCTGTATCTGTTCAATTCCAATGCCTTTGACCAGGTTACGATCAAGGGAACTCTGGACATGACAGGCGATGAATTTATCTTCAACGCAAACAGTGACACAAACAGGAACAGGATTACTGAAACAGAGGCCGGCACTGATAATAAAGACGGCGCAAACGACGGCCAGAGCGGTGATCAGAACGGTGATGCAAACACCGGTACTCCCGCAGAATAAAATAATAAATAATTTGATATTACCTAAAAAGTTTACAATTTAATGATAAAATGTATTCGTATCTTACAATACGGAGTTAAATGACCCCGTTTGTATTGAATGAAAAAATCTTTTGGGATAAAATCCAAAATGATGTATTGTATAACATAATTATATTTTTATATCGTACGGGACAAAAACAGTTTTTTACGGAGGAATTTAGGATGTCTGAGAGCAAGCACAGCTATTCAATGGACGAATCGAATGTTGCCAGCATTAAGGTAATCGGTGTCGGCGGAGGCGGAAGCAATGCTGTTAACCGCATGGTCGAGAGTGGCGTCCAGGGCGTTACATTTATCGCCATTAACACAGATAATCAGGCGCTTGCCCGCAACAAGGCTGAAATAAAGATCCAGATCGGCGAGAAGGTCACAAGAGGCCTCGGCTGCGGAGCTGACCCCAGTGTCGGTGAGAAGGCTGCCGAAGAGTCCCGCGACGAGATTGCTGAAGCTATCAGAAATACAGACATGCTCTTCGTAACAGCAGGCATGGGCGGTGGTACCGGTACAGGTGCTGCTCCTGTCGTAGCTCAGATCGCAAGAGATCTCGGTATCCTTACAGTCGCAGTTGTCACCACACCGTTCACTTTCGAAGGCGGCAAGAGAGCTGCAAACGCTGAACGCGGTATCCGTGAGCTTCAGAAAGCCGTTGACTCCCTCATCGTTGTCTCCAACGATAAACTCCTTGACGTAGTAGATGAGAGCACTTCCTTCGAGGAAGCTTTCAATATGGCAGATCAGGTTCTCAAGTTCGGTGTCGCAGGTATTTCCGACCTCGTTGCTATCCCCGGACTCATCAACCTCGACCTTGCGGATGTTACCCGTGTCATGAAGGATGCCGGTATCTGCCACATGGGTATCGGCCGCGCTTCCGGAGAGGACCGTGCACAGGTCGCTATCAAGCAGGCTATCAACTCACCTCTGCTTGATACAACTATCGAAGGCGCAACAGGCGTAATCCTCAACTTCACAGGCGGACGCGGAATGAGACTTTCCGAGATCGATGCAGCTTCATCCATCGTTCGTAACGAGGCTTCTCCCGAGGCTGAGATCATTGTCGGTGCGGTTGTTGACGACTCCCTTGAGGATGAGCTCATGATCACCGTTATCGCATCAGGCTTCGACAATACCGTAAACGCAGGTGTCGGCCACAGAGCAAGCACATCAGTTCTGTCGAGAGAGAATCCTAACATTATCTCTTCAAGACAGGTTACTTCTTCACAGACCAGAACAGAATATATTCCGAGACAGCAGCAGTCTGCACCGGAACCGGCACCCGCACCTGTTCAGCATGCGGCTCCCGGCTTCAGATTCGGTGATGATTCTGTTGCCCCTGCAGCTCCTGCACAGCCTGCACCCGCACCTGCACAGCAGATCCCGATGCAGCCCCAGCAGCCTGCTCCCGTACAGCAGATCCCGATGCAGCAGCCTCAGCAGCCCGCACCTGCACAGCCTCAGGCTCCCGTACAGATGGGCGGCAGACCTCAGGCTAATGTTGCTCCCCAGCCGGATGCAAAGCCTGCTCAGAAGTCGGCTAAGCCTTGGTTCATGTTCGGCAAAGACGGTCAGTAAGAATAAATGATCTGCATAAAGTGCGGTAAGAATAACGATAAGGTCCTTGATTCAAGGCCTACCGAAGACGGATATTCCATCAGACGACGCCGTGAATGCATAGAATGCGGATACAGGTTTTCGACTGTCGAAAGGATCGAAGACCTGAATCCGACAGTCATAAAGAAGAACGGAACAAGAGAACCGTTCATGGCCGATAAGATCATGGCCAGCCTGAACATTGCATGCTCCAAACGGGGAGTAACGACTCAGGACAAAGAAAAGATCGTTGCCGAAATAACCGATAAAGTTAACAACATCTACAACCGCGAGATAACGAGCTCGGAGATCGGTGAATACATAATGAACCGTCTGAGGAATATGGATAAGGTAGCGTATGTTCGCTTCGCTTCCGTATACAAGGATTTCACCGATCCTCAGTCGTTCGCCGATGAGGTCAGCAGGATATCAGATGAGACATCCGGTCCTCAGAGTGTTAACAAGCCGCAGAACGGCAGGGAAATACAATAAACTTGTAACGAGGGGTGATTAAATGGCAGTTAATAAAGTCTTGCTGGTAGATGATGATCCGAACATCATCGAAGTGCTTAAGCTTTATTTCGAGAAGGAAGGTTACCAGGTATCAACCTGCATGCAGGGCGACAGGGCTATCAGTGTATTTTCACAGTTCAAGCCCGACATCGTTCTTCTTGACCTGATGCTTCCCGGAATGGACGGAAATGACATCTGCCGTGAGATCAGAAAGACTTCTGATACCCCCATCATAATGCTTACAGCACGTACTGATACGTTAGACAAGATCATCGGTCTTGAACTCGGTGCTGACGATTACATCCCGAAGCCGTTCGAGCCTAAGGAAGTCCTCGCAAGAGTTAAGGCTGTCCTCAGACGTACAGAGAAGAGAGACAGCGGCAACGCTGCCGAGGCTGAATCTGGCAAGCCTGATGACATCATCACATATCCCGGCTTCTCGGTCGACAAGATCCGTTATGTCGTTACAGTTGACGGCAATGAGATCTATATGCCGCCGAAGGAGCTTGAACTTCTTTTCTTCCTCGCATCCAATCCCAACCGCGTTTTCACCCGTGAGCAGCTCCTTGAAAACGTTTGGGGTTATGACTTCTACGGGGAATCCCGTACTGTTGACGTACACATCAAGAGGATCAGAGAGAAGATCGAGAATCCCGACAGGGAACAGAACTGGTGCATTAAGACTGTCTGGAGCAAGGGTTATAAATTCGAGACGAGGTAATCCATGGCTCCCAAGGCTGACGGCGGCAGGAAGATCTCGGCAAACTTTGCCGTTTTCATAATTACATTCCTTGTATTTACCACCCTTGTGGTTTTTGCCGTTCTGCTGTTCCTCTCTTATGAGAATATGTACAATAACCTTGTCATAAAGGTTATTAACGGAACCGACACCGTCGGTCGTAATCTTGCGTCTGATATCACATCGCTTACTTCCATGCAGCCCGGTGAGTTCAGATACACCATGGATAACGACGGTTCTGAAAACTTTAAAAACTCGCGTATTGTGGACCGCTTTGTTAACTCGGAGATATACCGGGAGAGCGGTTCCATTTATTTTGTTGATAAGGATGGCAGGATCTTAAGCCGTAATTCAAGGGAATTCGAGGCTGAAGACAGCCTTGCCGTCAAGGAGGGCACAGGCAGAAACTCATATCTGGCTGATGAGGATGTTCTTTCGCTGATCAGGCAAGCAGAGAAAGACGGAAAAGCCGGATCGAGCAGCCAAAAGCCAAGGAGCGTTACCTCGACCTATTGTACAAAGGTCAGCGGAACACCGTATTTTATCCTCGTCAAGAACTATGAGACTACGATGGCTACATTCACCGAATACATCAACGTTATCTTCGTTCCCGCGATGATAGCGATGGTTATTTCCATCATACTCTACGCTGTATTCGTATACTTAAGCCTTATGCCTATCAAGGAGATCTCGCGCGCCATCGCAAGCGTCGCGGAAGGCGATTTCTCCGTCAGAGTCAGCCGCAGGTTCTCCGTGCCCGAGGATTATTCGAGCTTTGCGGTTTCTTCGGAGTTTACCGAGATGGGCATGACGGTCAACAACATGATCGAATCGCTCGAGAATGCCGAGCGCGACAGGGAGATGTTCATCTCCTCGATCGCGCATGATATCAGGACTCCGCTCACGTCGATCAACGGCTTCGTTACCGCCATGACAGACGGAACGATACCTCCCGAAAAGCATGACCACTACCTGATGCTCATAAAGCAGCAGTCTGACAGGATCAGGACTCTGGTTACACAGATGACCGAGGCTTCATCACTGTCACATGTTGACCCCAAGATGATGGAAGATTTCAACATCAGCGACATGATCAACGATATCATCGATAACCTTGAAGCACAGCTTTCCAACAAGGATATCACCATCATCAAGTCGCTCGATCCCGGGCCCGGCATAACCGCCTACGGCGATGCACAGCAGCTCTGCAGGGTCATAATCAACATCATTACGAATGCTATCAAATTTACCCCTCAGGGCGGTTCGATTAAGGTGTCAACAACATCAGAACCCAGAAACAGAAGGATCATGATCCAGGTTGAGGATTCCGGTGCCGGTGTTGAAGAATCTAAGCGTAAGAGGATCTTCGAGAGCTTCTATAAGGCAGACCCGTCCCGCAAGGTCGAAGGCTTCGGTCTCGGACTTTATATCTGCAAGCAGATCCTTGCGGCACACGGTCAGACCATATCCTGTGAGGACGGCACCGAATTAGGCGGCGCAAGATTCGTTTTCTATTTCCCGTTCCCGCCCGAAAAGCAGGGATGATATGCCTCGGATATCACGTTCAAAACTTGCTGATCAGACATGGGACGCGCTTTGCAGAGCGTTTCCCGATTCTGCCTGCTCGCTTGATTTCGATCTGCCCGAAAGACTTGCGATAAGAGGAATATTGTCCGCGCAATGCACCGATAAAAGGGTTAATCTTACTTCAAAGGAACTTTTCGATAAGTACCCTGACATGAGTTCTGTCGCTGATGCTCCGGATGAGGACATAGCTGCTGTTATCAAGCCGTGCGGACTGACTGCCTCCAAGACCGCTTCGGTCAAGGAGTTCGCTTCCCGTTTCGTGAATGAATGGGGAGGAGTCATCCCCAATGACGTTGACGAACTCATGAAGGTCAGGGGAATAGGCAGAAAGATAGCAAATCTTATCGTCGGTGAGATCTATCAGACACCTGCGGTCGTTGTGGATACGCACTGCAAGCGCGTTATGAGACGTATCGGAATAACCGATTCTGAAGATCCCGCACGTGTTGAGAAGGATATTATGAAGGTATTTGATAAAGATAAGTGGATAGCGATCGGACATCTGTCGGTCGATCTCGGAAGGACTTACTGCAAGGCCCAGTCACCTGACTGCGGAGCATGCCCGCTTTCCGGTTTTTGCGGGAGGAGGATCTGATGGGCAAGGTCAGCCTCGCAAGTCCCGTTTCAGTGCTTTACGGCATAGGTCCCGCTGCCGCGGACCGTCTTGCCAAGCTTGAGATCAACACGGTCTACGATCTCATCACATTCCTTCCGTGGAGATATAACGACTGGACATCGGTTGCACGTGTCTCTTCCTGCGAGAGCGGCAATGAAGCTTCGCTCTATCTGACAGTAATGAGTACGCCTTCCGTTAATATCAGGAGCCGCGCCAAGAACGTCAGCTTTATGGCCGGGGACGAGTCCGGAAGGATAAAGCTCATGTTTTTCAATTCGCCTTATATCGCGAACAAATTCGCTGTAGGCGACAAATGCTTTGTCCACGGTGAGCTTACTTATTTTGCCGGCACTCCGCAGATGGTCAATCCCTTCATGGAGAAAGCTGACAAGGTAAATACATCCGAGCTTGTAAGACCCGTATATCATATGACGGCGGGGATTACTTCCAGACAGTTGTCCAGATGGATAAAGACCGCGCTCGATCTCTGCGGTGAAGAACTCAAATGCTGCATACCCGAACAGGTCATGCAGAAGGAGAACTTCGTGCCCATGGCCGAAGCTTACAGGAAGGTCCATTTCCCGGAGACACTTGATGAAGCGGCATCGGCACGCCGTCAGATAGCTTTTGAGGAGCTTATCTTATTAGGTGTCGGAATGAAGCTCTACAACCGCGGCACCAGCGTCAAAGAGGTCGCCGAACAGGTCGTTCCCGAGAGCGGATCCGAGCTCGCAAAAGACGTTGCCGTTCGCTGGAAAAAGATAGTCGAAGGCTTAGGCTTCACGCTTACCGGCGACCAGCGCAAAGCGATAATCGATATCCAGAAAGACATGATGACCAACGTACCGATGAACCGTCTGGTCCAGGGAGACGTAGGCTCAGGAAAGACCGCTGTCGCTATCCTTGCGATGGCTATGACGGCTCTCATGGGAAAGCAGTCCGTCATGCTCGCGCCAACCTCGGTCCTCGCAAGACAGCATTACGACAATGCATGCAGGATCCTTAAAGGAAGCGGCATCAATGTCGTTCTTCTCTTAGGCAAAACGAAAGCTTCCGTAAAGAAGGAGATCAAAGAGCAATTAAGAGACGGCGAGGCTTCCGTCATTATCGGAACACATGCGCTCCTTACCGATGATATAGAGTTTGCCGACCTGGCACTTGTCATTGCTGATGAGCAGCACAGATTCGGCGTTAAGCAGAGGGAGAAGCTCCTCATTAAGAAAGATCCCGAAAGCGGCATCAACAGCGTGCATAACCTCGTCATGACGGCAACTCCTATCCCGAGAACGCTCGCCATGGTGCTTTACGGCGATATGAAGACGTCCGTGATCAGGGAGAAGCCTGCGGGAAGACAGGCGATAACCACATGGTTTGCGGCTTCCAAAGACAGCTCTGATACAAGGGACGCGCTTGTCTCCATGCTCGAGTCGGGACAGCAGGCCTACATAGTCTGCGCAAGGATCGACGAGAACGAGGACGAGATCTCGGATGACAGTATCATCGGACGCGAAGGTTCTGACGAGAGCGAGATCACTTCCGTTATCCAGATGAAGAGCAGGCTCGATGAGACAGGTATTACGAAGAGGTTTCCGGCCGCGGTTCTCTACGGTTCCATGAATGAGCAGACAAAGCTCGATACGATGGAGAAGTTCCTTTCCGGCGAGATAAAGATCCTCATTTCCACAACCGTTATCGAAGTCGGAGTCGATAATCCGAGAGCGAATATAATGATCATAATGGATGCGGACAGGTTCGGCCTTTCAACGCTTCACCAGCTCAGAGGCCGTATCGGCAGAGGTAAAGAGAAGTCTTATTGTATACTGGTATCCGAATCCAAGTCAGAGCTTGCGCTTACGAGAATGAGGCTTATGTGCGAGTCTCAGGACGGCTTTGAGCTGGCCCAGAAAGACCTTGAGATAAGAGGCCCGGGTGATTTCTTCGGAACGAGGCAGCACGGTATACCGACGCTCCGCGCGGCAAATCTCTATACGGATCTGACCATCGCTTCCGACGCGTGTGACGCTGTCAACGCGGTGCTCGCGAAAGGCGGCAGCGAGGCAGAGCTCCTCGAGAAGAACATAGAAGAGATGTTCGAGCTCAGATTCGGTTCGAAGATGGGAGTATTGTGATATGCCTAGAGTAATAACGGGAAGATTCAGGGGAACGGTGCTTTTCGCGCCTGAAGGGGATAAGACGAGGCCGACTACAGATAAGGTCAAGGAGGCATTGTTCTCAATCATTCAAAACGATGTTCCCGGAAGTGAATTCCTAGATCTTTTCGCAGGCTCCGGGCAGATAGGAATAGAGGCCGTAAGCCGCGGAGCTGTGCGCGCCACACTGGTCGATAAGGGCGGCGATCCGGCAAGGATAATATCCAGAAATCTCGAGAAGATCCGCATGAAGGATTCGCCTGAGATCAGGTTCATCAAGTCCGGTTATATACAGGCACTTGAGAAACTCGCGTCAAACGGTGAGAAATTTGATATTATATTCATGGACCCTCCGTACAAGACGGTGCCTGAGGCAGCGCTTGCCGCGGGGGATATAATATGCCGGGCGGGATTGCTCAGCGAAGGCGGAATGCTCATTATCGAGCATGCGTCTGACAATCCTCCGGCAGAATGCTTGGCGGAATTAAAAAGTGTTCGTTCTTGTAGTTATGGGACTACCGTGATAACATTTTTTAAGAAACGCGCGGAGGAGACGGTAAGTTGAAGGTAATGCTTTTCCCGGGGACGTTCGATCCCTTCACGAGAGGCCACAGGGACATCGCAAGGCGCGCATCCAAGCTGTGCGATGAGCTTGTTGTGGCAGTCATGGAAAACTCTGCCAAGACGCCGCTCTTCACCATAGAGGAAAGAGAGGACCTGATCAGGAAGTCTCTTACCGGCGAGGAACCGGGCCACATCAGGGTCATGAAGTGGGACGGACTTCTGGTCGACCTCTATTCGGATCTCGGCTGCTGTGCCGTAGTAAGAGGCATCAGATCCGAGTCTGATTTCCGATACGAAGCAGAGCTCGCTCTGGCGAACAGACTGCTCTATCCCGGTTATGACGCCGTGCTCCTGCCCTGCAGGGACGACATGTCGCTCATATCCTCAACGATCGTAAAGGAAGTTGGTTTTTACGGCGGTGACATCTCAAAGATGGTACCTGCCGAGATACTAGAAGAGGTTAAGGACAAATTCAAGAAAGGAAGGAAACAGTAATGGAGAACAGCAATTTCAATCAGGGAGGCCAGCGCTATGATGCGATCAAGCACATTGATTACTTGATTGATATGATAAAGGACGCTTCGAGCGTACCTTTTTCGGACAAGTGCTCTATCGAGAGGACAGAGACAGTCAACTCTCTCCAGATATTGAAGAACAACCTGCCCGGAGCCGTCGCCCAGTCAAATGATATCGTATCGCGTGCACAGGATATCATCAGCACGGCACGTGAGAAGAATAAGAAGATCATTGATGACGCAAACCGCATGTATGCTATGAAGGTCAATGACCACGAGATCACAAAGGGTGCAAGGGAAGAGGCTGCGAAGATCATCGCCACCGCTGAGGCACAGGCAGAAGAACTCCGTAAGAACGCTCACCTTTATGTTAAGCAGCTCCTCGAGAACGTCAACGGAACACTTAGCGAGAATATGGCAAAGATCCAGACAAACCTCGCAGAGATCGATGCGGCTCTTACTGACAGCCAGTAATCTTTAAGATTGAACTGATCACTACTGACGGCCGCAAAACTGCGACCGTCTGTTTATAAGAACAGGGGGTATTACATGATCCTCGGTGTTGAGATAGAAAACTTTGATGTGTTCGATAAAGACCTGGCGGGCATTCTTATCGATGAGAGCATCAGCATCGCCAAAGACAGGGAAACGGCTGTCCATAACAGGTTCCGCAACCTGAATGCTTTTGTCGGCCGTAACAGTACCGGCAAGACAAGCTTTATGGGATGCCTTTCCTTCCTTCAGGATGTTATCAACGAAGGCTGTGCCCAGGCTTCCATAAGCAAGGGAAGGCCGGGCTTTGCCAATATGACTCCTGATATCTCCAAGCCTTCGATATTCAGGGTGTTCTTTAAGATAGAGGACAGTGATTCGCACAAGTCCAAGTACATCCAGTATGAGATAGGCATCGTTTCCAATATCTATAAGAGTCCTTATATCTGTTTCGAAAAAGTGCTGACAACCGTTAAAGACGGTGATGATATAAAGATCATTAAGATGCTCGATATAACTGACGGTAACGGTACTATCGTTTATTCTTCGCCCTCGGAAGAGCAGACCGGCGAAGTCTATCTTGATGACGAGCATCTTACCGCTCTGAGCCTTTACGGCAAACTGACGAAATACAAGATCTTTGTTGAGCTCCTTAAAGAGATAAGGGGATGGTTCTTCTGCAGCTTCTCTTCGGAGGAGCAGAGTTCCTATTTTAATGACGGCGGAGCTCCCGGAGGACACAAGCACCTTAACAGCATGGGTTCCAATGTCGGCAACGTCCTTGAATACATGAAGATGAAGGATGAGGCCGGATATGAAAAGACAGTATCCGAGATCAAGGCAAAGATACCTACGATGAAGCACAAGAAGAGCCTTCCGGAGGTATTGAAGGAGAGCCCGGATAAGCTGTTCCTTTATCTGCTGCTCCTGCGTGACGGAGCGCCGAGATCGACGATCTTCATCGAGACTCCGGATAAGGATCTCTACCATGACATGGTCGATATCCTTGCTGATGAGATGAGGTCATATACTCTGAAGAATCCTTATTGCCAGATAATCTTTTCGACGCACAACCCGTATATAATCGAGACTTTGTCACCCAAGGAAGTCTGGATATTCGAGAGGTCTTTCGAGAAAGACAACGGTGATGTGACGATCAGATGCGCGGGTGATGATCCGCTCGTCTGCGAAATGTTCAAACAGGGAGTCGGAATGGGCGCGATATGGTACGCAGGCCATCTGGATACCGACGAGGAAACAAACTGATATATGCTTATCGAAATACTTTCTGAAGATAAATCAGGCGCCGTAGTCGTTGAACGTTCCGTTGAGAAGATATGCAGCGCGGAAGGCGCCAAAGCACAGGTAAATGTCAGACCCCACCGCGGATGCGGAAGCCTTCCGAAGGAGCCCGATTCCAAGCCGCCGAAGTTCGCGAGTTCATTGCTGGATCTTCTTCCTGCAAAGCTGCGGGCTTACAACAACGTTTACAGGGGTAAAGAGATCATCCTCATAATCGCCATGGATTCAGACAACAACGATCCTGAAGCCTTGAGAAAAGAACTGTATGAGACCGCGCGCAAGTACGCTCCGGACATAAGGAGCATCGTCGGTTTAAGCACTGAGGAGATCGAGGCATGGATGTTAGGCGACAGGCAGGCGGTAATTGATGCATATCCGCAGTGTGATAAAAAGGTGCTTGATTCCTACGAGCAGGATTCCGTCTGCGGAACCTGGGAAGTGCTCTGCAGGGCAATAAGCGAGAACGCCGACAAGCTGATAGATATCGGTTATCCGGCTATCGGACACTACAAGGCAAGATGGGCTGAAGAGATATCCAGGTTCATGCAGCCCGAGAACAATATCTCGCCGAGCTTTAAGAATTTCAAGATGGCACTCGTCACGGCTCTGAAGAACCCTGTGCCGATCTACAGGAAACGCAGTTTCTGATGGGAAGACACATCTACGTTCACAATCCGTTCTGTGTCCGCAAATGCCCGTACTGTGACTTTTACTCGATAACAGACAGGTCATGCGCTGAGGCGTATTACGATGCGGCAGTCAAAGAGGCGCGCTTTTGGGCTGACTTTGACAAAAAGCACGGCTCTTCCGGTGATAATGGTCCCGATACCGTTTATTTCGGAGGCGGAACGCCTTCCTGCGTGCCCGAAGAGCTTGTCTGCGGGCTTCTTGAAGAGATAACCGCATCATTCGGAATTGGTTCTGACGCAGAGATAACTCTGGAAGTCAATCCTGCCTCCTTTTCGAAAGAGAAAGGAAAGAAGTATCTAAGCAGCGGTTTTAACCGCCTTTCCATGGGAATACAGTCGTTAAATGACGGCGTGCTTAAGACTCTCGGGAGGCTCCACGATTCAAAGGGCGCCATAAAGGCCCTTAACGAAGCTTTTGAAGCCGGGTTTGCCAATATTTCTGTTGACTTTATCACAGGCGTTCCGGGTCAGGACATGGAAATGATCCTTGACGGGCTTAAGACCGTTATAGACATGGGCGTCAAGCATGTGAGTACATATTCGCTCTCCATAGAGGAGAACACCCCGTTTTACGACCTTTATAAGGATTCCATCGAAGATCTGTTGACACCTGAGACGGAACGGGGCATGTATCATATGGTGAGAAGATTTCTCGGGGTGAACGGCATTATCCCTTATGAGATCTCCAACAGCAGCATCCCGGGATTTGAGAGCAGGCATAACACCGCATACTGGGACGGCGCGGATTACTATGCGGTAGGCGCAGGTGCCCACGGTTATCTGAACTCGGTCAGGTTCGGCCATGAAGATAATGTCGAGTCTTATATTAAATGCGCGTGCGCTATAAAAGAAAATGACATATTAAAGCTGCTGGGATACGCAAATGCCGCTCTGGATTCGATAGAAGGGTTCCTTTATTGTGAGGAGAGGCTCACTTTAGAGGACAAGATGAGGGAATATCCTTTTCTCAAGCTCCGCACTTCAAAAGGGATCGATACCGCCGAATTTTACAGCAGATACGGAAAAAGATTCGAAGAAATCTATAAAAATGTGCTCGAAAGCAATACCGGAAAAGGCCTGCTCGCGGTCGAAGGTCAAAGGATATTCCTGACATCCAAGGGACTCGATCTGGCTAATCTTGTTATGGAAGATTTCCTGTAAATGCCTGAAACAGGGCGTTTGGAGATTCACTATATTCTGCCTCACATTACCATTTGACTATTTTTGACTTTGATAGTATATTGTTGTTGGCACTCGGAAGAGAAGAGTGCTAATCAGACGAAAGGAGCAGATCTTGAGATGGAACTTGATGACCGCAAAAAGAAAGTACTTCAGGCTATAGTCGACGATTATGTCGCAACAAACGAGCCCGTAGGATCCAAGTCGCTCATTGAGCGTCACGACTTCAGGGTCAGCTCCGCCACATTAAGAAACGACATGGCTGAATTAGAGAGGCTCGGATTCATTGAGAAGCCCCATACTTCGGCAGGCAGGATCCCTTCCGACCGCGGTTACCGCGAATATGTCGATTCTCTTATGAAGATAGATACGCTTTCTCCCAAGGAACAGGAAGAGATAGAGTCAAATATCTCCGGCACTGTCGATGAGGCAGCTGAACTCATCAAGAGCGCCACGCACACTCTTTCCGAAGCAACGGGATTTGTATCGCTTTCCATGAGCCCCAGGCTCAGAAAGAGTTTTCTCAAGCAGATAAAGATCCTCATGATCGAGCCCGGTAAAGCTCTTGTCGTGCTTGTCCTTTCGGCAGGCGTCGTTAAGGACAAGGTCGTAAGGATCCCTAATTTCTTTACCGATGAGCAGATGATCAAGCTCTCCGGTGCGATCGAGAAGAACCTTACGGGCAAGGCCTTAGACGAGATAACCTTTGTAACGGTGGAGACCGCGGCAAAGGATACGGAGATCCCGAATCCGCTGCTCAAGCAGGTGCTCTACGAGGCTTATACCGCCATCAAGCAGGCTGACCAGCTCAGCATCTACCTTGAAGGTGAGCACAAGATGCTGGCATATCCCGATTTCGGTTCATTGGGACGCGCGAGAGATCTTCTGGGAACACTTTCCGATTCAGGCATGGTCGCAGGATACGTCAACGAGATGGAGAACCTTGCGACAAGCACCGGCAAGAAAGATTCCTACATGATAAGGATCGGTCAGGAGATCACGCTCGAAGGCTTGGATGACTGCAGCTTCATTACCGCCACATACAATATGGGAGATACGGTATCGGGCAACATCGGAGTCATAGGTCCAAAGAGAATGGATTATTCGAGAGTCATTTCGAAGATGGATTTCGTAAAGAAGAAACTCAACGAAGAGCTCAAGAAGCTCACATGAGATATAGATAATAAATTGAAAGGATAAGTAAGGATGGAAGAAAACAAAGACGAAGAGATCCTGAACGCTCAGGAGGAAGAGAACTCCGAAGCTACTGCCGAAGAGGCTGCACCTGAGGAAAAAGAAACCGAAGATACAGTCAAAGAGACAGAGGCAGAAGAGACGGAGGAGAGCTCAGAGGCCGAAGAGGCTGCAGAGGATTCCGACAAAAAGAGCGAGGAACTCGAGAAGCGCTACATGAGCCTGTATGCCGAATACGACAACTACAGGAAGCGCACACAAAAAGAGAAAGAGAATCTTTACGCTGATGCTGTTGCTGATGTCGCAAAGGAGTTTCTCGCAGTAATCGATAATATCGACCGTGCCGTAGAGACTGCGAAAGGTGCTGACGAGAACTCGATAGACAAGGTTATCGAAGGTATCGAGCTTTTAGGCAGACAGGCAGGAGATATCCTTACCAAGATCGGTGTTGAGGAGATCAAGGCCGAGCGCGGTGAGAAGTTCGATCCCAACTTCCACGAAGCGGTTATGCACGTTGAGGACGAAGATCTGGGAGAGCAGGAGATAGCAATGGTATTCACCAAGGGCTATATGTACAAGGGAAAAGTGATCAGGCACGTTGTGGTGCAGGTCGCCAACTGATAAGAATAATAAACAAAGGAGAGAATAAAAATGGATTTGATCAAGTCAAGCTTAGTCCCTACAGTAATTGAGACGACCGGCCGCGGAGAGCGCGCTTATGACATCTATTCGAGACTTCTCAAGGAGAGGATCGTTATCCTTTCGGAAGAGGTCAACCACGTAACAGCAAGCCTTATTACGGCACAGCTCCTCTTCCTCGAGGCAGAGGATCCGGAGAAGGATATTCAGTTCTACATCAACAGCCCCGGAGGATCTGTTTCCGACGGCCTCATGATCTACGATACCATGAAGCTCATCAAGCCTGACGTTCAGACCATCTGCATGGGTATGGCTGCTTCAATGGGTTCCGTTCTTCTTTCGGCAGGAACCAAGGGCAAGAGATGCATCCTGCCTAACGCCGAGGTAATGATCCACCAGCCTCTGGGCGGTGCTCAGGGTCAGGCTACGGAGATCCTCATTGCCGCAGACCACATCAAGGACACAAGAAAGCGTCTCAACCAGATCCTCGCAGATAACTGCGGCAAGGACTTGGAGACACTGATGAACGATACGGACAGAGATCACTGGATGACAGCTCAGGAAGCTCTTGAATACGGTATCGTTGATAAGATTCTCGAAAGCAAGAAAGCATGATATAAGGGAGGATAAATCATATGGCAAAAGTAATCGGTATTGACCTCGGCACGACAAACTCGTGTGTCGCGGTTATGGAAGGATCGGAGACAGTAGTTATCCCGAATCCCGAAGGAAACAGAACCACACCTTCAGTTGTAGGTTTCACAAAAGCAGGCGAGCGTCTCATCGGCCAGGTTGCCAAGAGACAGGCAGTCACAAACCCTGAGAGGACTATCTCATCCATCAAGCGTGAGATGGGTTCCGACTACAAGGTCATCATTGACGAAAAGCAGTACACACCTCAGGAGATCTCCGCAATGATCTTAAGCAAGCTCAAGAGCGATGCTGAAGCTTATCTCGGAACTCCCGTTACACAGGCTGTTATCACGGTCCCTGCTTACTTTACTGACTCACAGCGTCAGGCTACAAAGGACGCAGGCCGTATCGCAGGCCTCGAGGTATTGAGGATCATCAACGAGCCTACAGCCGCATCTCTGGCTTACGGCCTCGATAAGGAAACAGATCAGAAGATCCTTGTTTTCGACTTGGGCGGCGGTACGTTCGATGTATCCATTCTTGACATCAGCGACGGAGTCTTCGAAGTTCTTGCAACTGCAGGTAACAACAGACTCGGCGGTGACGATTTCGATAACAAGATCGTTGATTACCTTGTAGATTCATTCAAGACATCTGACGGTGTTGACTTAAGATCCGACCGTATGGCAATGCAGAGACTCAGAGAAGCTGCGGAGAAGGCTAAGATCGAGCTTTCCGGCGTTACTTCTTCCAACATCAATCTGCCTTACATCACGGCTGACGCTACAGGCCCTAAGCACCTCGACATCACTCTCACAAGAGCTAAGTTCGATGAGCTTACCGCTGACCTTGTCCAGAAGACAATGGATCCTGTTAAGCGTGCAATGAGCGATGCAGGTGTTACACCTTCCGACATCGACAAGATCCTCCTCGTAGGCGGTTCAACAAGAATCCCCGCTGTTCAGGATGCAGTTAAGAACTATTTCGGTAAGGAGCCTTTCAAGGGCATCAACCCTGACGAGTGCGTTGCCATCGGTGCAGCTATCCAGGCAGCAGTCCTCACAGGTGACGTTAAGGGACTCCTGCTCCTCGACGTTACACCTCTTTCACTCGGTATCGAGACAATGGGCGGTGTCTGCACAAAGATGATCGAGCGTAACACAACCATCCCGACAAAGAAGAGCCAGATCTTCTCTACGGCAGCTGACGGCCAGACACAGGTTGAGGTCCACGTACTCCAGGGTGAGCGTGACATGGCTGCTTACAACAAGACACTGGGCAACTTCATCCTTGACGGTATCGCACCCGCACCCCGCGGCGTTCCGCAGATCGAGGTTACATTCGATATCGACGCTAACGGTATCGTTAACGTAAGCGCTAAGGATAAGGGCACAGGCAGAGAGCAGAAGATCACGATCCAGTCTTCTTCCAACATGAGCGAGGAAGATATCCAGAAGGCAGTTAAGGAAGCAGAACTGCATGCTGCCGAGGATAAGGCCATCAAGGAGAAGATCGAGATCAAGAACCAGGCCGAGTCCGCAGTATATCAGGCTGAGAAGACAATGAAGGATGCAGGCGACAAGCTCTCCGATGCCGACAAGCAGCCCGTTAACGACGCTATCGCAAAGCTCAAGGATTCCATCGCAAAGGATGACACCGATGCAATGAAGGCAGATACAGAGGGCCTCACACAGGCTATCTACAAGCTTTCCGAGAAGCTCTACCAGGCAGCAGGCGGCGCAGCAGGTGCTGCAGGCGGCCCTCAGGGCCAGCCCGGACCTCAGGACTACGCAGGCTACGGTGATGCCGGAGCTTCCGACGGCCCTAAGGATGCAGGCGGAGACTTCTAATTGATTTAGAAACTGATACAATAGTCCGGCACCTCTGGATCCAGATGTGCCGGATATATCTGTATTGAGACTTAAAATAAGAACGGAGGGGTTCCCCTTTGCCTAGAGATTATTATGAGGTCTTGGGAGTAGATAAAAATGCTTCCGATGACGAGATAAAGAAGGCTTTCAGACAGCAGGCCAAGAAATATCACCCGGACTTGCACCCGGGCGACAAGGAGGCCGAGGCCAAATTCAAGGAAGTCAATGAGGCCTATTCGGTCCTGTCTGACCCTGACAAGAAATCCAAATATGACAGATTCGGCCACGCGGGCGTAGATCCGAACGGATTCGGCGGCGATGGCGGATACGGCGCCTACGATGTGGATCTGGGCGATCTGTTCAGCAGTATCTTCGGAGGCGGTTTTGGCGGCGGTTCCCGCAAAAGGAACGGCCCTGCAAGAGGATCCGATCTCAAGTATCACATGTCTCTTGAATTCATGGAGGCTGCTTTCGGACTCGAAAGGGACATACAGATAACCAAAGAGGATCTGTGCAAAGCCTGCGGAGGTTCAGGA
>ODAI011273989.1_pt1 | contig 21094 bp, 14 predicted proteins | sample 1539321 | NCBI WGS metagenome assembly ODAI01 (sample SAMN02144231, study PRJEB22623) | gut metagenome | biome: sheep rumen | host: Ovis aries | place: New Zealand | reverse complement strand
CTCAAGGAGTGCGGTGTGCCCGTAAAGCCCGGCGCGGTCGATGACCACATCCTGCGCATCTATGTGACGGACGGCAACGATAACTATGAGGGCAGCCTCACCTTTACCGACCCCCGTACCTCCAAGGTCGAGCAGAAGGATTTTGCGGTCAACGGCTCTGCAATTATCGGCTACGGCAGCGATGCCGCCGTGCTGGTCTTCCCCGAGACAGTCAACGGCAATGCCATCACCACGCTCGGCTATGCCGGTGAGAACAAAGACTATTTCTGGAGTGGCAAGGTAAAGGAGATCACGATCCCCGCCTCGATCACGACGATCTACCCCACGATCTTTACCGATTACACCGATCTCCGGACGATCAATGTGGATGCTGCCAATGCAAACTACAGCTCTAAAAACGGCGCGCTCTACTCCAAGGACGGCTCGAAGCTGATCGCGATCCCCGCGGGCGCCGACCCCGTTACACTGCCGTCCGGTATCAAGACTGTTGGAGCCAACGCGATTCCCAAGGACCGGTACAAGAGCATTGTGTTGCCTCAGGGCGCTACGACGCTTGAGAACAATTCCATCCCCGCCTGCAATATTCTGTTTATCCCCGACTCTGTCACGACGATCTCCACAAATGCGTTCCCGAACACCGACAGCATGGATGTCGTCGTCGTTAAGGGCTCCGCGGCCGAGACCTTCTGCAACAGCAACGGCATTTCCTGCCACAGTGTGACCAAGGAGGAATACAGCAGCTATGCCTCCAAGGTGACGCCGGGCACCAGTTACCTTATTGCGGTCCAGCCCCAGGATCGCACGGCCGCTGTCGAAGCGAAGGCCACCTTTACGGCGAATATCCTCGGCAGTCACCCCGCCATGGGCTGGCAGTACAGCGCTGACGGAAAGACCTGGAAGAATGTTGTCGCCAACGATACGTACGCTTTGGACAATGAAGACCTGATTGTCACCGTGGCTCAGGATCTGGACGGTTATCAGTTCCGCGCTGTCGCCGGTGAGATCGTCACCAACGCCGCCACGCTGACTGTGGCCGCGGATCTCGGCGAGTCCGAGACCCTGACGCTCGGCGACAAGGGCTATGACATGAGCCGCCTGGCCGCCAAGGTCAACGGCGCGGAGATGTGCCGCAACGGCGTCGGCGTGAGCCCCTCCAGCTCTGTCAAGCTTGCCAACGGCGAGACCGCGCTCTTCACCACGGCCACCTATAAGTGGGACAGCGACCCCCACAAGCGCTACCCCGTGGGTATGCAGGTCTGGGCGCTGACGAACAAGGACGGCAACTATACCATGACCCATCTCTCCGAGCTGGATAACCTGCTGCGCTACTCCGGCAGCTCCATCCGCGTGACCGGCAAGAAGGGCATCCGTATGATCACCTCGATTGCCGAGGATCTCCGCAGCAAGCTCATCAACACCGGTGTCGGCGGCTTCACGCTGCAGGAATACGGCACCTGCGTGGCCTGGGACAGTGCGCTCGGCGGCGCCTACCCCGTGCTCGGCAACAGCAAGAGCGCCTACGCCTACAAGCGCGGCGCGGCTGACCCGATCTTTGCACGCGGCAGCGGTCTGATCTCCTACACGAACGTGCTGGTCGGCTTCACCAATGACCAGTGCAAGCCCGATATGTCCATGCGTCCCTACGCGGTGCTGGCCGACAAGAACGGCAACACCTACACCGTCTACGGCGGCACGGTGCACCGCAGCATCGGCTACATCGCCCTGCAGAACAAGAACGCCTTCAAGTCCGGCACAGATGCCTACAACTACATCTGGGATATCATCCACACGGTGTACGGCAAGGATTACAAGGGCTAAGATAACTGTTTAGTCCTTGACAGGACTAAACAGTTAGAGGGGAAACACCCCGCTGCGCGCACTCGGCTTGCGGGAGACGCCTCGCACACTTGCGGTGTGAGAAGAGTTTTTTCCGAGGCGCATGTCCTCGGAAAAAACAGATTGGAATCTCTTTTCCCGTTGCGACGGGAAAATCAGAGGCGTTCCCCCTCTGAACTCTCCCTCTGGAGAGCTGTGGACGGAATCATTACGTCTGAGCAAGTATTCCAGAATACATTTACCGGCAGGCCGGAGGGCCTGCCGGTTTTCAGGTTTATTCGCGGCTGTTTTCTTGACAGAAGCGGCGCGGGGGGCTATGATAAAACAAATACCTGCAGTTTTATGGAGGTGCGAATCTTTTGCTGCTTGCTATCCTTGCCATCACTGCCTCGCTGCTGATGCTGATCGTGCCGGAGAGTTTTCTCACGCTGTTCATCCAACTGGCGGCAGCGGCTGTGCTCTTTCTGGGATTGACGATGGTGATCGGCTATTTCCGCCGCGGCGCAGATCGCCGAAGCGTCACACTGCTGGTGGGCGGCGCCGCGATCGCGCTGTCGATCCCGCTGTTTGTTTATGCGCCGGCCTTTTCCCGCTTTGTGCCGCTGCTGTTTGGGATCCTGCTGCAGCTGCACGCGATACAGAACGGCTATGCAGCCTGGACGCAGCGCCGCGGAGACCGCTCGGAGCTGGCCTTTCGTCTGGCCTTTGCCGCCGTGGACGAGGTGCTGGTGATCTGCATTTTTGCCGCGGGCATCTCCGCCTCGATCGGGACGATCCGCCTGCTCGGCGGCTTTCTGCTGCTGGATTTTGTCCTGTATCTCGCCCTGAAGCTCCGGCAGCATCTGGGCGGACTCAACGAGAAGCTCTACTCGCTGTATGAAAAGCTGTTCCGTGCCCTGCGCGAGACGGCCTTCAGTCCGCTGGTGGATCTGAAAAACATGTTCGGCTATATGCTGGGTTTTGACGAACAGTATTATTTTGACTTTCTGCTCAACTTCCTCGACACCTCGTTTGCCGGCATCGTCTTTTCGCTCGAGGCCAAGGACAGCTACAGCAGCCAGCACTCCCGCCGTGTGGCGAAGATGTGCGCCGCTCTCGCAAGAGTCATGGATCTCAGCCCCGAGCAGGAGCGCAAGGCCGAGATCACGGCCTCGATCCACGATATCGGCAAGATCGGCATCCCCGACGCGGTGCTGCTGGCTCCGCGCCGTCTGACCGATGAGGAATTTGCCACGATGAAGCGCCATCCGGTCATCGGCGCCGAGATCGTGGAGAAGATGCTGACGAGCAGCGAAGAGCGCCTGCACGTGGAGCTCGGGCGCGACGAGACGATCCGGCGCAACATCGGTGAGATCCTCAGCGGCATCCGCAATCACCACGAGCGCTGGGACGGCCGCGGCTACCCCGATGGCCTGCAGGGCGAGGAGATCCCGATGCTCGCGCGCATGATCGCCCTGTGCGACACGACCGACGCCATGCTCTCCAATCGCGTCTACCGCCGCCATCTCGACGAGAAGACCTGCAGGGCAGAGATCGAGAAAAACCGCGGCGTCATGTACGACCCGGTGCTCGCCGAGCTCTATCTGCGGCACTGGGACGAGATCGTCGGCGATCTGTACCACGATAACGTTGAGGCGCAGGGCCTGCCGGAGACTGCTGAGACAAAGGGTTAAAGGGTGAAAGATATGGAACAGAAAAACGGAAAGCTGTACGTGATCACCGGCCCCTCGGGTGTCGGCACGGGCGAGATCGTCGAGCGCGTGCTCGCCGCCCGGCCGGAGCTCGTCACGGTCACGCCGGTCACGGCGCGCAAGATGAAGAAGGGCGAGGAAAACGGGAAGGGCTTTTACTTCTATGACCTCGACGCCTGGCAGCGCATGAAGGACAGCGGCGAGCTGCTCGAGACCACGGTGCTCATGGGCAACGACTACGGTACCTCGCGTACGCTGATCGAGCGGGAGCTGCGGCAGGGGAGGAGCGTCATTCTGCAGCTCGAGCCAGACCGCGCCGCACAGGTAAAGCGCAGCATGCCCGAGTGCGTCTGCCTCCTGATCGCGCCGCAGGACGAGAGAGAGCTTGCGCGCCGCTACGCCGCCACGGCCCGCGGCAGCTTTGAGCTGCCCGTGCGCCTGGAGATCGCCCGACAGCAGTGCGAGACCGCCGCGGCCTTCTGCGACGCCACGATCGACAGCGGCGAGCTCGACCGCGCTGTTGCAGAGCTGGATGCCAGAATCGAATAAATACAAGGGGTGTATCAAAAGCTGTTAATGATCGTAGGGGAGGCTATCAGCCTCCCGCTCCAAAAAGCAAAAATCTGTAAACAGATGGGCGGTTCCGTGTCATGTGCGAAATCGCCCAACTATTCTACTGATATAAAATGGTCGCTGCGCGGGCGGATGATATCCGCCCCTACGGCATTCTCCGCGTTTTGAGACAGTCTCTTTGCCTGCCCGTTCCGCAAAGCCGGGGCGGGTTTTCTTATTTCTTGCCGAATCAGTAGCGATGTGCTATACTTTCCTCGCTGCCGACACCTCGGAGTGAGGGAGGTGAGAGCAATATGGAAGTTCTATACACATTTCTCCTTTCCGTCATGGCAAGTGTAGTCGCATATTACATTTGCAAAAGGTTGGATGGAAAGTAGGCAGCACAGCCTGACGGTTTAGCCAGCCGATAAGTGGTAGAAGTCCCCGGAGGTCGCATCTCCGGGGACTTCGTTTTCGGTGAGAACAGTGGATGTCCTATACACTTCGCCTTCTGGCATCCCTATTATATGCGAAGACTCAGGAAAAAGCAAGTCTGGTTTGTGAACATTTTGTGAGACAAACCGTCTGCTATCTGTTTCGCTGCATCATTCCCGGTTGACCGCGGCGCGCTCGTACTCGGACAGCGCATGGCCCAGCAGGCGCATGATACTAAGCTCGTCCTCGGCGTCGCAGAGCGCGTTGTGCTTTTCAAAATACAGGCGGTTGCCGCTGAGCCGCCGCAGCGTGGGCTCGACGCCGTAGCCGCGCTTTAAGCGGCCGGAGCCGCAGCATTCCGCCGTCGGCGGGATCGAGAGGTTATACTGCCGGTAGGCGGCCAGCCCCATGATGTCGTACCAGCGCCAGCCGTGCAGCTCGGGCAGCAGGGAGAAGTCAAAGCGCGCATTGTAGGCGAAAAGGCGCTCCACGGCGTTCTGCCGCAGCCAGGCGCGCAGCTCCTGCAGCGCCGTCTCGCGAAAGCAGGAGCGGCTCGGCTGCCCGTCGAGGAACAGCTGCGCAGAGAACATGCCGCCGACGCAGTACTCGGGGTCGAAAATATAGTAGCGGCGATCGAGCGCCCGGAAATCCTCGTCCCCGGCGATGATCACGCCCAGCGACATGACGGCATTTTCCCAGTTGGTCTCGGTGTCGAGCACGGCAAAATTACTCATGGGATGTGTTCCCCTTTCCCTGGTTTGGAGCGGTGAAATAATCGGAAGGCATGAAAACACATAACGACCAACTCGTAGGGGACGCCACCCTTGGCGTCCCGGCTGGGAAAACTCAACAAACCAGATGGCTCCGGCAAACTCATAGTATTGCTCATGTATCGTGCGGATCTACCGGAGTATGCTGCGTGGGTTCGCTCTGTGCAGCGCGGGCCGCCGGGGGCGTCGGCCCCTACGGGATGATACGGCCTTTTTCATAGTCCCTTATTTGTGGAATAATTTTTTAGCCTGGTACTTCGGCTCGGTCGTCAGATTGACACCGAGCTTTTTGAACAGATCCGCGTCGACATGGGACAGAATCACGCTTGAGTGGGCCTCGCAGCCGCGCAGCTTGTCCAGCTGGTCGATGGCGAGGTCGGCCATCGGGTTGGTCACCGCGCAGATCGACAGGGCGATCAGCAGCTCGTCGGTGTGCAGCCGGGGATTGTGGCCGCCGAGGTGCTCGACCTTCAGATGCTGGATCGGCTGGATGATACCCGGCGCGATCAGCATCAGCTTTTTGTCGATGCCGGCGAGGTATTTGAGGGCGTTCAAGAGACAGGCCGACGCCGCGCCGAGCAGCGAGCTCGTCTTGCCGGTGACGATCGTACCGTCCGGCAGCTCCATGGCCATCGCGGGACCGGCGGTGAGCTCGGCCTTGTCGAGCGCCGCGGCCACGACGGGCCGGTCGGCCGAGGAGATGCCGAGCGAGTTCATCAGCAGTTCGATCTTGTGGACTTCACGCGGTTCGCCAAGGCCCTGGCGCACCGTGCAGGAGGCGTCGTAGAAGCGGCGGATGATCTCCTGCTTCGAGGCGTCGCAGCAGGCTTCGTCGTCGGAGATGCAGAAGCCCACCATGTTCACGCCCATGTCGGTCGGGCTCTTATAGGGGCATTGGCCGAAGATCTCTTTGAACATGGCCTCGACCACGGGGAAGATCTCCACGTCGCGGTTGTAGTTGACCGTGGTCTCGCCGTAGGCGTCGAGATGGAAGGGGTCGATCATGTTGACGTCGTCAAGATCGGCCGTCGCGGCCTCGTAGGCCAGGTTGACCGGGTGCTTGAGCGGCAGGTTCCACACCGGGAAGGTCTCGAACTTGGCATAACCGGCCTGAATGCCGCGCTTGTGCTCGTGGTAGAGCTGGCTGAGACAGGTGGCCATCTTGCCGCTGCCGGGGCCGGGCGCCGTCACAACGACCAGGGGGCGCGTCGTCTCGACGTATTCATTTTTGCCAAAGCCCTCGTCCGACACGATCAGCGAGACGTTGGAGGGGTATTCGGGGATGATATAGTGCTTATACACCCGGATGCCCAGGGTGTTCAGACGCTGGATGAACTTGTCGGCCGCGGCCTGTCCGCGGTAGTGCGTCAGTACGACGCTGCCGATATACAGTCCGATGCCGCGGAAAGCGTCGATCAGGCGCAGGCAGTCGTCATCGTAGGTGATGCCGAGATCGCCGCGGCGCTTGCTGCGCTCGATATCGTCGGCCGAGATCGCAATCAGGATCTCCGCGTCGTCGCGCATCTCCAGCAGCATCCGCACCTTGCTGTCCGGCGCAAAGCCCGGCAGCACGCGCGAGGCATGGTAATCGTCAAATAGCTTGCCGCCGAATTCCAGATACAGCTTGCCGCCAAACTGCTCGATGCGGTCACGGATCTTCTGGGACTGAAGCTTAACATACTTGTCGTTATCAAAGCCGATACGGTTCATCGTTCTCCCTCCGTGCAACATAAAAATACGCCGCTATTTTACCACCGGGAAACGCAAAGAGCAAGAACAGAATCCGGCATTTTTCGCGCAGAAGCCGGCGTTTTCAGCAGGCGCTTCAAAAAATACAGAAAGCCCTTTTTTTATTCACAAAGCTGTGATAAAATAACTGTGTATCACGATTTGATCATCCATAGGAAGGAACGCAAAGAATGGGATTTTTTGATAAAATATTCGGCAGCTATACCGACCGCGAGCTCAAAAAGATCCGCCCGATCGCCGACAGGGTCGACGCGCTCGGCCCCGAGATGGAGAAGCTGAGCGACGAGGCGCTGCGCGATAAGACCCGGGAGTTCAAGGAGCGCTACCAGAGCGGCGAGACGCTTGACCAGCTGCTGCCCGAGGCCTTTGCCGCCGTGCGCGAGGCGGCCTGGCGCGTGCTGGGCATGAAGCCCTTCCGCGTGCAGGTCATCGGCGGCATCGTGCTGCACCAGGGCCGCATCGCCGAAATGAAAACCGGCGAGGGCAAGACGCTGGTCGCCGTGCTGCCGGCCTATCTCAACGCCCTGACCGGCGAGGGCGTGCACATCGTCACCGTGAACGACTATCTGGCCCGCCGCGACAGCGAGTGGATGGGCAAGGTGCACCGCTTCATGGGCCTCTCGGTCGGTCTGATCGTCCACGGCCTGACGAACGACGAGCGCCGCGCGGCCTACGCCTGCGATATCACCTACGGCACCAACAACGAGATGGGCTTCGACTATCTGCGCGACAACATGGCCATCTATAAAGAGCAGATGGTGCAGCGCGGCCACGCCTTTGCGATCGTCGACGAGGTCGACTCGATCCTGATCGACGAAGCGCGCACGCCGCTGATCATCTCCGGCCAGGGCGACGAGAGCACCGATCTCTACCGCCAGGCGGACGACTTCGTCTCAAAGCTCAAAAAGCAGGTCTACGCCTCGATCGACGAGAAGGCGGAGGAGAGCGAGGATCTCGACGCCGACTACGTCGTGGACGAGAAGGCCCGCACCGCCACGCTGACAGCGCGCGGCATCGCGCGCGCCGAGCGCGCCTTCAATCTCGAAAACCTGGCCGACATGGAGAACGCCACGCTCTCCCACCACATCAACCAGGCATTGAAGGCCCACGGCATCATGAAGCGCGATATCGACTATATCGTCAAGGACGGCGAGATCATCATCGTCGATGAATTCACGGGCCGTCTGATGCTCGGCCGCCGCTACAGCGAGGGCCTGCACCAGGCCATCGAGGCCAAGGAGCACGTCGACGTCCAGAAGGAGAACAAGACCCTCGCCACGATCACCTTCCAGAACTACTTCCGTCTCTACGGCAAGCTCTCCGGCATGACCGGCACCGCCGCGACCGAGGCCGAGGAGTTCGGCGCCATCTACCAGCTCGATATCATCGAGATCCCGACCAACAAGCCCGTGATCCGCCAGGACCACCCGGACGTGGTATATAAAAACGAGAACGGAAAAAACCGCGCGATCATCGAGCAGATCGTCGCCTGTCACGAAAAGGGCCAGCCTGTGCTGGTCGGCACCGTGAGCATCGAAAAGAGCGAGTACATATCGTCGCTCCTCAAGCGCCGCGGCGTCCCCCATACGGTGCTGAACGCCAAGTACCACGAGAAGGAAGCCGAGATCGTCGCCCAGGCCGGCAAGCTCGGCGCGGTCACGATCGCCACGAACATGGCCGGCCGCGGCACCGACATCATGCTCGGCGGCAACGCCGAATTCCTCTCGAAGACCGACCTGCGCAAGGCGGGCTTTTCCGACGAGGTCATTGCCGAGGCCACCGGCTATGCCGAGACCGACGACGAGGAGATCCTCAAGGCCCGCGCCCTGTTTGCCGAGCGCATGCAGCACCACAAGGCTATCACCTCGGCCGAGGCCGAGCGTGTCAAGGCCGTGGGCGGCCTCTTCATCCTGGGCACCGAGCGCCACGAGAGCCGCCGTATCGACAACCAGCTGCGCGGCCGCGCCGGCCGCCAGGGCGACCCCGGCGAGAGCCGCTTCTATCTCGCCATCACCGACGATATCATGCGTCTCTTCGGCAGTGAGCGTATCATGGGCATGATGGAGCGCCTCAATGTCGACGAGGATATGCCCCTGGATGCCAAGATGCTCTCCGGCGCGATCGAGAACGCACAGAAGACCGTCGAGAGCCGCAACTTCCAGGCCCGCAAGAGCGTGCTGGAGTTTGACGATGTCATGAACAAGCAGCGCGAGCTCATCTACGGCGAGCGCCGCAAGGTGCTCGACGGCGAGGATCTGAAGGAGCAGATCCTCGGCATGGTGGACGAGTTTGTCTCGGGCACGCTGAACACCGAGCTCGGCGGCAGCCTGCCGGAGACGCAGGATGCGCTCGACAAGGCCCTGCAGCCTTTTGAGAAGCTGTTCTACCGGCGCGGCAGCATCCGTATGGACGAGCTTTCCGGCCGCGAGGGCTATCAGCAGCTGACCGAGCGCGTGCAGACGCTGGCGCGCGAGGCCTACGCCGCACGCGAAAGCGCCTTCGGCACGGCGCCCGACGGCCGCCCGCTGATGCGCGAGCTTGAGCGCGTGGTGATGCTGCGCGTCGTGGACGAGTACTGGATGGACCACATCGACGCGATGGACGATCTCAAGCAGGGCATCGGCCTGCGCGGCTACGCCAACACCAAGCCGATCGACGCCTATAAGCAGGAGGGCTTCGACATGTTCGAGGCCATGGTCGCCGGCATCCGCGAGGAGACCGTGCGCCGTCTGTTCACCGTGGTCGTCCGCCGCGAGCAGCCCATCGAGCGCAAGGCCGTGGCGAAGAACGCCGCCGCCAACGTCGGCGGCGAGCCGGTACAGAAAAAACCCGTGAAAAAGGCTCCCAAGCCCGGCCGCAACGACCCCTGCCCCTGCGGCAAGATGAAGCCGGACGGCAGCCGGAGACTCAAGTACAAAGAGTGCTGCGGACGAAACGAGAAGTAATATGTTTACCGACACCAATCAGAACGGACTTCCGCTCGTCGTTTCGAGCGTCATCCCTTACTGCCACGGCTTTACCACGCGCGCGGGCGGCGTCAGCGTCGGACCCTATGCGTCGCTGAACCTCGGCTCGAACCGCGGGGACGACCCCGCGGCTGTGCGGGAAAACTACCGCCGCGTCTGCGCGTGGCTCGGCGTCGGCATCGACGGCGCCGCCGTCACCAACCAGGTCCACGGCAAGGCGGTGCGCATCGTGACCGAGGATGACCGCCACGTCTGCCAGTCGAAGACGCCCTATGAGGCCGACGGCATCGTGACGGCGACGCCGGGACTACCGATCCTGTGCTTCACGGCCGACTGCGTGCCTGTACTGCTGTGCGACCCGGAGGCGAAGGTCGTCGGCGCGATCCACTGCGGCTGGCGCAGCTCGACCGGCGATATTCTCGGCGAGGCGCTGCGGCAGATGGCCGTGCTCGGCGCAAAGGCGGAGAATATCTGTGCGGCGATCGGTCCGGCTATCGGTTTTTGCTGCTTCGAGACCGACCGCGACGTGCCCGACGCCGTGGAGCGCTATCTCGACGGCGACACCGACGGGCTGATCCGCCGCCGGGACGACGGGAAATACCTTGTCGATCTGCGCGGTGCGAATGCAAGGCGGCTATTACAGCTCGGCGTCAGGGCGGAGCACATCGACATTTCGGACGAGTGCACCTACTGCCGCCACGACAAATACTGGTCCCACCGCTACACGCGCGGCGTACGCGGCACCCAGGCCGCCGGGATCGTCATTTCATAACTGTTCAGTCCCTTTGGGGACTGAACAGTTAGAGGGGAAGCACGGTGCTGCGCGCACTCGGCTTGCGGGGGACGCCTCGCACACTTGCACCGCGAGAAGAGTTTTTTCCGAGGCGCATGTCCCCGGAAAAAACATATTTGAAGCTCTTTTCCCGTTCCGACGGGAAAATCAGAGGCGTTCCCCCTCTGAACTCCCCCTACCAGAGAGTAACCGAATAGCAACTCATTTCCTGAACAGGAGAGAACATGAAACACCACACCACTATCCGGCTTTTCGCGCTGCTGTGCGCGCTGGCGCTGCTGCTGAGTCTTTCCGGCTGCGGCAGCAGGCAGGATGACAGTGCCAACCAGATCGAGATTTCCACCCCCGGCAAGGACATCCAGAAGTCCCAGGCGGCCGACCGCCTGTTTTCTCTCAACTCCAATCCCAAATACAGCTTTTCTCCGATGGTTGCCACCAACCATGCCAATCAGCTGATCTGCGACCTGGTGTATGAGAATATGCTGGAGCTGGACAACAACTTTGAGGTCATCCCCGATGTGGGCCTGATTCTGATGAAGGAGTCGAGCTGCAGTGAGGACGGCAAAACCTGGACCTTCAAGCTGCGCACCGATCACATCTTCCACGACGGCTCGCCGGTTGCCGGCAATGATCTGCGCATGAGTCTCGAGAACGCCCTGCAGGGCGACCGCTTTGCCGGCCGCTTCAATAACGTGGCCGCGGTCTATTACGACGCAGATACGATGATCGTCGGCCTGTACCGGGGCGACACCCAGTTTTACAAGCTGCTGAATATCCCGGTCGTCAAGGCCGGCACCTTCGGCGACGATCATCCGATCGGCAGCGGCCCCTATATGTGGAACGAGGACGGCACAAAGCTTGTGAGCTTTGCCGGCAACAACGGCTTTGAGCGTGTGCCGGTGGAGACCATCTACATCAAGGAGTATACGGCGGCGGCCGATATCCTCTCGGCCTTTGAGGATGGGCTGATCGACGTGGCCGTCAACGACCCCTCGAGCGTCACCAACCTGGGCTACGCCGGCACGAATGAGTTCCGCACCTACACCACGACCAATATGCACTTTGTCGCTTTCAACGAGGAGAGTGAATTCGGCCGTCTCAGCTATGTCCGAAACGCCCTGGGCTACGGCTTCAACCGCAGCTATTTTACCGACACGCTGCTGCCCAACCGCGCCGTCGCGAGCCCGATCCCGATGGTGCCCGACGAATCCTTCTACCCCGCTGAGCTCGCGGCGCAAAACGGCTACAGCCTGGACCACTGCCTGAGGGTGCTCAACAACTACGGCATCATGGACTATGACGAGGACGGCCGGCTCGAGATGGGCGCCGGTGTTGCCCAGGAGCTGCGGCTGATCTTCATCGTCCCGGCCGACAGCAGCATCAAGGCCGGTGTGGCCAACCGCTTTGCCGAGGATATGGCCTCGATCGGCATTACGATCGACGTGCGCGCTCTCAGCTGGAGCGATTACACCGAGGCATTAAAGAACGGCTATCTGACCGACCGCGACGGCGAACAGGGCGAGACCTTTGATATGTACTACGGCGAGGTCAAGCTGCGCTGCAACTGGGATCTGACCGAGCTGCTGCAGGTGCGCGACGAGGGAAAGCCCGAAAAGGGTGATTACGGCAATGTACGCACCAATATCAACTTCACCCGCTCCACCGACGAGACCTATATGACGCTGATCGAGAATTATCTCTCGGCCACCGAGTCCAACCGCTTTGACCGCTATTATGAGTTCGCCTCGACCTTGATCAATAACGGCGATCTCATCACGATCGGCTTTGAAAAGCAGGAGGTCATCACCCACCGCGGTGTCGTCAAGGGCGTGAACCCCAACGCGGGCAACCCGCTGTATGATTTTGTGAACTGGGAAATCGATCTGAGCTAATCAATTGCGAAACATTGGTTTCGCAATTGGAAACTCGCGCTTATCGCACGCAGCGGTGCGAAACACGCTGCGTTTGGTCGGCGCGAGGCCTCGCATTGCTCGGCTTTGTGTGTTTTTGAGGGCGGCAAAGCTGCCTCAAAAACGAATTAAAAACCCTTCGGGGTGGAGAATATATAGTTTGGTTGCGACTTTCGCAATTCGCTAAGACTGAAATGAGTTGAGAGGAGAAAATGATGACGGACCGTGAATTGATGTCCCTGGCCAAGCGGGCCTCGCTGAACGCGTATGTGCCCTATTCCCGCTTCCCCGTCGGAGCGGCGCTCGAGTGTGACGACGGAACCGTATTCACCGGCTGCAATGTGGAAAACGCCGCGCTGGGCAGCACGATCTGCGCCGAGCGCACGGCCTGCTGTAAGGCCGTCAGCGAGGGACACCGCAGCTTCCGGCGCATTGCGATCTATGCCGACAGCGAAAACTGGTGCACGCCCTGCGGCGCCTGCCGCCAGTTTCTCTCGGAATTCTGCAAGGATCACGATATGGAGGTCCTCTGCGCCAAGGCCGGCGAGCGCTACGTCAGCTATAAGCTGTCCGAGCTGCTGCCGCATACGTTCAATTATTAAGGGATCGGCTGGCGCTTCATGAAGCGCTCCTGCGACAGATTCGAAGGTTCTCCGAATGGAATTATCCCAAACGAAAGCAAGTGCGCTTGCCGCAATACGATTATTCCAACCCCGGCGCGTATTTTGTCACAGTCTGCACGGCAAACCGGCGCTGTATCCTGTCGGAAATTCGTAGGGGTGACCCTTGTGGTCGCCCCTACGCTCGGACGTATCGTTGGTGCGATCAAGTCACGTTCGGCGAACGGTTGTCGAGAGACAGGCCTCGAGGGGCCGCTCTGGCAGCGAGAATACCATGAACACGTCATTCGCAATGAGAACGATTTCCGGGAAATCGGAAATTATATTGACGGAAACCCGGTGAAATGGGCTGAGGATCGGTATTTTCAGGACTAAAAAATCCCCCTCTGTTTACTGCCTCGTTATAGAGACAGCTTACAGAGGGGGATTCGCTGTTTTAAATCAGTTTTTCAAAGCTCCGTTTTTCAACGGGGGCGGGATTACTCCGCGACCGTCAGGCCGGTGGTGTGGAGGTTCGCACCCTCATACCAGTACAGGAAGCCCTCGAGGTCGACAACCTGGCCGACTTCCAGCGCCTCGACAGCCTGGTAGACCTCGGTCTCGCTGTTGCAGAGCGCGTGCTCGACGCAGAATTCATAGGTCTCGCCGTCCTTGGACACCTTGAAGTACAGGTCGGGGTCATCGGCGGCGTCCTTCTTGGCGTAAGCCTTGCCCTCTTCATACTCCTCAACCGTCATGCCCTTGAACACGACGCGCTGGTTCTGAAGCTCTACCAGCTCGTCCTTGCCCAGCAGCTCGGTCGCATCCTTAGCCTCGGCAATGAAAGCCTCCGCCTCGACATGCTCGATGCTCGCGTCGGTGATTTCCACTTCGCCGGACCACTCGGACTTGAAGCCCGTCACGCGCAGCTTCTCGCCGACGGTGAGCGCGTCATACTCTTCCTGGCTGCAGGCAAGGCGATAGACGAAATAAGCGCCGTCCTCGTCCTGCAGATACAGGGTGGTGTTGCCGTACTGGTCGTTGTAGGCCTGCTTGCCCTGCAGCCAAGCCTCGATGCACACCTCGGTGTCCAGCTCAGCAGCGGCATAGTCGGCATAGCTCATGGGCTCGAGAGCAGCCTCGTCGGCGGGCTCTTCGGCGGGAGCTTCGGTCGCTTCGACAGGAGCTTCGGTCTCCTCGACAGGAGCTTCGGTCTCCTCAACAGGAGCTTCGGTCTCTTCAACAGGGGCTTCGGTCTCTTCAACAGGGGCCTCAGTCTCTTCGACAGGGGCTTCGGTCTCTTCAACAGGAGCTTCGGTCTCTTCAACAGGAGCCTCAGTCGCTTCGACAGGGGCCTCGGTCTCAGCGGGAGCCTCGGTCGCAGGGGCCTCGGTTGCAGGGGCCTCGGTTGCAGGGGCCTGGGTGGCGGCGGGAGCGGCGGTGCTGCCGCAGGCGGCCAGCGCCAGAACCATGCAGAGCGTAAGGATCAGCGCAAGAATCTTCTTCATTCTGTTCAGTTCTCCTTTTTCAAATTGTTGTCTTTGCGAACAACAATAATTATTATATCCCGCTTGCTTCAATACTGCAAGGGAGAATTTGCTGTTTTTCCATGGAATCGATATAGTCATCTTTATTTCTTTGTTTTTCCGCGCTGCAGCAGAAAAGCAATCGCGATCAGCACCCAGACGGCGGCGATCACGCCCAGCAGGGCGACGGAGCCGGCGGGCAGGGGGCCGAGATCGTCGGACACTGCGGCGCTGTCAGCACCCGAAACACGCTGGATCTGGTCGAGCCGGTAGAGATCCGATACATCGGAAAACAGCTTTGTCAGCGATTCCTCGTCCACGCTCTGGCGGCGCCGGACGGCCTTCGTCACGTCCTCGATCAGCTGCCCGGCCGCGTCACGCACCGAGGTCGAGCCGTTGAAGACCGGCGTTGTAAAGGTGTGGTCGGTGTTGGCCATCAGCAGCTCGGTCGCCTGGATCTTGGTCGCATAGTGCAGCTCGTTGTCCTCGCCGGCGCGGCTGAGATAGTCCTGATAGGCCGCATCCTGCTGGGCCTTGCGCGTCACCGGGGCGTAGCCCTCGGTTTCGGCGTAGGCGATCTGCACGTCGTTGGTCAGCAGATACTGGGCAAACAGCCAGGACGCCAGCACCTCCTGAGGATCCGCCTTGTTGAAAAGACAGACCGACGGGCCCTGCGAGATCATCTGCGGATGCTCCGTGTCGAACTGCGGCACCGGATAGACCGCGGTTTCAAAGTCGACCAGGTGCTCGGGCGGGATGTCGATATTCGGGGCCTGCGAGCCCATCCAGGTCGCACCGGCCGTCGAATCGACGGCGAAGAGGCACTGTCCGGCGTTGAGGAAGTTCCCGGGATAGCTCGAGATCTTGAAGGTCGAAAAGGCGCGGTTTTTCGCGTGCTCGGCAACGGTCAGCAGCAGTTCTCGGGTCGTGTCGTTGAAGAGCTGCACCTCGCCCGCGGGCGTGGCATAGCCGGCGTTTTTCTGCCGCAGCATCTGGATCATCATGTTGTCGGTGGACTTGTAGATAAACGGGATCAGCACGCTCTGGCCGTTGACCTTGAAGTTGCCGTCGGCGTCCTTTTCCATGGCCGCCTCGGAGACCTCCCAGATGAAGTCCCAGGTCAGTACCTCGGGCAGCTCGTAGCCCATGGCCTCGACATAAGTCCGGTTGACGTAGGTGGCCTCGGTCGAGCGCATATAGGGCAGCGCATAATGGCTGCCGCCCAGCACGCACTCGGCGAGAAACTGCGGTACCAGCTCGTCCACAGTCGGGCCGTCGTAGCGCAGCTCGCTGCCGCCGAGCCCGTAGCGCGCATCACGCATGAAGCTGTCGAGCGGCACCACATTGTCTTTTCCGGTCAGATAGGTGGCAATATGGTCGGGGTAGGTGATGCAGATGTTCGGCGTGGTGTTGGTTGCAATATTCGTGATCACGTCGTTGTAGATCCTGCCGTAGTCGGTATACAGGCGCAGCTTGACCGTAATGTTCGGGTAGAGCGCCTGGAAGTCCGCAATGGCCTTCTCATAGATGGCGACCTGGGTGCGGTTCGTGTCGTTTTTGGCCCAGAAGCTGATTTCATAGGGGCGGCTCTCGTCAAAGCGCGCCGGCACCGGATAGGCCTGGGCGGCAGCCCTGTCGGCCTCGGAGGCGAGCTGCCCGTGGCAGCCCGAGAGCAGCATGCAGAGCAGTGTGAGTGCGAGCAGTAGGGCATACAGTCGTTTCATCCCTTGGTCCCTCCCCGGGAGACACCCTCCATGATCTTGCCGCGAAACAGCAGGAACAGCACGATCAGCGGCACCGATACCACGACCACCGCGGCCATCATGGCCGGGATGTTCTCGCGGCCGAAGCCGTTTTCACGCAGCTCCTGTATGCCGTTGGACACCAGAAAATAGGCCTGCTCGTCGGTAATGAGGCGCGGCCAGACGTAGGAATTCCAGCACTCGATGATTTTTAAAATCACCACGGTGATGACCGTCGGCCGGCAGATCGGCAGCAGCACCCGGAACAGATACTTGAGATCTGAGGTCCCGTCGACCTTGGCGGCCTTGTACAGCTCGTCCGGCACCTGTTCAAACTGCTCCTTGAGCAGATAGATATAGAAGATCGAGGTGACCGAGGGCAGGATCAGCCCCCAGAAGGTGTTGCGCATGTTCCAGTTGGTGATCGTGACAAAGTTGGTGATCACAACGAGCTCGTTGGGGATCATCATCATCGCCAGGAAGAACGAGAACAGGGCGCTGTTGCCCCTAAACTCCAGCCGCGCGAAGGCGTAGGCCGCCAGAATAATGACGATCAGCATGACGGCGACCGTGACGAACGTGAAGATCAGTGTATTCGTAAAATAGCGCGCGAGCGGCACGCCGGTGAAGGCCGTCCGGTAGTTTTCCAGCGTGGGCTGCAGCGTGAAGAACACGGCGCTGCGCTCACTGTTGTAGGCGCCGGGACTTTTGAGAGAGCTGAGCAGCATCCAGTAAAACGGGAAGAGGACGATCAGCGCCCAGAGACTCAGCAGAAAATAGGTGACACCTTTTCGCGCTGCCTCGCGGCGGCGCGCGCTGCGCTCAATGCGCTCGAAATCCTGGGTATTGTTCATGGCCGTCACCTCCTTAGCGGGCACTGCGCGAGACCATCAGGTTGATGACCGTGACGGTGAAGACGATGAGGAACAGAATCAGCGCCGCGGCCGAGGCAAACGAGGGATAGCCGCCGCTGTTGCCGTAGAGCATGTCATAGACGTAACCGACGATCGTGTTCATGCCCGAGGCGTTGAGATTGGTGCCGAAGATCGCGACCTCGTCGCTGTAGGCCTTGAAGGCGCCGATAAAGCCCGTGATGACAAGATAGAAGATCGTCGGCGAGATCATCGGCAGCGTGATGCGCGTGAAGATGCGCCATTTCGAGGTGCCGTCGACGCGCGCGGCGTTATAGTAGTCGCGGTTTACCGAAGCGAGTGCCGAGGTGAGGATCAGAATCTTGAACGGCATCACGACCCAAACCGTGTACAGGCACATGACCAGCATCTTGGCCCAGTAGGGGCCTTCAATAAAGTCGACGGCGCTGAGACCGAAGGCGCCGAGCACGGCGTTGACAAGGCCGGGGGAGTATTCCGTCGGCTTGAAGAGGATCATAAAGACCAGACCGACGGCCAGCGTGTTGGTCACATAGGGCAGGAAGAACACCGTCTGGTAGAGCTCGCGCAGACGATCGATCGAACTGAGGCCGACCGAGATCAGCAGCGCCAGTCCCGTCGAGAGCGGCACCGTGATGATAACGAGGATAAAGGTGTTCTTTACCGCCTGCAGAAAATACGGATCGTGCAGCACATAGGAGAAGTTGTAGAGGCCGATGCCCGTATAGGTCTGCGAGGCGAAATTGAAGCGCTCCTCCACGGCGTAGATACACACGTCCACGAGCGGGTAGACCATGAACACGCCGAGGAAGGCGAGGGCCGGCAGCAGATACAGCCAGGCCTTGCGGTTGTTGCCGTTTTCCATACCGCCGCCTCACTTTCCGCCGAAGCGGACGCGCGCGCCGGTACTCTTGTCGAAGAGATAGACCTTCGAGGGCTTGAGCGAGAAGCGGACGCTCCGCTCGCCGGCGTGCGTGCGCTCCTCCGAGGGGATAACGGCGCGCAGTGAGGGCGAAAGGCGTGCACTGTGGTCAAAAACCACGCTGGTATCGCGGCCCATGACCTCCACAGCCAGCAGCTCGCAGCCGAGCGGTCCCTCGGGGTCGATCACAAAGCCCTCGGGCCGGATGCCGACGTTCACTTCGCAATCCGCCACGCCGGGGACGACCAGCACGCTCTGCTCGCCAAGGAACAGCCGCCCGTCGCGGACACGGCCGGAAAACATGTTGATCGGCGGCGTGCCGAGGAACTGGGCCACAAACTGGTTGATCGGATCGTCATAGACGGTCTGCGGCCTGTCGATCTGCTGCAGAACGCCGGCGTTCATGACGACGATCCGGTCGGAAATGCTCATGGCCTCCTCCTGGTCATGCGTGACGAAGACCGTGGTGACGCCGGTTTCGCGCTGGATGCGGCGGATCTCCTCCCGCGTCTGCAGGCGCAGCCGCGCATCGAGATTGCTCAGCGGCTCGTCGAGCAGCAGCACGCGCGGGCGCTTGACAAGCGCGCGGGCAATGGCCACGCGCTGCTGCTGGCCGCCGGAGAGCTCGGAGGGCTTGCGCTCGAGCAGCGATTCGATCTGGACAAGGCGGGCACATTGCAGCATCCGCTCCTCCATCTCGGCCTTGCTCGGCCGCTCCGCCCCTTTGAGATTCTGCAGCGGGAAGAGGATGTTTTTGCGCACAGTCAGATGGGGGTAGAGCGCGTAGTTCTGAAAGACCAGACCGACGCCGCGGTTCTCGGGCGGCAGATCGGTCACGTCGTCCTCGCCGAAGAAGATGCGGCCGAAGGTCGGCGTGAGCAGCCCGCAGATCAGGTTGAGCGTCGTGGATTTGCCGCAGCCGGAGGGCCCTAAAAGCCCGATCAGCTTGCCGTCGGGGATCTCAAAGTCGAAATCGTTCACGGCAATGACATCCGCGCTTTTCTTGTCTCTGGACGGAAAACTCTTGGTCAGGTGTTGCAGCACAATTTTCATAGCTATCCCTTCTTTATTCGGAATCTTACGTTCAGCAAAAGGAAGACAATAACCATTCTCATATATGTATAAATAGTATTTTAAGACACATTGAAAGGCGCGTCAATGCCCGATTTCGGATTTCTTCGTTGAACATGGACTTGCGCAGCGCAGCCGGATGTGCTACAATGCGGCAAAGACCGATAAACCGGACGGAGGATGAACTATGCCTAAATCACCGAACCAGAAGCTGAAGCTGCTGGTGCTGATGAACTATCTGATGGAGGAGACGGACGAGCAGAACACCGTCAGCCTGGCGCAGCTGCAGGAGGAGTTGGAACGCTGCGGTATCAGCGCCGAGCGAAAGAGCGTCTACGACGATCTCGACGCGCTGCGCCGCTGGGGGCTGGACGTGAAGTTCGAGCGTGGGCGGGGCTATTTCATCGCCTCGCGCGAGTTCGAGCTGCCGGAGCTGAAGCTGCTGGTGGACGCCGTGCAGTCCTCGCGCTTTATTACGCAGAAGAAAACGCTCTCGCTGATCCGCAAGATCGAGGGGCTCTGCTCGGTGCACGAGGCCAAGCTCCTGCAGCGCCAGGTCTATGTGGCGGGGCGGGTCAAGACCATGAACGAGAGCGTCTACTATAACGTCGACGAGCTCTCGGCCGCCATCAGCGGCGATCGGCAGATCAGCTTCCGCTATTTTAATTACGGCATCGACAAGTCCCGCCAGTACCGCCGCGGCGGCGCGCGCTACGAGGTCAGCCCCTTCGCGCTGATCTGGGACGACGAGAACTACTATCTGCTCGCCTGGGACGAGAGCGCGGCGCGCATGAAGCACTATCGCGTGGACAAAATGAGCGACATCGAGACGCTCGAGCGCGCTCGCTGCGGCAAGGAAGCCTTTGCGCAGATGGATATGTCGTCCTATGCCCAGAAGGTCTTCGGCATGTTCGCCGGCGAGGTGCAAAAGGTCTGGCTGCGCATGGAAAAGCATCTGGTCGGCGCTGTCGTCGATCGCTTCGGGCGGGACGTGCCGATCACGCCCGACGGCGAGGATTATTTCACAGTCACGCTCGACGTGGTCGTCAGCCCCCAGTTTTACGCCTGGGTCTTCGGCTTCGGGGCGGATGCCGAGATCCTGGCCCCCGCCTCGGTCCGCCGCGGCGCCGCGGAGACCCTGCGCTCGATCGCGGAAAAATACCGGTGAGCGCGGCAGGCAGACAAAAAAGCTTGCGTAATACGATAAGCAGCGATATAATATTTTATATTGTGCCATTTTTTACTATTCCTGCAGCGTCAGACGAGAGAAAAGAAAGAGAGAAAACGGAGTCATGGCAGTGGGAGAGATGCTGTATAAGGTCCTGATCGGGCCGCTTCAGCTTTTGTTTGAGTTTATCTTCATTTTCAGCTATCGCGCCTTCGACAACTACGGGATCTCGATCGTGGTGCTGAGCATGGTGATGAACTTTCTGGTGCTGCCGCTCTACAACAGAGTGGACGCCATACAGGAAGAGGAGCGCGTGACGGCGGAGCGGCTGCGGCCGGGCGTCGAGCACATCCGCACGACCTTCCGGGGTGACGAGCGCTTCATGATGCTGCAGACCTACTACCGGCAGAACCACTACAAGCAGACAGACGCGCTGAAAGGCTCGTTCTCGCTGCTGCTGGAGGTGCCGTTTTT
>ODAI013791597.1_pt1 | contig 21096 bp, 18 predicted proteins | sample 1539321 | NCBI WGS metagenome assembly ODAI01 (sample SAMN02144231, study PRJEB22623) | gut metagenome | biome: sheep rumen | host: Ovis aries | place: New Zealand | reverse complement strand
GACTTTTGTCGGCACTGCACCTCCTAGAGGTAGTGGTAAAAACAGGAAAGAAACTATCCGAACTGGCAAAAATCATGGAAGTCCTGCCTCAGGCTCTCGTAAATGCAAAGGTTCCCAATCATAAAAAGGACAGTTATATGGACTATCCCGAGATTGCGGAGGCCATTGAAAACCTGACAAAGAAATTTGACGGGGAGGGCAGAGTGCTCATACGTCCTTCGGGAACAGAGCCTCTTGTCCGTGTCATGATCGAGGGTAAAGATCAGAAGATGATTGAGGAAGAAGCAAAGAAACTGGCAGACCTGATTACAAACAGTGTTTTGTAATAAGTTTGCTTGTGGAATAGGGGTATGATATAATTAACGATGACGCTTAGGGGGTTATGCGTATGGTTAAACAAAGGGTTACAGTAAAAAATCCCACAGGTCTGCATCTGCGTCCTGCAGGGAATCTATGCAAAGAGGCAATGAAGTTCAAATCGCTGGTCACTTTTGTATTCAAGGATAATATCGCGAATGCAAAGAGTGTGCTCAGTGTACTTGGTGCATGTGTTAAATGCGGAGACGAGATTGAACTTGTCTGTGAGGGCGAAGACGAAGAAGAAGCACTTGCAGGACTTGTCCGGGCGATTGAGGACGGACTTGGAGAGTAAATGATGAGAGCCCGCTTTATTTAAAATAAAGTGGGCTTTATTAATATTTATATGGAGGCTGTTGGATATGTTGAACTACAAGCGTTACCAGAGAAATCCTGTTATGGATTTTCCGGAGAGAACATGGCCGAACAAGGAGATAGAAAAAGCTCCTATATGGTGCAGCGTGGATTTAAGAGACGGTAATCAGGCACTAATCGACCCTATGGTGGTATCTGAAAAGATTGAGATGTTTGAGTACCTGATAAAGATCGGCTTCAAGGAGATAGAGATCGGTTTCCCTGCCGCCAGCCAGATCGAGTACGATTTCTTAAGAGAACTGATCGACAGAAAGCTCATACCGGATGATGTGGTGGTTCAGGTCCTTACCCAGTGCAGAGAAGAACTGATAGACAGGACGTTTGAAGCCATAGAGGGATGCTCTCAGGCAATAGTTCATATATATAATTCCACATCAACACTTCAGAGAGATGTGGTATTTGGCAAAGATAAAGAGGCAATCAAACAGATAGCCATTGACGGAACCAAGATGGTCAAGGAGAGAGCAAAGAATTTCTCAGGAAAGATCATCCTTGAGTACTCTCCTGAAAGCTATACAGGCACGGAGCCTGAATATGCACTTGAAGTATGCGAGGCAGTCCTTGAGACATGGGGTGCATCAAAAGAAAATCCCGTCATCATTAACCTGCCTTCTACAGTAGAGATGACTACTCCAAATGTATTTGCAGACCGTATTGAGTGGACGCTTAAAAACTTTAAGAACAGAGAGGCCGTAATACTCAGTGTTCATCCCCACAATGACAGAGGTACAGGTGTTGCCACAGCAGAACTTGCGCTTCTTGCCGGTGCTGACAGAATAGAGGGTACACTCTTTGGAAACGGTGAGCGTACAGGTAATGTTGATATCTGCAATATCTGCTACAACATGTTCTCTCAGGGTATTGACTGCGGTCTCGACCTCTCAAATGTAAATGAGGCAATAGAACTTTACGAGAGACTCTGCAAGCTCCCTATTCACCCGAGACATCCTTATGCCGGCAAACTTGTGTTTACAGCTTTCTCCGGATCTCATCAGGATGCCATAAACAAGGGCATCAAGGCCATGAAAGAGAGAAACAGCGAGATATGGCAGGTGCCGTATCTCCCTATAGATCCTGCAGATATAGGCAGGGAGTACGAGCCTATCGTTCGTATCAACTCCCAGCCAGGCAAGGGCGGAGTTGCCTTTGTAATGGATACATATTTCGGATTTAAGCTTCCTAAGGGAATGCAGAGAGAATTTGCCGATGTCATACAGGCAATATCCGAAAAGCAGGGAGAAGTCTCACCTGATACGATCATGGAAGAATTCAGAAAAGAATATCTTCAGAAGAAAGAGCCTTATCACTTTAAGAAACTTAAAGTTGATGATCTTTCCGGCGAGACAGAATCAGAGTACGATACAAGAGTTACGCTCACATATACCTGCAATGATAAGGAAAACACATTTGTGGCAGCCGGAAACGGACCTATCGATGCCGTTAAGCTCGGACTCATCGAGAATCTTGGAATCAAGATCAAGATTCTTGACTACGAAGAGCATGCTCTTCAGAGCGGATCCAATTCTCAGGCAGCAGCATATATTCATATGCTTGATGTTGAGACAGGCAAGACTACATACGGTGTAGGTGTCAGCTCAAACATTACCAGAGCTTCAGTCAGAGCGATGTTCTCTGCTCTTAACAGACTTGGGCTTGCAGTAAAATAATCAGTAATTAAATTGCGGGGAGATGTTTTTCGGCGTCTCCCCGGCTTTATGTGAGAGGATATACATGAAGAAAATAATAGTTACCGGATGCAACGGACAGCTCGGAAGAGCAGTAAACGATTATTATAAAAACAGCACGGAATATGAACTGGTCAATACAGATACGGCAGAAGGATTTGATAATCTTGACATCACCGATCTTGAGGCCCTTGATACATTCTTTGATAAAGTGCGTCCCTACGCAGTGATAAACTGCGCAGCATTTACAAATGTGGATGCCTGTGAGACCAAAGAGGATATTGCATTCAAGGTAAATGCAATCGGACCGCGAAATCTAGCCATCGTATCCGAAAAATACGGAGCAAAGCTTGTTCATATATCAACGGATTATGTTTTTGAGGGTAATGAGCCCTCTCCCAGAAAAGAGACAGATTCCACAGGTCCCATCGGGGCATACGGCAGGACGAAACTTGCGGGAGAAAATTTTGTAAAATCTTTCTCAAATCATTACTTTATCATCAGGACGGCATGGCTTTACGGTGACGGAAAGAATTTTGTCAGAACAATGCTTGGAGCAGCAAAGACAAGGGATGAAGTAACTGTTGTTGCAGACCAGATCGGTTCACCTACATCGGCAAAAGAACTTGCAAAAGCAATAGGTGTGCTTGTACCTACTGAAAATTACGGAACATTCCACGGTACATGTGAGGGTGTATGCAGCTGGGCAGAGTTTACTGAGGAGATTTACAGACTCGCCGGAGTAAAGACCGTGGTTAAACATATCACATCGGATCAGTATCCCTCTCCAACAAAGAGACCGGCGTACTCAGTTCTGGACAATTATATGTTCAGACAAACTACGGATTTTGAGTTTGCCGATTGGAAAGACGCAATCAGAGAATATTTGGAGTCGGAGAAATGAGTTTTTTTGAGGGATTGGTAACAAATGTGCCACTTATATGCGCGTCTGTGAGCTGGTTGCTGGCACAGATTATAAAGACAATATTGCACCTGATCGTCACAAGGAAATTTGACGCTGAGAGACTGATAGGAACAGGAGGCATGCCTAGTTCACATTCTGCTACAGTCAGCAGTCTTGCAACTGCTATAGCTGTTAATTACGGAAGCGATTCAGGATATTTTGCAATAGCTCTCATACTTGCCATAGTTGTAATGTATGACGCTCTCGGGGTCAGACGCGAGACAGGCAAGCAGGCAGTCGTCATCAATGAGATGATTGAGATGTTTAACGATATGGGAAAGCCGATGAGCGCGGAGGAGAAGCTCAAGATATTTGTGGGTCATACTCCTATGCAGGTCTTTGCGGGATGCATATTAGGTATGTTGATAGCGTTTATTGTCTGCGGGATAATTTAAAACAGGATTATTTATTTGTATGGCATTTATAGTTCCGATATTCATGCTTTCAATCGCATATTTTACCGGACTGACGGTTATGAAATTATTTTGTGACGATAAGACATCGATTATCGAGACATGTCTTGTCGGCACTTTTTTTCTTATGATTATTTCCCAGGCAATTGTTCTGATATGTTATTATTCCGGATTTACATTTGGGACTTATGTCAGAATACTGTGTATGGTAATGATTCTGCTGCTCATACTCTCGCTGTTAATCTGCCAGAGAGAGATTCTGTATCATATCAGGATCAGAAAGAAAGTCAACAAAAACGCAGTCAGGGTTATCCTGTTTATGGTGGCAATTGAATTTCTTGCACTGATCCTGCTTATGCCGGATGTGGCAGGAGATTTTACAGCGGATTCGGTAAATACATTGCTGGCGACAGATACCATATTTGGATATGATTACCTGACGGGGTTTCCTCTTTCAGGTGAGCCTACTTTAAAGATGCAGCTGGACGGATTGCCGTTCCTGTATGGTGCCATGGCAAAAGTATTTCATACAAAGGGCATCAGCATCGTCTATGACTGCGCTCCTATATGGGCTATGTCACTTTGCCTCATGGTTTACGGCCTTTGGGCAGGGGCACTTTACGGCAAGGACAATAATGAAGAATTAAAACGGGCTATCTTTGTGGCGGGTGTATGTGCCGTCAGCCTTTGCGGAGCCTTCTCGGCAAAAAGTCTGTTTTATTACCAGACATTTGAAGGATTCAGGGGAGAGCCTATATGCGACGGAATAATAGTACCGTTTTGCCTGTATGAATTATTTGAACTGTATCGAAATAAAAAGTGGCAGTCAGTCGTTTATATAACAGCAGCTGTAATATCGGCAATGCTGGTGACTACCCCTGCAAAGGGACTTGTGCCGTGTGCAATTATCATCATGGCTGCGACTCTTGTCGCAGCGGGATACAGACTCAGGAGGTACGTAAAATGTCTGCAGCATTAAGCGGAATGCAGTCAGCTCTTGAGATGGCAGGTGGGAGTGTCGGTTTTACAGCCCTGTTTCTCGCAGGCTTACTGTCTCTCTGGTACGGTAAATATGAAGACAGGGAAGAATCGGGATATCTGTTCTGGTATGCTATCATAATGCTTGCCATAGTGATAAACCCGTTATACCTTTCGTTTATCAGACGGTTTTCGCCGTCACTTGCTTTTGACAATATATTTTTATGGATTATGCCTACCGTACCTGTCGTTGTATGCTGTGGCGTCAGGGCAGTCGGATTCCTCGAAAATATGAGAAAAAAGGCAATGTTTACAGTAGGACTTATCGGACTCCTCGTCCTTGCCGGGGCAACCTCCTATTCAATGAGTGCGGTTTATTTAAAACAGGAATCGGCTCTTGATAATAAAAAACAGGAAGTCCTGGATTACCTGGGTGAATACATGGACAGCAACAATAAGCAGTCATGCGTAATATGGGGAGAAGATACCATAATGGAGTCTGCCAGAGAGTATGACGGACGTATTCTTCTCGTTTACGGAAAAGATATGTGGATCGACGACTGTTTTGCCCTGACGGGAAATGTTTATGAAGATGAGAAATATAATGCTTATCAGATGATAAATGAGGAATCGCCATCGATCTCAATGCTTTATGATGAAGCAAAGATGCTGGGCTGTGATTTCTTTATACTCTCGACTCAGAGATATACAAAAGCCCTTGAGAGAAAAGAGTTTGAGAAACAGCAGATCATATCCGAACTCCTTTCGAGGAGAAAATACGGACGCTTTTCCAGGGGATTTATCTTTGGTAGTGACGAAGTGTTTTATAAGGATTCCGACCCGGTATATGAGCCTGTGTTTGAGACAAGCGGATTTGTAATATTTGAAGTAACCGAATGATATATTGGAGATTAACTGATGATCAGTATTATTGTACCTGTATATAATGCTGAAAAGTTCATATCGAAGACGATAAAAAGCGTGATAATCCAGACATACAGAGACTGGGAACTTATTTGTGTGGATGATGGATCGACAGATAACAGCCGCAGGGTTATCGAATCTTTTGGAGATAAGAGAATCCGTGTGGTAAATAATGAGAGCGGACAAAAAGGCGCCGCCGGAGCCAGAAATTACGGTGTATCTGTTGCAAAGGGAGAGTACATAGCTTTCCTCGATGCAGATGACGTCTGGAGACCGGAAAAACTGAAAAAAACCCTGGATTTTATGATAAAAAAAGGCGCTGCATTTGCTTTTACCGCATATGATTACGGTGATAAAAATGCAAAGTCTCTCGGAAAGACGGTTCATGTCCCTGAGGTAATGCCTTATGAGAAAGCTCTTTCAAGAACGGTGATTTTTACATCTACCGTTATGTTTGATCTGTCAAAAATAACAAAAGAGGAGATCAGGATGCCGTATGTCGCAAGTGAGGATACTGCGACTTGGTGGAATATATTAAGATCCGGCAGGGTTGCATACGGACTGGATGAGAGCCTCGTAATATACAGGAGGAGCAGAAATACTCTCTCCGCAAACAAGCTCAAGGCTATTGTCAGGATATGGAGGTTGTACAGACACAGGGAAAATATGGGCTTCCTTAAAAGCCTTCTGCACCTGATTGCATGGGCATTCATGGCAGTTGCCAGGAGATTATAGGATTTGTTATAATTAACATAACTATGAAAAAACTTGAAACATCCAGAAGAATTATAATAATAATTTCATCAGCCATAAGTCTTGCTTTGCAGGTAGCAGCTTATGGTTTTTTATGGTTTCGCTTTTATAAGGTAATGGTTGCAAAGGAGTTCTGGATCAAGGGTGATATCCTTATGATCAGTATTTATGCTGTTTTGCTCCTTTTCTTTTCCCGGATGTACGGAGGCACGAGGATAGGTTACCTTAAGGCCTGGGAAGTCTTTTTCTCAGAGATTTTTGCAGTCTTTTGCGTCAATGTGATCACATATGCCATCATATCCCTTATGTCTGCAAAGCTTGTACCTCCTCAGTATATGCTGATGCTTATGGGCGCCGATATAGTCTGGGCCGGCGTATGGACAGCGTCGACAAACGGTCTTTACAGTATGCTCTTTCCGCCTAGGGACATGCTTCTGGTATGTGGAAACAGATCAAATGAAGACATCCTGGCAAAATTTGCATCAAGACCTGATAAATACAACATCTGTAAATGTATCAATATCAGCGAAGGCGTGGATGCTGTCATAGAAGAGTTTAAAGAGAGATACGATGCCATGGTTATATGGGATATACCGATGGCTGAGAGAAATAAGCTGTTAAAGTACTGCTATGGCAACGGAGTCAGGGTATATCTGATGCCTAAAATCCCCGATGTGCTTATAAAAGGCATGACGGAGATGCATATATTTGATACTCCCATGTACTTAAAGAGAGAATATTCTCTGACCATAGAACAGAGAATAGGCAAGAGATGTATGGATTTGATATGCAGTATACTCCTTATGATCATTGCATCACCGTTTATGCTGCTCACCGCGATCGCAATCAAACTGTATGACGGCGGACCTGTATTTTACAAGCAGGTCAGATGTACCGAGGGTGCAAAGCAGTTTAAAATACTTAAATTCAGATCGATGAAGGTTGATGCCGAAAAGGACGGCAAGGCACGACTTGCCTCAAAGAACGACAGCAGGATCACTCCCATAGGCAGGTTTATCAGGGCGACACGTATAGACGAGCTCCCGCAGCTCCTCAATATCCTTAAAGGAGATATGTCATTTATCGGCCCGAGACCGGAGAGACCGGAGATCATCGAACAGTATATGGAAGAGATGCCTGAATTCATGTTTAGAATGAAGGTAAAGGCAGGACTCGCAGGATATGCCCAGGTGTACGGCAAATACAATACAACGCCTTATGACAAACTGAAACTTGACCTGGCATATATTGAGAATTACTCAATCTGGCTTGATCTGAAACTCCTGCTGCTTACATTAAAGGTGGTTTTAAAGCCTGAGAGTACGGAAGGTGTAGACCAGTCCCAGACAACAGCTCTTAAAAATCACAGTAAATCTGATACAGGGGATAATAATATAAAGAATGAGTGAGATAACCGATCTTAAAAGATTTTGCATACTGAATAAAAAAAGATGGTATCTGATCCCGGTGCTGATGATTGCAGGTGCAGTGTTTTTTGGTGGCGTCTATTATATTGTGATGACATTAAATGCAGGCGACACTGTTTATCGCTGCAAAGCCTATTATTATATTACCTTTGATGAAAAGGAAGATGAGACAGTCACTCATTATTACAATTCATATACATGGAATGATGTCCTGGACTGTGACCTGATAGCAGGCAGAGTTGCCGAAAATCTCGGGATGGAAAAGCAGTATATAGCAGATGTATCAAGTGTCCCGGGACTCAGCGATGTCAGATTTTTCTGGGTTTATGTGGACACAGCCGATAAAGAGGAATCTGTAAAAATACAGAATGCTTTTGCGGATGTGCTTCCGGAGTTTGCCGCTTCTACACCGGGATTTGATTCGATTGTATTATGGGATGCTCCGACTGTTTCTTCGGTGACGGAAGATTTCGTAACAGGCAGAGTGACTGTATTTGGCGGTTGCGTCGGCTTGATTGCGGGGATACTGCTTTTGATGTTTTTAAGTGCAGTTGATGACCGGGTATATGTCATGGGAGATGTCAAAAAATATATTGACACAGATGTTGCGGCAGTTATTTTTACTGATGGTACGGTTTATATAAGACCATTGCTTAATCAGGATAATAAAATATATATCTATGACAGGAACGGACAATATAAATCCGATTATTACAGGGATGCTCTCTCAAAAACCGTAAAAACAGGGCAGATAAATGTGACTGATAAGGATGCAGTAAACATTGTTGAAGATAAAAAAGCAATTTTACTTGTGCCGGTCAGGATGGGCGATACAGGTCGCGGTCTGTCACTTGCGGCAGATGAAATAAAAACTCTTGGATTTGAAAATGTATATGCATTAATTTGTGATGCTGATAAAAAGATGTATGAGCATTATTACGGAAAAAGTATTTTAGATAAAAGCTGATTAACAACCTGGAATTATCAAGATGAAACTGCAACTGCTTGTATCGGCAATGAATAAAGATGCCGAGAGCCTCATAAATACAATGGGAATAAGGACTGACGCCGTAATAATCAATCAGTGTGATAAATACGACGTCAGAATTCTTGAAGATAATGAGAAAAAAATAGAGTTTTATGATATGAATGAGCGGGGCGTCGGAAGAAGCAGAAACAGCGCGGTGCTCAAGTCATCGGGAGACATACTGCTGTTTTCGGATGAGGATATTGTATATGAAGAGGATTATGGGAAAAGAGTAATAAAGGCCTTTGAAGAAAACAAAGATGCCGATATGCTCATTTTTAATATAGAAGTTGATGAGTCCAGAAGGACATATCATATTGATAAAAAAACAAAAGTGGGACCGCTTAACTGTGGAAGATATCCTACATACAGCATGGCTGTAAAGAGAGATGTCCTTTTAAAGAAAGGAATTATGTTTTCACTTCTTTTTGGCGGAGGCGCACCATACAGTGCCGGAGAGGACAGTCTGTTTGTAATGGACTGCGTCAGGTCAGGGATGAAGATATATGCTCTCCCTGTGACGATAGGCAGGGAAATATTAAGACCATCAACATGGTTTAACGGATATACGGAAAAGTTTTTTTATGACAGAGGAGTACTCTTTGCCCACCTTTATGGCAGGGCAGCCGGTTTAATGGCAGCCAGGTACATACTCGTAAAAAAGAAAGTAATGTGCAGGGAGATAAAACCCAAAGATGCATATTTACTGATTAAAAAGGGAATAAAAGACGGAAGATAAAGATGTCCGGAATGATTTTTTACAGCTTCTTTGTGTTAATGACTGTTGCAGTAGCATACAAAATCAAAGGAGTAAAACAGACAACATCATACGGAAGAGATTATGGAAATAATCAGGGACTGGTGAGCACCATTTGTTTTTGTGGCCTGTTCCTGCTTCTTTTTTTGCTGTCGTCAATGCGTCACATGACAGGTCATGATTATTCTACATATATTGACAGGGCCCATGATATTGCCCATGAGAGCTACGGCGTGACTGAATGGGGGTTTAATCTTCTGGTACTTTTGATTTACAGCATATGTAACTGCGAGAATTATATTCTCCTGTTTTCGGTTATCGCAGCTGTGATGCTCTTTTTTTTCCTTAAAGGGATGTACGTTCAGAGCAGGGATTTTGCATTTACCTTTTTTCTGTATATGGCATTTGGCCTGTATTTTCAGAGCTTTTCAACTGTCAGATATTATCTGGCTATGTCTTTGGTATTTTTTTCACTTTCCTTTTGGAAGAAAAAACATTACATAAAGGGCGTGCTGTTAATACTTGCTGCAACACTCTTTCATAAATCGGCGCTTGTAGCAATTCCGATTTATTTGCTGGCAGGGATTAAATGGAAGAAAGTACATGTAATTATAATGACTGTTTTAGCCTCAACGGGAGTTATTTTTAATGATTTTTATCTGAAGATCATGCTGAAACTTTATCCGTCTTATGTTGTGAGCGGAGAGTATGAAGGCACCGGTGGTTTCAGCATAATAAATGTATTACGGTCTCTGGCAGTTGTGATACTCGGATTGTATTTCTGGAAGGAATCGGTAAAAGATAATAAAGAATACGGCGAGGAAAACAGATTTTATTTTTATCTTAATTATGCTTCGCTTTTATATTTTGCTTTCTTTTCATTCGTGCCTTACGGTTCAAGGATCGGATATTATATGAGTATCAGTCAGATACTTTATCTGCCTTCGATTATTGAAGACATAAAAGATGAAAAGAAAAAAAGGATTGTAAAAGGGGCGGTTATCGGAGCTGCCGTATTGTATCTTGGCATATATCTGATAAAAGCGGATGATCCGGGAGTTGCGGTACTGCCGTACAGATCGTGGCTTTTTGAAAATGTAACTTTTTTTAGGGATGTATGAAAAGGGGAGAGTAGAATGCGTTTTTCCATAATAGTAGTAACTCTAAATGCAGGTGACGAACTGGTTAATACTGTAAAGAGCTGTATGAATCAGACTTTCACGGACAGAGAGATCATCATTAAGGACGGGATGTCATCTGATGATTCTCTTGACAGGGTAAGGGCACTCCCGTCAGATAATGTAAAGATCATCTCAGAGCCGGATCTGTCAATTTATGACGGTATGAACAGGGCGATTAAAGATGCAAAGGGAGACTATCTCATATTTATGAATGCCGGTGATGCCTTTGCGGATGAAAAAGTCCTGGCTCAGACTGCAAAACATATGATAAAGCATACGTCCGATATCTACTATGGAAATATGTACCGGAAGGGCAGCAATACTCTTATCTCATATCCGGACAGACTGACTATGTTTGGACTCTACAGAAACGTTCCATGCCATCAGGTGTGCTTCTATAGCAGGAGACTGTTTGAAAAGAAGGGATATGATCTTAAATATCCGATAAGAGCCGATTATGAGCACTTCTTAAGATCTGTTTATGAATACAAGGCATCGCTCAGCCATATGGATATTCCCGTCTGCATATACGAGGGAAAAGGGTTTTCAGAGAGAAAGGACAATCGGGCAAAATCATCGGAGGAACATAAAATAATTACTTCAAAATATATGGGTAAACGGACGCTTATATACAGGGTTGTAATGATTATCACTCTCCAGCCGGTCAGAGAAAAGATTGCCGGAAGCAGGAAACTGTCCGGTATATATCAGAAATTAAAAACGCTGATTTATAAAATGATCAAATAATCTATTTAACATTATTATGGAATTATCGGAAGAGAAAAATAAAATAAGAGTACTGTGGCTGTGTAATCTCATGCCTTCATTTGTAGGAGATGCAATTGGTAAGCCTGCGACAAATAAAGAAGGCTGGATAGCCGGGATGTATTGTGAGGTAAAAAATCATAATGATATAACCCTTGCCATTGCTTATCCTGATCGGGAAGTATACTCGGGAAGTACGGGTGATTATTTTTATTATGCATTTAGGGAAGACGGAAACAGACCGGAAGACTATGAGTCAGAACTTAAAAGAGGAATAAATGATATATGTGAATCATTTAAACCTGATGTGATCCACTGTTTTGGAACGGAATATGCTCATACAAGGGCACTTCTTGAAAATGAGAAATATGCAGGTAAGGCCCTGATCCATTTGCAGGGTATCATGGAAGTCTGTTTTGAAAAGTATTATACGGATCTGCCGGAAAAAGTAATCAATCATAATACCTTCAGAGATATTATAAAAAAAGACGGTATAAGGCAACAAAAAGAGAAATTTGGTATAAGGGCAAAACATGAAGCAGTAACGATGTCCAATGCCAAAAATATTTGTGGCAGAACAGAATTTGACAGGGAATATACGAAAAAGAAAAATCCTTCTGCGGTTTATTACAGATTAAATGAAACACTCAGGGATACCTTTTATGAAGGTGACTGTTGGACTCCAAAAAAAAGTACAAGGCACAGGATATTTGTATCTCAGGGTAATTATCCTCTCAAAGGACTCCATACCGTACTTGAAGCAGTCGGAATGCTTAAAGATAAATATCCTGACATATCCCTGTATGTAGCCGGAGATGATATTGTCAGGGACAACTCCCTGAAAAATAAGATCAGAGAGCCGGAGTACGGGAGATATCTGAAAAAACTGATTAAAAAATACGGTCTTGAGGATATTGTATATTTTCTCGGACAGAAAAATGCATCTGAAATGAAAGAGCAGATGATGCAGTGCAATGTATTTGTACTGCCGTCGTTTGTAGAAAACTCTCCCAATTCTTTAGGGGAAGCCATGATGCTGGGAGTCCCGTCTGTATGTACGGATACATGCGGTATACCCTCACTTGCAGATGATAAAATAGAAGTATTAATGTATGAGCCGGGTGATGCAGCCGGTCTTTGCAAAAGGATAACAGATATATTTGAAGATGATTCGTTATGTATATCTTTATCCGAAAAAGCAGTAAAGCGTGCAAATGAAACTCATGACAGACTGCAGAATTATAAGGATGCTTTAAAAATATATAGACAGATTGCGACATAAATAAGGAACACTCTATGAAAGTAACATTTGTTTTTAATTACATGACACAGCATCAGTATCCTTTTGCTCAGGCAATGTATGAACTGTTTGGAGATGATTTTCTCTTTCTGGAGACAGAGGACTTTGAAGAGGAACGAAAAAATATGGGATGGGATACTGACTACAGTAAATTGCCATATGTCAGAAAGTACGTGAGTCCTGATGATGACAAAGTAGTTGTCGACAGTGATATTGTGATGTTCGGAGGAGTGCACTTTCTCTATATAAGGCAGAGACTTGAAGCAGGTAAAATGTCTTTCAGGTGTATGGAGAGACTGTATAAAAAAGGGAGGATTCATGCCCTTGCACCAAAAGGGTATATCAGGAAACTGAAAGAATATACAAAATACAATAATACACCATGTTATCTCCTTTGCTGCGGAGCGTATGTGCCTGCTGACTTTGATATGTTTGGAGGACATAAAAACAAAAGGCTTAAATGGGGTTATTTTACATCACTTAATAATAAGGACTGGTATGAATTAAGAGACCTTAAGAGCAGACAGGGAGAACCGGTCAGAATACTCTGGACAGGCAGGATGCTCGACTGGAAGCATGTGCTTGACGGAGTGAAAGCATTTAAAACCCTGATAAAGCATAAGAAAAATGTGCATATGACTGTAGTTGGCAACGGAGATGAGCATGCTCTGCTGGCATCTTATATAAAAGAAAACGGCCTTAAAGATCATGTAACAATGATGGATTTCATGCCGGCATCAGAGGTAAGGCAGCTTATGGAACAGAGTGATATATATCTGATGACAAGCGATTACAATGAAGGCTGGGGTGCCGTGGTAAATGAAGCCATGGATTCAGGGTGTGCTGTCATAGCGAGTGTCGGCGCCGGATCTGCATATTATCTGATAGAGGATAAAAAGAACGGCAGGATATATAAACCGGGAGACATTAAGAGCCTTGCAGCAATTATGGAAGAGCTGACAGATGATATATATTTAAGACAGAGTCTCGGTCAGCAGGCACACAAAACCATATCGGAAGTCTGGAGTCCAAATGAGGCTGCAGCCAGATTTAAACGGATCATAGATCAGGTGGCAGGAAACGGATATGATGCCATTTTGCCCGAATATACAAACGGACCATTGTCAAAGGCAGAGACAATACTGCCGGGAAAGAAGATTATCTAATAATTAATGAAACTCGTAATAGTCTCAAATTACATAAATCATCATCAGATACCTCTCGCAAATAATCTTTATGAGAGGCTTTCAGGGGATTTTGCATTTATTCAGACCATGGAGATGGAAGAGGACAGAGTCAGGATGGGATGGATGAGTGAAGTAAAAGACATTCCTTATCTGAAGCTGTTTTACAAAGACGAAGAAAACTGCCGTAATCTGATTATGGATGCAGATATTGTCATCTTTGGCGGTGTTGAAGATGAGAGCTATATAAAACCCAGACTGAATGCCGGCAGGATCGTCATCCGTTCAAGCGAGAGACTGTACCGTGAAGGACAGTGGAAATCCATATCGCCGAGGGGACGAAGAAAGAAATGGGAAGATCATACACAATACAGGGATAAGGATGTATATCTTCTTTGCGACGGAGCGTATGTTGCATCTGATTTTAATATTGTAAAAGCATATCCGAATAAAAAGTTTACCTGGGGTTATTTCCCGGAAATAAAAGAAAAAGATTTAAGCAGGCTGTTTTCCGAAAAAAATGTTACAGATCAAAACGGGAAAAGACAGATAAATCTGTTATGGTCAGGAAGATTTCTGACACTGAAACATCCGGAGTATGCCCTTAAAATAGCAAGAGATTTAAGGGACAGAGGCGTATCATTTCATCTTGACATGGTGGGAGCCGGAGACCTTGAGGAATCACTGAAAAAATACTCTGCAAAATATAATCTTGAAGATCATGTCACATTTCATGGTTTTCTAAATCCGTCCGAAGTCAGAGACTGTATGGACAAGGCAGATATATTTCTGTTTACAAGCGATTACAGGGAAGGCTGGGGGGCAGTATTAAACGAGTCCATGAACAGCGGATGTGCAATAGTGGCCTGCGCAGGTATAGGGGCCGTTCCCACACTGATTGAGCGGGATTATAACGGACTGGTTTACAGAAACGGTGATTATAAGGGGTTCAGGGATAATGTATTTCGTCTGTGTGAAGATGAAGGACTCAGAATCAGGCTCAGTAAAAATGCATATAATACTGTATGGACATTATGGAATCCGGCTACGGCAGCAGACCGCCTGATAATATTCTGTGAAAATATTTTAAAGGGTCAGATAAAAGTATGGGGTGAGGGTCCCCTTAGTTATGCACCTGATATTTCTCCCCGTAAAGGATATGAGTATACGGGCCGTAAGGAGAAAACAGGCAGCAGGATTTATGTATGCCATACGTTTTATCATGTATATGTCTCGATGTTAAAAGAGTTTGCTTTGCCGGAGGAGACAAGAGGCAGGGCGCATATTGCTTTATCTACAATGTCATCGGATTTCACGGAACTTGAGAAAAGACTTGAAAGCGTGAAGTTCTTTGAAAAGATATACATGTTGCCGGAAAAAAGGGATTCCGATTTTCCGGGACTTATGAAATATAAAGAAAATCACGGTAATATACTGATCCATACTATCAACAGAATAATATATACAAAAAAGCTTGCCAGGCTGGAAGAACCATTTATGACAGTCGATTTTGCAAAGTATGATAATGTGTATGTCTATTGTGATTCCGATCCGATAGGATTTTATCTGAATGCAAAGCATATAAAATATCATGCTCTTGAGGACGGACTTAACTGTCTGGAAAATCTGGATGATGCACATTTTTCAAACAGAGGTCATTTTAAACTGAAAGCATTTTTGTCCTCGATTAATCTTATATTTATACAGAACGGATATGGCCGCTACTGTATGGATATGGAGATAAATGACAGGACAAAGCTTGAATATGACTGCCCTAAATATAAAGTGGTACCAAGGAGTGAGCTTGAGGACAGACTCTCAAAAGAGGAAAAGCAGATGCTTGTGAAAGCATTCATTCCGGGGGCGGATGAACTCATTGAAGAGCTGTCGGCTGCTAAAGGAGAAAAATGCGTTCTGATACTTACAGAACCGTATCACTTTGATGAGGAGACCCAGACAAGAATAGTCGGTGATATTATTTCGGAGTATTGCAAAGGGATGAGAGTTGTCATAAAACCCCACCCGAGGGATACAATAGATTACAGGAAAGTTTATCCCGGCTGCATAGTCATAAACGGTAAGTTTCCCATGGAAGTGATGAATCACATGGATGTCATTACTTTTGAAAAATCAATTGCCATAGTAAATATGGCAATGTATACCCTTAAATTTGTTAAAGAAAAAATAAATCTCGGTCCGTCATTCTGGGACAGATATGAAGCGCCGGAAAAGCATGTCTTTAAATAAAAAGGAAGATTAAAAAACAGTTATGGTTAAGATTTTAAAGAAAATAAACATACTCATGGATGCCGCCCAGAAAAGGGCGATGTTTGGACTGTTTATCATGATGGTGGTAGCAGCTTTTCTTGAGACAGCAGCAGTCTTTATGGTAATGCAGGTTGTGGCACTCATAGTAGATCCCAAAAAGCTCGAGAGCGGGGAGACATACAGGATGATATGTGATCTGCTGAATATAGACAGTACAGTCACTTTTTCCGTACTTGCCATATTCGGATGTATCATGCTTTATGTCATCAAAAACGGTTTTCAGTTTGTGCTTCAGAAAGGTCTGTACAGATTTACATTTCAGAATCAGTTCACCACAGCCACAAAACTCATGAAGAGTTATGTCAGAAGAGATTATGAGTATTATCTGAATGCGGAGACGTCTGCTATCCAGAGGAGCACTACAGCAGATGTAAGCAATATGTATGCACTGATACTGTCTGTGCTACAGATTGCTTCGGAGGTCATAGTTGCCCTGTTCCTCGTTGTATATCTTGCTACCCTTGATGTCATCATGACGATCATAGTCGGAACCCTTGTCCTGTTATCCCTGATAATCATTAAAAAGATAATCAAACCGATCATGAACAGGACCGGCAGGGAAAATCAGGATTACGGCGCGGCGATGTTTTCATGGATATCCCAGACAGTTCAGGGTATTAAGGATATCAAAGTGGCCGGTAAAGAGCAGTACTTTATAGGCCAGTACTGTAAAGTCGGAGAAGGTTATGTTAAGGCAATGGAGCGCCTTAATATTTTTAACAATACTCCCAAGCTCCTGATTGAGACAGTAGCTATCTCAGGTCTGCTCGGATATATTATGGTCCTGATAATTGCAGGAGAGGATGTTTCAGGCATGATATCTCTCTTATCAGCATTTGGTGTTGCAGCCATGAGACTGCTTCCGGCTGCCAGCAGGATCAACAATCAGATGACCAGTATGGCATTTAATGAGCCGTTCTTCTTTAATGTAAGCGACAATCTCGTTGAGGAGACGAGCGATGAGAATACGGATATCTCGTACGCGACTGTTGAGGAAAATAAGCTCCCCGTAACAAAAAAGGTTGAACTAAAAGATATTACATATCACTATCCGGGCTCTGACAAACTGATATTTGATCATGCCGGTGTGGTATTTCCCATAGGCAAATCTGTCGGAATAGTGGGAACGAGCGGTGCAGGAAAGACGACTATTATCGATATCCTTTTAGGACTCCTAAAACTCCAGAGCGGAAAGGTCCTTGCGGATGAGACTGATACGGCAGACCATTACAGACAGTGGCTGGCAAATGTAGGATATATTCCACAGCAGATATTCCTGCTCGATGCTGATATCAGGAAGAACGTGGCATTTGGTGTGGATGAAGATAAAATAGACGAAGATAAGCTCCGGCATGCTCTTGAAGAAGCCCAGCTTGATGAATTTGTAAAGACTCTGCCGGATGGCGTTAATACTGCCATAGGAGAGAGAGGTATCAGACTGTCCGGCGGTCAGAGACAGAGAATAGGTATTGCAAGAGCACTCTACAATGACCCTGAGGTTTTGATCCTTGACGAGGCCACGTCCGCTCTGGATAACGATACCGAGGCGGCTATTATGGAGTCTATTAACAGGCTCCACGGCAAGAAGACGCTGATCATTATCGCCCACAGATTACAGACCATTGAGAAATGCGATATGGTCTTCAGGGTTGAGGGCGGCAAGATAGAAAAAGAGCGGTGATTATGGTATTATAATCCCTGAAATGAGCGATTTGATGATATCTTCAAAAAAAGATAAAAATATCTCATATGAAATACTTCGCGTGGTGTCGATGCTTATGGTTATCACGCTCCATTATCTCGTGAAAGGAGGCCTTTTACGGGAGTCACTTGTTGGAGCATCTGCATCGGAAGGAGTATTCTGGTTTCTGGAGGCAGCATGTCTTTGTTGCGTCAATGTTTATGTACTTCTAAGCGGTTATTTCCTGACAGAGAGCAACTTTAAAATAGAAAAGGTTATCAGACTCTGGGGGCAGGTACTGTTTTACAGCATACTTGTCCTTCTGGTACTTGCTGTCACCGGAGCAGTGGATTATAAAGATTTTTTAAATCTCCACGAACTGTTATTCTATTTTTGCCCTGTTACAATGGGGCATTACTGGTTTGCTACCACATATCTGATTTTCTATATTGTTTCACCTTTTCTCGCAAAAGGTATCAGGTCACTTGATAAGAAGCAGCATGGGATTCTGTGGCTTTTGATGTTTTTTTTCACATGTGTTTCAAAAACCGTCGTACCGTTTGAACTTGTATTTGATGATAAGGGATACGGTATTTTGTGGTTTATATTCCTCTTTGTGACTGCCTCCTATATCAGATTATACGGATGCCCGGCAATAAAGGGTAAATGGAGTGCATTGTTATTGTATGTCATGTCTGTTGCAGGAATATGGTTATTTAAATATGGTACAAGTGTAATAGTTGCCGATAAAGGCAAATATGAATACTTTTCAGAGACAGCCGTTCATTATAATTCTATTTTTGTTTTCGGTGCATCAATAGGATTATTTATGTTTTTTGGATACATTAAAGCGAAAGAAGGATTACTGTCATCGTTTGCGGTAAAGATTGCGCCTTTTACATTCGGAGTATATCTTCTCCATGTACATAATCTTTTGTTTTCAAGATGGCCGGAGTGGCTTAAGGTTGGGGATAAATACGGTCTGTTCAGACCGGTACACTTTGTAGCAGTGATTTTATCAATATTCTTTATTGGAATATTTGTTGATTTTATAAGAAGTTTAATCTTCTCTCTGATAATTAAACTATGGGATTTTGGAATGAAGATTTATCATTCAAAGCAGGAGGTGTTTGATTATCTCGTTTTCGGATTTCTGGCAACGGTAGTAAGCTGGGTGGCTTACCTTGTTGCAAGAGATGCATTTATCAGCCATCTCTTTCCCGGGGAAGATACGACGATAGCACTTATTTCAAATTTGATTTCCTGGATTATTGCAGTCCTGTTCGCTTATGTTACAAACCGCACATTTGTATTTAAGAGTGAGGCAACGGAAAAGGATGCAGTTATAAAGGAATTCTTTTCATTTATAGGATCGAGAGTTACCACATTTCTGATAGATGAGGGGATGATGTTTATCTTTGTGGATATTGTAAAGATGAATGATATTATTGCAAAAGTAATAGTCAGTTTCGTAGTCATTGTACTTAATTATGTTTTCAGTAAACTGTTTGTATTTAAAAATAAAAAAGAGGTTGATTAAATGATTAATTTTAATGTCCCACCTTTTACGGGAAAAGAAATGGAATACATCAAAGAGTGTGTCGATAATCAGAAGATATGCGGAGACGGAAAGTATACAAAAAAATGTAACGAGTGGCTTGAAAAAAGAACCGGTGTGACAAAGGCACTTCTGACTACATCATGTACACATGCAACAGAGATGGCTGCACTCCTTGCAGGGATTAAGGAAGGCGATGAAGTCATCATGCCTTCGTATACATTTGTATCAACAGCCGACGCATTTGTACTAAGGGGTGCAAAGGCGGTATTTGTGGATATACGTCCTGATACGATGAACATAGATGAGACTAAGATAGAGAATGCGATCACAGACAGGACCAAGGCAATCGTACCTGTTCACTATGCCGGCGTGTCATGTGAAATGGATACAATAACAGACATTGCAAAGAGACATAATCTCCTTGTCATAGAGGATGCTGCCCAGGGTATCATGTCTACGTACAAGGGGAAAGCTCTTGGCAGTATCGGTGATTTCGGATGCTACAGTTTCCATGAAACAAAGAACTACAGTATGGGAGAAGGCGGAGCCCTGCTCCTTAAAGGAGACAGGTATATCGAACAGGCTGAGATAATAAGGGAAAAAGGAACAGACAGAAGCAAATTTTTCAGAGGACAGGTGGATAAATACAGATGGGTTGATTACGGTTCATCATATCTGCCGAGCGATATGAATGCGGCATATCTCTACGCACAGCTTGAGATGGCAGATGAGATAAACAGCTACAGATTAAATATATGGAATACATATTATGAAGGTCTGAAAGATCTTCAGAGTGAGGGAATCCTTGAACTTCCTACAGTTCCGGAAGGATGTGTGCACAATGCCCACATGTTTTATATAAAAGCGAAAGACTTTGATGAGAGAACAAAACTGATTGCATTCTTAAAAGAAAACGATATATTATCGGTGTTTCATTATATCCCTCTCCATACAGCACCTGCCGGAATGAAGTACGGCGAGTTCAGGGGAGAAGACAAATACACAACAAAAGAAAGTGAGAGACTGACAAGGCTCCCTCTCTATTACGGACTGACAAAAGAACAGAATGAATATATTATCGATAAAGTCAGAGAATTCTATGGAAAAAAGTAAAAGCAACGGAACGTTTGTAATCGGAATTGCATTTACATTGATTTTTTTTACGGTAATATCCTTATTGTTTCCGTCGATTTATGTTCTGGATGACGATGTGATGATTCAGAGCATACTATCGGGCACATATTTAAGACCATATCCGTATACATATTATTTCAGTGCTGAACTTGGTTTTGTGCTGTCCTTATTTTACAGGGTAGCTCCTTCGGTAGCCTGGCTTGGATTGTTTTTTGCCGCTGTATATATATGTTCATTTCTTATGCTACTTATGAGAGTGATGAAAATGGGTGACACCCCGGGCAGAAAATGTATTTATGCCG
>ODAI012722972.1_pt1 | contig 21098 bp, 20 predicted proteins | sample 1539321 | NCBI WGS metagenome assembly ODAI01 (sample SAMN02144231, study PRJEB22623) | gut metagenome | biome: sheep rumen | host: Ovis aries | place: New Zealand | reverse complement strand
CGTGAATTGCGCCGTCAGACTTTTCGTCAGATTGTACAGAAATGACGCAGGCTTGCTGGCGCAAGTCAAGGAATTTCTGTGCAAGATGACGGAAAAGATGCAAGCAAGTCACGTGCAAAGGCGTTAGCCGTGCTTTGTGTGGTATTGCCTTAAAAGTCACATCAGACCGATTTCAGATGTAACACAAAATCCATAGATATATTATACTATATTTTTTTCGATTTGTAAAGAAAAAACACTTGACTTTTCAGCTTTTGAGTAGTAAACTATAATATGGTAATATAATCAACCGCAAAAGTATTACGCCGAAAGGAATAAAATCATGAAAAAACGTCAGATAAACTACGAAAACCGTGAATTTCTGTATGAAGCAATACTCCAGCTCAAAAACGTTGAGGAATGCGCCGCTTTCTTCGAGGATCTCTGCACAGTCCAGGAGCTCGCTTCGATCTCGCAGAGACTCGTTGTTGCAAAATACCTAACCGAAGATAAAGTGTATGCGGATATCGTCGATATTACAAGCGCCAGCACCGCAACCATCAGCCGCGTGAACCGTACTCTCCAGACCGGAAACGACGGTTACAGCGTAGTGTTCGAGCGCCTTAAAAACGCAGGAAAAATGTAATGGGATACAGTGAATTTGCTCGATATTACGATATACTTACGCAAAACATAGATTATGCCCTTCTTGCCGCATATTACGACAGACTGAACCTTCGTTTCGGCGGCAGGCGGGGCATTCTGCTTGACCTCGCCTGCGGTACCGGCAGCTTGTCCGTGCGTTTTGCTGAAATGGGATATGATGTGGTCGGAACAGATTCTTCACCTGAAATGCTCGATATCGCCTTTTCAAAGCCGCATGACGGTGTGCAGTATCTCTGTCAGGATATGACGGAGCTCGATATGTTCGGAACGATAGATACTGCGATCTGCGCCCTCGACAGCATAAATCACCTCGAAAGTCTCGATGACGTAAGAGCGGTTTTCGAGAAGGTGGCATTGTTTTCAGACAATAACGCAGTATTCATCTTTGATGTGAATACGGTGTACAAGCACGAACATATACTCGCCGACAACACCTACGTCTATGAGACCGATGAAGTTTTCTGCGTATGGGAAAATGAATACCTCGGAAACGGAGCTACCGACATACAGCTCGACTTTTTCGGACGCGACGGTGAGATCTACCGGCGCAGCTCTGACTTCTTCACCGAAACAGGCTTTGAAAGAAGAGATATAGAGCGTCTGCTCAAAGATGCGGGATTCGAGATCTGCGCTGTCTATGAATACCCGACCGAGAACGAACCGACCGATAAAAGCGAAAAGCTTACTTTTGTCGCAAAGATAGTAAATTCCAAAAACTCTGAGGCATAAGAGCACAGACTTACAGGTCTGGATGCGAAGCGCGCAAAGTTTTTAGGAAAGGGTTTCCCCCAGTCTCAAACAAAGCGACCGGTTCTCAAACGCAAAGAAAAAAAGGAGAAAGAAATTTGGGAAAAATAGTAAGAGCACTGTCCGCAGACGGGAGCGTCCTTTGCTCCGCGATCGACTCATCGGATATTGCAAATGAGATATTCAGGCTGCACAAGACTACTCCGGTGGCTACCGCAGCCCTCGGAAGACTTGCGACTGCCGGATCTATAATGGGCGCAATGCTGAAAGCCGAGGACGACCGGCTCACTCTCCGGGTGAACGGAAACGGTCCTGCCGGCAATATTGTAGTTGCCGCGGATTATATGGGAAACGTCAAATGCTATGCGGACAACGTGAATGTCGATCTTCCGCTCAAGCCGAACGGAAAGCTCGATGTTTCGGGGTATGTGGGAACTGACGGATTCCTCGGCGTGATAAAAGACCTCGGGCTCAAAGAGCCGTATGCAACACAGGTACCGATAGTTTCCGGCGAGATAGCCGAGGACATAACAAGCTATTACGCGATCAGCGAACAGATACCCACAGTATGCGCACTGGGAGTTCTTGTTGACAGAGACTGGACGGTAAAACACGCAGGCGGATATCTGATACAGCTTGTCCCGCCGATCAACGAAAAAGCCATAGATTTTATAGAGAACAACATAAAAAGTATGCAGAGCATCACAGAGATGCTGTCACAGGGTAAGGCCCCCGAGCAGATAGCCCTTATGGGACTCGAAGGACTTGACGGCGAAGTGCTCGATTCATGGGAATGTCAGTATTACTGCAATTGCAGCCGTGAACGCACCGAACAGATACTTCTGAGTCTCGGACACGACGAACTGAAAAGACTTGCCGAAGAACAGGACGAGACGGAGGTATGCTGCCACTTCTGTGATAAAAAATACAGCTTTACGTCTGCCGAACTGAAAAAACTGCTTGAAGAGGGCGAACGAGGATAAGGAGGAGCAATTTTGAACGCAAAGATACAGTCTGTAGTCACAGAAAAGTCCGAAATGAGATATTTCAGGTTCGGCAGCGGCAGCAGGAACATGGTGATCCTGCCGGGGCTGAGCCTTATAAGTGTGATGACATCAGCCGAGTCGATCATCAGCTCATACGATATGTTTTCAGAAAAATACACCGTGTATGTGTTTGACAGGATAACAAATATGCCGGACGTATATACTGTGCCCGACATGGCACATGATACCGAAGCCGCGCTCGATGCGCTCGGACTGTCGGAGATATACCTGTTCGGTACCTCTCAGGGCGGAATGATCTCACAGATCATAGCAGCCGAAAGACCCGACCTTGTAAGCAGAATGGTGATAGGTTCAACAACATCAAAGATCACGGAAAGCGCTGATATTCGTCTCAGAAAATGGGTTGAGCTCGCGGAAAGCGGAAATATCGAAGAGCTTGTCATGTCCTTCTGTGATATGATCTATTCCGATGATTTCCTGAAAAAATACCGTTCGGGACTGAAAGCTCTTGCAAAAGTTGCGACCGACGAGGACGTGCGGAGATTCACCATACAGACAAAAGGAACAAAAGATCTCGATATAACCGGAATGCTTGACAGAATAAAATGTCCTACTCTCGTTATAGGCGCCGAGCATGACAGGATATTCGGTGCCGAGCCGTCCCGCGCGATAGCTCAGAAGCTCGGCTGTGAGCTTTATATCTATGACGAATACGGTCATGCGGTATATGATGAGGCTCCGGACTACAAGAAACGCATATTTGAATTTTATGAGGAATGATGATATATGCTGAAGTCGGATTTCTACTATGATCTGCCGCAGGAGCTGATAGCACAGACTCCCCTTGAGCCGCGCGACAGTTCAAGACTTATGAAGATCGACCGCGAAAGCGGTGCTGTAAAGCACGATCATTTCTATAATATCGCGGAATATCTCCGTGAGGGCGATCTTCTGGTAATGAACGATTCAAAGGTCTTTCCGGCACGCATTATGGGCGTAAAGGAAGAAACCGGAGTTGTGTGCGAATTTCTTCTGCTCGAACAGCGGGAAAACGATACGTGGGAAGCTATAGTGCGACCGGGCAGGCGGCTGAAAAAGGGTGCAAGAGTAAAATTCTCTGACGAGCTGACCGGCGAAGTGCTCGATGTTCTGGACGACGGAAACAGGATAGTCCGTTTTGAATTTGAAGGAATATTTTTCGATATCCTCGACCGTATAGGACAGATGCCGCTTCCGCCGTATATTACCGAAAAGCTCAAAAACAAGGACAGATACAATACGATATACTGCCGTGAAACAGGCTCTGCCGCCGCTCCGACAGCCGGACTGCATTTCACCGAAAGAGTATTCGGCGCAATAAAAGCAAAAGGTGCGGATACTGCATTCGTGACCCTTCATGTAGGTCTTGGCACCTTCCGACCTGTCAAGGAGGACAATATACTCGACCACAAGATGCACACCGAGCATTTCACGATACCGGAAGAAACCGCCCGTAAGATCTCAGAGCATAAAAAGAACGGCGGACGCATAATATCGGTAGGAACAACAAGCTGCCGCACTCTCGAAGCCTGTGCGCAGAAGTATGGGGAAGTCCGCGCCTGTTCAGAAAGCACGGGGATATTTATTTATCCGGGCTATGAGTTCAGGGTGATCGACGGACTGATAACGAATTTTCACCTTCCCGAAAGTACGCTCATAATGCTGGTAAGCGCATTTCTCGGCAGAGAAAAGACGCTTTCAGCTTATCGCACCGCGATAGACGAGAAATACAGATTCTTCTCTTTCGGTGACAGTATGTTCATTTCATAAAAGGGAAAAACGAATGTTATATATAATGAGACACGGAAAGACCGACTGGAACGCGAAGCGGAAAATACAGGGGCATACTGATGTTCCGCTGAACGACGAAGGAAGAAGAATGGCTGAGAATGCCGCTGCGGAATACAGGGACACGCACTTCGATATCTGTTTCTGTTCGCCGCTTATACGCGCAAAAGAAACCGCGGAGATATTCCTCAAAGGCAGAAATATCCCTATAATCACCGATGACAGGCTCATGGAAATGAGCTTCGGTGAATTTGAAGGGCTGGAGAACAGCTTTGATATCCCGGACTGCCCGATAAACGTACTGTTTCGGGAACCAGAAAAGTATAAGGATCCGCCCGGCGGAGCGGAAAGTCTGGAAGAGCTGTTTGCAAGGACAGGAGCCTTTCTTGACGAGAAAGTCACCCCGCTTCTTGACGCCGGCAAAGATGTGCTGATAGTCGGGCACGTGGCAATGAATTGCAGTATAATATGCCGTATAAATAATATCCCGCTGAAGGATTTCTGGAGCGCGGGTATCGAGAACTGCAAACTTATAAAACTGAAGTAAAGGAGAAAAATATGCTTGAATACAGATATGACACACAATTGCTGATAGACGGCGAAAATCTTGACGAAGACGAGATAGACGCATACTTCAAAGCCAATTTCAGAGGGGACAGTCTCCTTGCGGTCGGTGACGAGGATATGATAAAGATACACTATCACACGAACGAACCGTGGAAAGTCCTTGAATACTGCTCAACGCTTGGCGAGATATATGATATTGTTGTGGAAGATATGGACAGACAGTCGAGAGGTCTGAAGGGATAACATGAGCAAAAATGCGGAATTTAAAATATTAAAGACCCAGGGTCGGGCACGGCGCGGTACTTTTACCACTACACACGGAGTAATAGAATCTCCGTTCTTCATGAATGTCGGGACCGCCGCTGCAATAAAAGGCGGAGTGTCGTCTGTTGATCTGAGAGGACTCAAAACTCAGGTCGAACTTTGCAATACCTACCACCTGCATATCCGCCCGGGTGATGACGTAATATATAAAATGGGCGGACTTCATAAGTTCATGAATTGGGACAAGCCTATCCTGACTGACAGCGGCGGATTTCAGGTATTTTCGCTTGCACAGCTGAGAAAGATAAAAGAAGAGGGCGTTTATTTCAGCTCACACGTTGACGGCAGGAAAATATTCATGGGACCCGAAGAAAGTATGCGTATCCAGTCGCATCTTGCGTCAACCATAGCGATGGCATTCGATGAATGTGTCGAAAATCCCGCCGAATACAGCTACGCAGCAGATTCGACCGAAAGAACGACACGCTGGCTCATACGCTGCAAGCAGGAAATGGAGCGCCTTAATTCCCTGCCCGGGACGATAAACAATAAACAGCTTCTTTTCGCGATAAATCAGGGTGCAACTTACGACGATCTGCGTATAAAACACATGAAGGACATCTCTGCACTCGATCTCGACGGTTACGCAATAGGCGGGCTCGCTGTCGGAGAACCTACCGAGGTCATGTACCACATACTCGACGAAGTGGTCCCCTATGCACCTTATGAAAAGCCGCGGTATCTTATGGGTGTGGGAACTCCGTCAAACATCATAGAAGCCGTTTACCGCGGAATAGATATGTTCGACTGTGTAATGCCAAGCAGAAACGCACGCCACGCAACTATATTCACGTGGAAAGGCATTGCCCACGCAAAGAATGAGTGCTATATCACCGATGACAAGCCGCTGGACGAAGAATGTGACTGCCCCACATGCCGTAACTTCTCAAGAGGTTATATCAGACATCTGTTCAAATCAGGAGAACAGCTCGCCGGAAGACTTGCGGTAACTCATAATCTGTATTTCTACAACACGCTTATGGAAAAGATACGTGATGCTATCGACAACAATGAATTTGACGCATTCAGAGAGCATTATTCGCCGCTTCTCGCAAGGCTCGTCGATAAGGGTTGAGTGTCCGCACAAAACCGTGCGGCAATGACCGGATATGACCTGTCGGCTTCTCCACGGGAGGTCGCATGCTCTATGTAAACGTTTTCCGACGGGATAAACGCGATTTTTTGTTGTCATATATGACAAATTTTGCTGTTGAATTACAGCATATTTCATATTTTTTCACAAAAGCTATTGCACTATTTGGTAAAATATGCTATAATGCTATTACAATAATAATAGGTATATTAGTGAAAGTTGCTTATAGATCGTGAAAGCTTCTCATTATGGTACCGAATTGAAAGGAGTAGTTTGCTATGGGATTTGAATTACCTGAGGAATATAAGCTTCCTCTGCACCTTTTTCATGAGGGAAATATAACGAGAGGTTATGATTTCTTCGGTTCACATTTCACAAAACAGAACGGGAAAAAAGGCGTCGTTTTCCGCGTCTGGGCACCGAATGCCGCAAGCGTGAGCGTTGTCGGCGATTTCAACAAGTGGGATCGCTTCGCAAATCAGATGACGAAAATAAGCGACGGAGGTATCTGGGAGATCTTCATACCCGGGCTCAAGCAGTACGATACGTATAAGTACAGCATCGAGAGCAGCTATGGTCAGGTACGCCTGAAAGCGGATCCATACGGCTTCCACATGGAAACAAGACCGAATACCGCAACAAAGATATACGATCTCGACGGATATAAGTGGAATGACTCAAAGTGGCTGGAAGAACGCAACAGCAAGGACGTTTATTCCTCACCTATGAATATCTACGAAGTTCACCTGAACTCGTGGCAGCACAAGAAATATGAGGACGAGCTGTTCAACTATATGGAATGTGCAAAAGAGCTTGTCCCGTATGTCAAGAGCCTCGGATATACCCACATAGAGATGATGCCGGTGGCTGAATTTCCGTTCGACGGCTCATGGGGATATCAGGGAATAGGCTACTTCGCCCCCACTTCGCGCTTCGGAACGCCTCACGATTTCATGCAGTTCATCGACTACTGCCACCAGAACGGCATAGGCGTGATACTCGACTGGGTGCCCGCACACTTCCCCAAGGACGCGGCAGGTCTGTATGAGTTCGACGGCAGCTGCTGCTACGAATATTCAGATCCGCTCAAAATGGAACACAGAAATTGGGGAACAAGAGTTTTCGACTGGGGAAAGCCGGAGGTACAGAGTTTCCTTATATCGAACGCTACCTACTGGTTCGATAAATACCATATAGACGGACTCCGTGTTGACGCAGTCGCTTCGATGCTGTATCTCGACTACGACAGAAGAGAATGGCGTCCGAACTGCTACGGTGGAAACGAGAACCTCGAAGCCGTTGCATTCTTCAAAAAGCTCAATTCATCGCTGTTCGGAACATTCCCGAATATACTGATGATCGCGGAGGAATCCACAGCATGGCCTATGGTAACAAAGCCTGCGGACGTCGGAGGACTCGGTTTCAACTTCAAGTGGAACATGGGCTGGATGAACGATATGCTCTCATATATGTCCATGAACCCCGAGTGGAGACACGATCACCACAATCTCGTCACATTCTCGTTCTACTATGCTTTCTCGGAGAACTATATACTCCCGATATCGCATGATGAGGTAGTACACGGAAAATGCTCGATGATCGACAAGATGAGCGGTCCGCGTGATCTGAGATTCGCTTCATTCAGAACGTTCCTCGGATATATGATGGCTCATCCGGGCAAGAAGCTCATGTTCATGGGTCAGGAGTTCGCACAGTTCAAGGAGTGGAACTACAAGACCGGTCTTGACTGGGACGTTCTCGAGTTTGAAGAGCACAAAAATCTGTGGGAATATGAAAAGTCGCTGAACAAGTTCTATCTTGACAACAGTGAACTGTGGGAAGTGGATAACGACTGGACAGGCTTCAAGTGGATCGTCAGTGACGACAACGAAAACAGCGTTATAGTATTCCGCCGCTTCAACAAGGCAGGAGACGAGCTTATATGCGTATTCAACTTCCAGCCGAAATATCACGAGTGCTACAGCTTCGGAGTCCCGTTCTACGGCGACTATCAGGAGGTATTCTCTTCGGAGGATATCGGAGCGCCGACTCATAACGGCACAGTAAGCTCACGCAGAGAGGATATGCACGGAGAGAAGTTCGCAATATCCATAAAGATAGCTCCTATGTCCGCAATGTTCTTCCGCTGTGTTAAGAAGAAGGATTATGAAGCCGAGCTTGCGGTCATAAAGGCTAAGGAAGAAAAAGAAGCAAAGAAACGCGCTGCGGCAGAAAAGCGCAACGAAAAGAAGCGCCTTGCGGAAGAAGCCGTAAAGCGTGCGGAGGAAGCAAAGAAAGCCGCCGAAGAGGCAATAAAGGCTGCCGAAGAAGCCGCGAAGGCTGCTGCAAAAGCTGAAGCAGATGCAAAAGCTGAGGCTGACTCAATAGCATCTTCCGGCAGAAAGAGAGCTCCGAAAGCTGCATCTGCTGTCAAAGCGAAGGCTTCATCAAAGAAAGCTGTAAAGCCCGCCGCGGAAAATACCGAAGCTCCCAAAAAGAGGGGCAGAAAACCGTCAAAAAACAGTAAGTAATACGGGCAAAACCGAAAAATAATCGATCGGAGGACAAAACTATGAACCATGTAAAAAAAGAATGCGTAGCCATGCTGCTCGCAGGCGGTCAGGGAAGCAGACTTTATGCTCTTACCCAGAATATGGCAAAGCCCGCGGTACCGTATGGCGGTAAATACAGAATAATCGACTTTCCGCTTTCAAACTGTGTGAATTCGGGCATCGACACTGTAGGCGTTCTTACTCAGTATCAGCCGCTCGTGCTAAACGCGTATATCGGAAACGGTCCCCCATGGGGACTCGACAGAGTTCACGGAGGAGTTCACGTACTCCCGCCGTATGAGACTGCTTCCGGAAAATCGTGGTACACCGGTACCGCAAACGCTATCTATCAGAACATCAGCTTCATCGACAGATACAATCCTGAGTATGTTGCGGTTCTTTCAGGCGACCACATATACAAGATGGACTACTCAAAGATGCTTGACTTCCACAAGAAGAAAAAGGCAGAAGCTACTATCGCGGTGCTTGAAGTTCCGTGGGAAGAGGCTTCAAGATTCGGCATAATGACTGCTGACGAGGACGGAACTATCACCGAGTTTGCTGAAAAGCCGAAAGAGCCGAAGTCAAATCTTGCTTCAATGGGCGTTTATATATTTACATGGGCGACCCTCAAACGTCATCTTATTGCGAACGAAAATGACGAGGGAGCAACAAAGGATTTCGGAAAGAACATAATCCCCGCAATGCTCAGCGAAGGCAGCAAGCTCGTTGCTTATCATTTTGACGCTTACTGGAAGGACGTCGGAACGATCGACAGTCTCTGGGAAGCAAATATGGACTGCCTCGACCCGAATGTTCCGCTTGATCTTTATGATCCCAAGTGGAAGATATATTCGAGAAACCCCGTAATGCCCCCTCACTACGCAGGTTCCAACAGCAAGATAGAGAATTCTATGGTTGCTGAAGGCTGTGACATAGAGGGCGAGACAGACTTCTCGATGCTGTTTGACGGAGTTGTCATCGAAGAGGGCGCGACCGTCCGTTACAGCATAATAATGCCGAACACGGTCATAAAGAAAGGCGCAGTCATTGAGTATTCCATAATCGGTGAGGAATGCACGATAGGCGAAGGCGCTCATATCGGCGAAAGACCCGAAAACGTTGAAAACAGAGACGAATGGGGAGTCGCGGTCGTCGGAAACGCTATCAATATCTCCGACAAAGCCGTTATCGCTCCAAAAGCTATGATCTCTCAGGACGTCTGATGCTTCAGGGAAGGATCACGACCGAATAGATCACCAAAACATAATATCTGAAAGGAATTAATTTAAAATGGCTAATATGTCTAACGTACTCGGTCTTATCTTCGCCAATATGCATGAGCTTACTGTCACTGACCTGACAAAGAACCGCGCTATGGCATCGGTTCCGTTCGGCGCAAGATACAGACTTATCGATTTTCCGCTTTCAAATATGGTAAACTCCGGCATCTCCACAGTCGGCATCGTTACCAAATCGAATTATCAGTCCCTGCTTGACCACGTAGGCTCAGGCGATGAGTGGGATCTCTCCCGCAAGAACGGCGGTCTTCACTTCCTGCCGCCCTACAGCAACTATGTTACCGGACTGTACAGAGGAAGACTTGAAGCTCTTATCGGAGTAAGAAGCTTTATTACAAATTCTGACGCTGATTATATCCTTATGTCGGACTGCGACTGTGTTGCAAATCTGAACTTCAAGAAGCTCGTTGATTTCCACGAAGAAAAGGGTGCAGACATAACTGTAGTTTACGGCAAGAAAGAATTTACTCCCGAGCAGACCAAGACAAGAACGATCCTTAAAGTTGATGACAACAACGATGTTTATGATGTTCTTGTCCGCCCTGAGCTTTCCGGAACATTCAACGCAAGCATGAACATATTCGTTATGTCGAAGGAATTTGTTCTTCGTATAATAAATGATGCCGCAAGCCGCAATCTCTACAGCTTCGAGGTAGATGTCCTCCAGCACAGACTGAAAGAATTCAAGGTTGCCGGCTATGAATTTGACGGCTACTATTCACAGATAGACGGTATCGGTGCATACTATCAGGCAAATATGGAGCTCATGAACAGAGAGAACCGAAAGGCTCTGTTCAATATAGATAAGCCTATCTATACCAAGGTCCGTGATGAGGCTCCCGCAAAGTACGGGCTCGAAGCTTCTGTGAAGAACAGCATCATCGCTGACGGCTGCATCATAGAAGGTACTGTCGAGAACTCCGTCCTCTTCAGAGGCGTTAAAGTCGGCAAGGGCGCAGTCGTTAAAAACTGCATTCTCATGCAGAATACCGAAGTCGGCGATAAGTGCGAGCTCAACTATGTGATCGCAGATAAAAATGTCGTTATCGGCGACTACAGAAGCATCGGCGGTACTATTGATTATCCCGTGTTCATCAATAAGGGCTCGAATGTCTGAGATCTGAGAGGGTCGCTGACGCTCGAGATTTCTGTCGCTGACGCTCGAGATTTTGTCGCTGACGCTCGAGACTGGGGGGAATCTTTTGTGAACAAAAGATTTCCCCCAGACCCCCTTTCAAAAAACTTTACACCTGTATTATGATAGTATGGTGCAAATAAAACATAAGTGCGGAGAATTCTGTTCTTCGCACTTTTTGTTTTATTCTTGACTATTCACTCCAAAATTGATATAATATCTATGATATTATGCGTGAAAGGAGCTGAACACCGTGAAGCCGGAAAGAATACTAATACCGACGATCTGTATCTACGCGCTTTATCTCGGTGTTCAGCTGCTGTTCCGTTTCGTGCCGAACAGTTCTGTAAATTTCAGAAACGCAGAGGCAAATATCCCTTCCGCTACCGAACACCGCGCCGATAACCTCTGGGCATATTACCTTATAAATGAAGAAAATACCCTCAGCACCGATTTCACCGTCGGTCTTGAACCGGTCCAGGGCAGCTTCATGCTCGATGAGCGCTGCGCAGACTACGCAAAACAAATGATAGCAGACGCTGCCGCCGAAGGAATAGAGCTTACAGTGGTTTCCGCCTACCGCAGCGTGCAGAAACAGCAGGAAAACCTCGAAAGCTACATACAGCGCCTTATCACCGCAGGACATAACAGCAAAGAAGCACGGCGGCTCGCCGAAAAAGAGATCGCACTCCCATATACCAGTGAGCATAACGCCGGACTTGCACTCGATATACTCACTCCCGATTGGTGGAATACCCATGACGATGTTACCGCTGATTTTGAAAATACCGAGCAGTTCCGCTGGTTGTCAGAAAACGCGCATAAGTACGGATTTATAATGAGATACCCCAAAGAATACGAAGATGTTACCGGTTATGTCTATGAACCATGGCATTATCGCTTCGTGGGTGTGTATTACGCCGAAAAGATCAAAGAGTCCGGACTCCCACTCGAATATTTCTATAAGACAAATTTCTAAGGAAACGATGATTAAAGGGTACTTCTAAAAATAAGAAAGAGCCCCACTGTTGCAGAGCTCGATCTATACAAATATACGCGAAAGCTTACTTTACGATGAACTTCTCGATAGCCTTTTCAAGCTCGGCAGTGTCATCTGTGTGGGCAACAAGCTTCAGCTCCTTTGAAAGGTCAATGCTGAATATACCCATTATCGACTTTGCGTCGATAGCATATCTTCCGGAGATCAGGTCAATATCATAGTTGAAACCCATAACCGTTGATACAAACTTCTTAACATCATCGATCGTTTCGATCTTTACCATAAATTCTTTCATAGCTGTCATTTCCTTTCTTAACTGTTTTGTCTCTTTTCTTTTGTTTTACTGCCATTACTTTTTTACAACAAAGTCTGCAATATCATCAAGGAAGTCGGAATTGTCGCTGTGTATCGTTAGCTCGATATCGCGGCTCAGATCAAGACTGAATATCCCCATTATTGACTTTGCATCAACCGTATATTTGCCCAGCGAAAGATCAACGTCATAGTCAAGCGTGTTTGCCTTCTTCACAAACTCCTTTACGTCCTCGATGCTCGTAAGCTTTATCACTGCCTTGGTCATTATGTCACCGTCCCTTTCTGAAAGATACGTTATCTTTTTCTCCGTATCTTTGATTTATATTATATTGTTTTTTTCGGGAATGTCAAGCGTTTAATTTCATTTTCGGAGTTTTTGGGAATATTCTATGAAAATAGTTACAGAAATTGTGCAACATTAACAACAAAGAGGTTGTCGATTTATGAAATATGCTATACAAACCTTCGGCTGCAAGGTAAATCAATACGAAAGCACCGCAATAGAGAACGCTTTGCAGGCAGCTGGTTTCACTGCCGCATCAGAGCAGTCAGATGCTGATGTAGTAATAATAAATTCATGTTCGGTCACCGAAAACGGTGATAAGAAAGCCCGTTATGCGGTAAGGTCGGCAAAAAAGCAGATCCCGGCACCTATTGTGGTACTTACAGGGTGCTATCCTCAGGCATTCCCTGAGAAAGCGTCGGAAAGCGGAGCCGACATAATAGCCGGAACTTCAGCAAGAGGTGATATCCCGCGGCTTATAACAGAATTTGCCGAAAAGGGTGCCGCAAAGGCGCAGATGACACTTCCGAAGCAGTATGAAGAACTTCCGATAAGCACAACCACAAGCAAGACCCGTGCGTTTATAAAAATAGAGGACGGCTGCGACAGATACTGCTCGTACTGTGTTATCCCGTATGCGAGAGGAGCCGTCCGTTCACGCAGCCTTCATAGCATCACGAAGGAAGCGGATCTGTGCGCTGCTGAAGGTCACAGGGAGATAGTGCTTGTGGGAATAAATCTTTCGCGCTACGGAACAGACATCGGCGCAGATCTCGCGGACGCGGTAAAAGCAGCGTCAGAGCCGGAAGGTATCATCAGAGTACGGCTGTCCTCGCTCGAACCTGAGCTGCTCGATGAAACGACCGTGAAAAAGCTTGCCGGAAACAAGAAGCTCTGCCCCCATTTTCACCTGTCACTGCAAAGCGGCTGTGACGATACGCTGAAACGAATGAACCGCCATTATACTGCTGAGGAATATACCGGAATAGTTTCAAGACTGCGTGAATACTTTCCCGATTGCTCGATAACCACCGACATAATGGTGGGATTCGCCGGAGAGACGGACGAAGAATTTGAACAGTCACTGGAATTTGCGAAAAAAACAGGGTTTGCAAGGATCCACGTTTTTACATATTCTGTCAGAGGCGGAACGGCTGCCGAGAAACGCAGGGATCATGTTCCCGAAAATGTAAAGGCAGAAAGGTACGCGCTGATGTCGGCTGCCGCTGAGCGAGCAAACGAAAGCTTCCTGCGTTCAAACATCGGAAAAAGATATGATGTTCTTGTACAGAAACGCACCTCACCCGATTTTGCTGCCGGACTTACTCCGAACTATATCCCTGTGAGGATATTCGGCTCAGATGCTCAGAAACACGATATAATAAGCGTGAAAATAACCGGTGCGGAAAACGGATACTGCACAGGTGAAGAGACAGTGTGAGAAAATGCTTTTCCGGCACTTGATTTTAAAGATAAAATGTGATAGAATATTTTATGTCATTTTAAAATAGTTTGGAGAGATCGTATGACTGACATAGAAAAAGGTCTTTCTTCTGAAAAAGTCGCCGAACTTACCGCACAGGGAAAGGTAAACGGCACTGCAGAGATAAAGACCAAAACCGTAGGACAGATCGTAAAAGACAATACGCTGACGTTCTTCAACTTCCTGAACATAGTGCTGGTCACTCTGGTATTCATATTCAGCAGGGATATACACGATGTCAAGAACGCAATGTTCATCGCTATAATATTCTGCAACACCGGTATCGGCATATTTCAGGAGATACGCGCAAAACGCACTATCGACCGCCTTACGCTGATATCTGCACCGAAAGCCCACGTAATACGTGACGGCGCAGAAAAAGAGATACCGAACTCTGAGATCGTCGAGGGAGATCTTACCGTTTTCCGTTCGGGTATGCAGGCTTGCGCCGACAGCCGTGTTGTGTGGGGCGAATGTGAAGTAAACGAGAGCCTTATCACGGGTGAAAGCGACCCTATAAACAAAAAAGAGGGAGACATAATACTCTCCGGCAGCTTCATCATCAGCGGAGAAGTGCGCGCAGTAGCCGAAAAGCTCGGCGCGGACAGTTTTGCCAACAAGATAACAAGCGGTGCGAAATATCTCAAAAAAGCCGATTCAAAGATGATGAATGCCATAAACAAGATACTTAAAGGCATTTCAATAATCATCATTCCGCTCATGCTGCTCCAGATCGCCAACGGCGTGTTCTGGGCAAAACCCGAGCAGACTTTCAATGATGCAGTTCTGAGTTCCGTTGCGGCTATCATTGCAATGATACCGGAAGGACTTGTGCTGCTGACGAGCGTGGTGCTTGCGGTAAGTGCCATAAGACTTGCACAGAACAAGACGCTCGTGCAGAATCTCTACTGCATCGAAACACTTGCACGTGTTGATGTCCTCTGTCTTGACAAGACCGGGACAATAACCGAAGGAAGTATGCAGGTCACTGAGGTCAAAACGCTGAATGACAGCTCAGGCGAAGATGTAAATGCGGCAATGACCGCGCTTACGAACGCACTGAATGATACGAACCCTACCTTTGCGGCAGTGAAAGAGCGCTGGAACGGAAAAGCGTCCAATCAGACAGTCTCAACTGTACCGTTTTCCTCCGCAAGAAAATGGAGCGGAGCGCAGTTCGCTGATATAGGGACCTATGTTATGGGTGCAGGTGAATTCATTCTCGGTCCGAAATATGAAGAGATAAGAGCAGATGTCGATAAATTTTCGGAGGGCGGCAGACGAGTTATCCTGCTGGCTCACTCCAAGGATCCGTTCAGGGATAAGGAGCTTCCGGCAGATATACGTCCTGTAGCGCTTATCGCGATAACCGACAAGATACGCGCAGAAGCACCCTCAACGCTGAAGTATTTTGCGGAACAGGGTGTTGATATAAAGATAATTTCCGGCGATAATCCGATAACAGTAAGCAATGTTGCAAGAAAAGCCGGCGTACTGCACAGTGAAAAATACATCGACGCTTCTACAGTTGAAAATATCGGTGAACTCGTCGATGACTACACTATTTTCGGACGTGTTACTCCTCCGCAGAAGCTCGAACTTGTGAAAGCTCTGAAGGCTAAGGGGCATACGGTAGGAATGACAGGCGACGGTGTCAATGATGTTCTTGCACTCAAGGAAGCTGACTGCTCGATAGCAATGCAGAGCGGCAGCGAGGCAGCAAGAAACGTATCGAATCTTGTCCTGCTCGACAGCAACTTCGCGTCCATGCCGAAAGTCGTTGCAGAGGGCAGGCGCTCGATAAACAACGTTGAGCGCTCGGCATCGCTGTTCTTGTCAAAGACAACATACAGTGTACTTTTCGCTGTACTGTTTGTTCTGCTGCAAACGCCTTTCCCATTCAAGCCCATACAGGTAACACTGATAAACACGCTGTGCATCGGGCTTCCGAGCTTTCTGCTCGCTTTACAGCCGAACAAGGAGCTTGTCCGCGGTTCGTTCATCTCAAATGTAATACGAAAAGCTGTGCCGAACGGTGTTGCAGCGGTAATATCCCTTATGGCAGGGCTTGCATGGTGCAGATACACCGGTTTGACGTCAGAACAGGTCAGCACCGTGCTGGCATTCGTTCTCGGCGCGGTATCATTTATGGTAGTCCTGCTCGCCTGCGACCCTATGAGACCGTGGAAGATCGGAATGATGATCGGACTTATCGGGCTTTTCCTATTCGGAAGTATCAACTTGTCATGGTTCTTCTCATACGAACCTTTCACTCCCGAAATGACATTCATAACATTGGTGACGGTCGCTTGCTCCGCAGTTTTCACACTGCTGTTCAACTTCGGTGTGAATAAGATCATCGACATTATCATCGGAAAGAGAAAAGAAAGGAAAAAGATCTGATCCGAATGGAAAAGAAGACGGTTTATATATTTTCAGACGGCGCCTGCTCCGGAAATCCCGGTCCCGGCGGCTACGGAGTAATACTTCGTTATGGAGACAAAGAAAAAGAACTCTCCGGCGGTGAAGCTCACACCACCAATAACAGAATGGAACTTATGGGCGTGATAACCGGACTTGAAGCACTGAAATATCCGTGTACTGTGGTCATACAGACCGACTCAAAATATGTCGTTGACGGAATCGAAAAAGGCTGGGCTGCATCATGGCGCAAGCGCGGCTGGGTCAAAAGCGATAAAAAGCCCGCACTAAACCCCGATCTCTGGGGAAGGCTTCTCGACCTGCTCGAGATCCACGATGTCCGCTTCACATGGATAAAGGGGCACGCCGGTCACGCTGAGAATGAGCGCTGTGACCGCCTCGCCGTGCAGGAACGTGAAAGAATAGCACAAGAGAGTCACTCCCCTTATAGTCATTGCTAAATCAATAAAAAGGCACGAACCGGTTCAGCTCGTGCCTTTTTTGTTTATAACAGGAGAAGATAATTTCGGGTTTTATTGCAAAACGAGCTGCCTTTCAGGAATGTGAAAGAGATATGGAACTCACCCGAGAGCGACATCTAAGATCATCATTACCGTGAAGCCTGCGGCGAATGAGACAGTACCGACATACGAGTGTGTGCCGGAAGACATCTCCGGAATAAGTTCCTCAGCAACCACATAGATCATTGCTCCTGCCGCAAAACTCAGCAGATAAGGCATCGCAGGTACCACCAGTCCGGCAGCCGCAAGAGTAAGCAGTGCAGCAGCAGGTTCAACGGCCCCCGACCCTGCGCCGTACAGAAATGCCCTACCGCGGCTCATTCCCCCCGCATGAAGCGGCATGGAGATTATCGCACCTTCAGGAATGTTCTGTATCGCGATCCCTATCGCAAGTGCAGCTGCCGATGCCGGCGTGATCTCAGCACTCCCGTAAAGAAGCCCCGCATACACGAGCCCGACGACCATTCCTTCGGGTATATTGTGCAGAGTTACCGCAAAAAACATCAGCCTTTTCTCGGAAAGAACAGTGTTTCCGCTGCTATTTATGTCAGAACCGAACTTCGGGATACACATATCAAGAACAAGTATAAAAAGTACGCCCAGCATAAATCCGACAGAAGGCGGGAGAAATGCCATATTTCCCATATCCTCGCGGCATTGTTCGATCGCCGGTATCAGCAGGCTCCATACACTTGCAGCTGTCATTACTCCGCCGGCAGCTCCTGTAAGCGCACGCTCAATGCTGCGGCTGAACGTTTTTCTCATAAATATGACACACACGGCTCCGAGAGTCGTTCCGAGAAACGGCACAAGTATCCCGGCTATCGTTTCGACAATCATTCCGCATACCTTCTTTCAAACAGTTTTTCTTTATTTTATTCTGCCGGAAAGAATTATGTTACTGCGGTATCACTTTTATTGACATTCATGGCAAAACGTGATATAATTGCCATATTACGATATTTTTCAGGCTATACTGTACAAAGAGCTGCGGTATTACCTATAGGCTATACCGCACAAAGATTGTACGTGAATTGCGCCGTCAGACTTTTCGTCAGATTGTACAGAAATGACGCATGGCTTGCTGGCGCAAGTCAAGGAATTTCTGTGCAAGATGACGGAAAAGATGCAAGCAAGTCACGTGCAAAGGCGTTAGCCGTGCTTTGTGCGGTATTGCCTATAATCATAAGGGGCGATCTTTACGGAAAAACAGCCGATATGTGCAGCTATCCACGATATGTCGGGATTCGGACGCTGCTCTCTCGCAGTCATCATACCTATTATTTCGGCAATGGGCATACAGTGCGTTCCTGTGCCGACTGCGGTGCTTTCTACGCATACAGGCGGATTCACAGACTTTGTATTCCGCGATATGACCGATTTCATAGATCCATGCCGTGAGCATTACCATAAACTCGGAGTCGCCTTCAACGCGATATACAGCGGTTTCCTCGCCTGCGAAGCGCAGGTGGAGAGCTGCCTTGACTTTTTCAGAGCATTTCCGGACGCGAAAAGAATAGTCGATCCCGTAATGGGGGACGACGGCGAACGCTACCAGACCTACACTCCGGAACTTGTCGAGCAGATGAAAGAACTGGTAAAATGCGCGGATATCATTACCCCGAATCTTACCGAAGCTTCAATGCTGCTTGGTGAGGGTTTCCCGGATAAGCTTCCGGAAAAAACAGCCCGCAGCTGGCTCGAACGCCTCTGCAAGCTGTCGAAGTCCGCAGTTATCACCGGAATACTTCTTGATACAGGAGAACACGCAAATCTCTGTCTTGACGGAACGACCGGAGAATATACCCGGATAAGCTGGGAACCTCTCCCCGCTTCATATCCCGGTACAGGCGACGTATTCGCTTCGGTAATGACAGGAAAGCTGATATTCGGGGCTTCACTTCCGGACGCGGTAAAAGCTGCTACCGATTTCTCACACCATGCTGTTGAGATTACTATGCACAACGATCAGCCGAACCGGAACGGCGTCGAATTTGAAAGAATACTGTCAGATCTGATAAAATAAAAACGGGCTGTCCTTGATTAATCAAGTGCAGCCCGTTCTGATCTGCCGGTTATTATTCCTCAGAAGTAGTATATTCTATCACATCTCCCGAATACGCCGCTGAGGTGACAGCAGTTTCTGTCTCTGCTCCGTATGGTCCGCTTTCTTCGCTTGCTGTGACCCAATACGCCACTTCCATTATATGCGGCTGCTCATCGTTCAGTGCGAGAGCCTCCTTTACCTGCCGCACCTTATCAGCTCCAATAAAGAAGTAGTACCCATATTCCATGATATTTGTCATCATATAGCCGCTTTCATAGAACGTGAGCGTTTTGTTCTCGATGCCCGCAAGCTCGACATTCACCGACACCGAAAAGTAGTTATTCTCATAAAAGTCATCAAGCCTGCACTCACAATCACGGCAGTCCGCGAGTACCTGTTTCAATATGTCAGACTTTTTTCTGTCCGTAGGCACAGGATCGTATTCCCACCGGTTCTCGCCGTCATAATAGCTGCTGATACAGATCTCTCCGAACGAAATATTATTCAGAAGACCGAGATCGTCAATGACCTGACCGAGATCGTCTGGACGATAGCCCCAATGCTTGAAGATATAATACCCGTCATGACCGTCATATTTCACCGCAAGTGCCGCATCTTCGGACAAACTTTTTATACTGTACAATTCGGCGCTTGTCTCATGCTCCTTATCCTCGTAGATATCATACCCTTTCATGGTAACATCTCCGTATTTGTCACCGACTTTTCCGGCTGACAGCTGCTTTCCGGTATAGCTGTACTCATCAAGCTCTGTCTTACTCAGATTGAAATAACGATACTGCTCGGCAATGTCCAGATCTTCCCAGTATGGTTCCGCATATACATACGGATTGATATATTCCTGTACCGTAGTGGCAGCCGTTTCGATACCTACCTCCATCTGCGGTACTGTCACTGTTGCTGCAACAGTAGTGGGTCTGTAGTACTCATAAACAGTTTCCGGAACTCCCACAACAGGCTCCACTCTGTTATAGTTGGAGATAACAACGGCTGATGAAACTGCCAGAACAGCCGCTGCACCGGCGGGAATTGCTATTTTCAGAGCACTTCTGTGTTTTTTTCGCTCGGAGAGCTTCCTGTCACGAATTGCAAAAACTGTAGATGCTATCTGTTCAGAACTCTTCATAATTAAAACCTGACCTTTCCAGCTCTGATCTCAGAGCTTTTTTTGCGCGATAGACAAGATCTCCGACCTGACGGCGCGACTTGTGCATGACTTCGGCAATACCTGCGGTGTCGAGCTCCTCAAAGTACATGAGATAGATCACCTGAAAATAATCGGGATTAAGCTTTTTCATTGCCCTGTGCAGCTCTATTTTCTGTTCTTCTTTCAGGTAATTTTTCTCTATATCGGCTTCATCTGATAGCAGAAATCCTTCTGTCTCAGGCATCTCAGTATATTTTGAGCTTTTACGCAGATGATCTATTGCACAATTACGGGCTATTGCGAACAGCCATGTCCCGAATCCGCTCTTTCCGCTGAATCGCGGCTTTCTGACCGCAAGCTTCACAAAAGTCTCCTGCATTATTTCTTCCGCAAGGCAGATATTCCTCACTATCCCGTTTATATAGAGTGACAGACGCAGGTTATATATGTCAATTATCTCTGCAAGCCCACTGTCATCACCGTCCAGATAACGGCGATATCTATCGGCATCTTTGTCCATTTCCGGAGCCTCCTTTTCTATGGCAGATCTGCTTCCATCTCTTAGACGCACATACAGCTGATTTTTCGCAGTCAGATCTGACCGCTGCGCTTGAGATTTTTCCGCTGCGCTTGAGACTGGGGGAAACCTTTTGTGAACAAAAGGT
>ODAI011718797.1_pt1 | contig 21100 bp, 12 predicted proteins | sample 1539321 | NCBI WGS metagenome assembly ODAI01 (sample SAMN02144231, study PRJEB22623) | gut metagenome | biome: sheep rumen | host: Ovis aries | place: New Zealand | reverse complement strand
TGGATGCTCGCCAAGGGAATAATCCTTGATGAACTCACAGGCCTTGACGAGCGGATCCGTCCATTTCGCGATGAAGTCCTCGTCCATCGTGAGGAGGCCGTGGGTGGCGACCTGCCACAGGATGGCGCCGTGGTCGCTTATCCAATCTATCGCCTGAAGGTGACGCGGGGCGGCGAGGTACCCGGAATGCTGCTCGTAGGAGGGTCCGGGAGGGGTTGCGGTGCCCTGGGTGTGTGCGAACACGGCATCGTAACGGGCCACTTCGTCCGCGTAGCCCAGATAATCCATCATAACTCCCGTGAAGGCGCCCGGAGTGGGCCAGAGGGCGTCGTAGCCCCACGTACCAGTGATGTAGCAATATTCACCGGTCTCATAGTCCTTCTCCGAAAGGATGGGGGTGAAGTCGATGTTGGCACGGACCGCCTCGTTGATGAAGGGCTCCGGGACATCGAAAACGGCTGCATCCTCCGGCCGCCTTGCCAGCCAGACATTGTCTGCCTGAGCCAGGGCTTCTTCATAGGAGAGAGACTCTTCGTGCGAGAAGACGTCAGGCTGCTGGGCAAGCATTGGCACCAGCAGATCCACGAAGGACCCCGGTTCGGAGGGGAATGTAATTACGAGATTGTACAGGCCTTCCTGCAACTCTGTAAGTTCCACCTTCTGATCCGCACCGGGAACTGCGGCCACCCGCACGGCTCCGTCGGCGTTGAGGATGCGGTACCGGCCTCCGGCCTGCTCCATCGTCAACTTGCCCACACCGGGAGCCGACTGCGGGAATACTCCGATGTCCGGTGCCAGTTTACCGTAGTCCACATGAGCCATGAAAAGACGCGAGAGCAGCACGGACATCTTGAACTCCTGTGGGTGGTAATAGGTGTCCACGTGCTTGACCCTCACCCTGACGCGGGCATAGAGTGGCTCCAGGGCCGTCTGCACGGGGGCTCCTCCGGTCACATGACCGAATATGGCCGTCTCGAGGACCACTCCGTCCTTGGTGCGGAATTCAGTGCGGAGGACCGGAGCATCGTGGCCGGTGTCCCAATTCTGTACTCCGAGTCCCCCTTCCCATTCGCGAAGGGCGATCGGGACGGCAGGCATCTGCCAGCAGTGTCCGTCAGCGGAAGCACAGAACATCATCTGGAAGTCCTGACCAGCCCATTTCTGGGAATGGGGACGCCAGGCCTGTGTGGCCGGAGAGAGGATGATGCCTCCGTCGTAGAGCACATTGAACTTGAAATAATGGTCCGGCCAGCCGACTGGAGTCCATACGTTGTATTGCTCCGGCCACCATAGCTTGGCCAGAGCGACGGAAGGCTCCTCCGTACGCTGAGCTGAAAGGGTCAGCCCGACCAGGCCCAGCAGAATTGTCGCAACCGTTTTTCTCATTTGGGTTAAAATACTGTTTACTTCAGAATTATCAAAGCCTTTGAGGCGCTGTACCGTTTCCCGTTCACGCAGACCCGCTTCAGGCCAGGCACCGGCGGCACGTGGAGCACGGTCCTGCCGGGTTTGTCACGCCACTCCCCTGAAAAGTTCACGTCCAAGGTCCTGCCATCCTCCGAAAGCTGAACCTTCAGGTCCACGGGGCCGAACTCGGTCGGCATCCTGAGGAAGCGTGCGGGCCGGTCGCTGCGCAGCCACGCCAGGGGGCAGAAACGGAGCAGGTGAAGGTCGCCCGGAACTATCTGCTCATCGATGACGGCAAGTCTCGCCAGCATAAAGCCGAGCGGGAAGGCGAACTGCGTTCCCTGCATTCCGTGACGGTGTTCGCAGGAAATGTAGGTGTTCTGCGAAACCGCCCCGATGAGGATGCTGTACATAGCCTCAAGGTAGTGCTCCCTGTCGCCTTTCTGCCAATTGTGGAAGGCATTGAAACTGTAGCAGGGCTCACACGTCGATATCTCGTGCTCCAGGACCGGACGGTCGCAGCTCCAAGCGAAAGGCTTGCGGAGCTCCCAGTTGGGTCCTTCCCGGAAAAAGTCCAGGATATCGACCATTATCGGATCATCTGCATCCAAGAGACCGGCCCAGACCAGGCAGAGCGGGCCACAGTCCAGATAGAACGCATCACTCATAAAAGAATGATAGCCTTCAACTTCGTTGGAAAGGGATGTAGGGGGTTCGTAACGGTCACGGCCGGAAGCGTCTTTCCAGCGGGGGCCTGCCTCCACAATCTTACGGTATTCCGAGACGAAACGCTCCTTGAAATCCCGTGCGAAGGCGGCGATTTCGCCAGCCCTGGGATGGCCTGTCCTTTCAAGCAGCCGTGCTGTTGTACACAACCCTTTGTAGTTCCAGGCCAGGTTCCAGATAGCCTGCTTGGAGGTAGCTTCGTCTGTAGCCCAACCGGCAGGGAGCAGTCCGGGGACACCGGGATGCTCTGCTTTCGAATAATCGATGATGAAGTCGCAGGCCTTGAGAAGCGGTCCGGTCCATACCTCCGTGAAGTCAGGATCCCCCGACAGCAGTGCGTGGGTGGCCACCTGCCACATAATAGCCCCGTGGTCGGTCATCCAGTCGATGGACTGGAGATGGCGTGGTGTCCCGAAATAGCCAGGATGAGGCTTGTAGAAAGAGCCGGGCGGAGTCACCTGCCCCTGGGTGTGGGCGAAGACGGCATCGTATTTCTCGACCATCGAACCGTAGCCAAGGTAATCCAGCATTATGCCGACGAAAGCGCCGGGCGTAGGCCAGAGGGCATCATATCCCCAGGTTCCTGAAACATAGCAGTACTCGCCGTTCTGGTAGTCCCTCTCGGCGATGACCGGGACGAATTTGATGTTCTGGGCGACCGAGGCATTGATTTCCTCTTCCGGGACGTCGAATACGGCAGCTCCTGGGTCCTTAAGCGACTCCCAGTACCTGTCGGCCTCGGCGAGAGCGTCATCATAAGTGATATCCGATTCAGCCTCAACGACGTCTGCGGCCTCGGGGAGCATAGGCACCACAAGGTCCACGAAGGCGCCCTCCCGCTTGGGCAGGGTCAGCTGGAGGTTGTAGCCATATTGTTCCTGGACCATTGAAACCTCCGCGTCAGGACCGGGGAAAGCGGCCAGACGCAGCTTGCCGTCCTCCAGGAACACCCCGTATCCATCGTTGAACCGGCCGATGGACATAGGCGTGACAGCAGATGCACTCGCGGGCGTGATGAGGATGTCCGGTGCGAGCTTGCCGAAATCGCAATGGGACACATAGATGCGGGAAAGGAGCACGGACATTCGGTAGGACGGTCCGGCAGGCGGATAGTTGCCGTCTATGTGCTTAATCCTCACACGTATCCTTGCAAACAGCGGTTCCAGCGAAGTCTTGACTTCCCCTCCTCCAGGAATATGGGAGAACAGGCTGGTCTCCATCACCATCCCGTCCTTGTTCCTAAACTCTGTGGATAGCACAGGCGCCTCGTGCGAGGAGTCCCAGTGCTGAATGCCCAGTCCGCCGTCCCACTCCCTAAGTATGTAATTGATAGCCTGGGGCATAGCCCAAGAGGCTCCGTCAGGGGAAGCGCGGAAGGTCAGCTGGAAATCCTGCCCGATCCATTTGTGGGAATGGGGTTTCCAAGGTGCGCCGCTCGGGCTGAGCACAACGCTTCCGTTATAGAATACGTTGAACTTGAAATAGTGGTCCGGCCAGCTGACGGGGGTCCAGACATTGTACTGCTCGGGCCACCACATCTTCGCTACGGCGGCCGACGGCTCCGTCTGGGCGTTGCCCGGAAACTGGACTGCTGCCAATACTGCTGCGGCAAGCAGGAAGGCTGTGAAGTATCGTTGGCTCATTTCAATTCTTCTTTTAAAATATCGTAATAGATGAAGGGGTCCGCCACGGTGGAAGGATTGATGTGACAGGGCTTGGTGGACATGCTTACGTCGCATATCCCCCACATAATCGCGTCGCAGGTGTCATCGTATGACCCGAACACGGCATACTCCTGGGCGCCCAGGGCCCACCTGACCCTTTTTCGCCACTCTGCCGCGTCCACACGGGCCCATTCTTCCGGAGAAACGCCGGAATTCGGCGAGCAGAAACGCACCTTGCCGTCGGAGCTTTCGGAGACGTTGCGGTAGCCCCAGCCGTCCGAAGGGGTCGGGCTGATCGGGTCGTTGACCTGACAGGTGCCGATGCGGAACTTGGAGAGATTATCCTTCTCTTCCCCGGGAGTACGGTCCCACAGGGGCCAGAATGTGTCGCCTGGCAGGAAAGAGACCAGAAGAGGCCGGTCGTCGCCGAAACCATACCGACGGTAGGCCGGAGTCTGGGCATAATGTTCCCAGATGAAGCCGGCAACCGTATTCCAGTACTTCATCGACCAGCACCCGGGGTCGCCGATGAATATGAAATACTGCATGTCCTTCTCTTCGCAGACTCGGGCTATGTTGTCAAGCATCGGCCCGAATTCAGCCCAGTCCTGGTTTGCGCCCTCGAGGTGGAGCGGTCCGTCAGGGCCCATCTCCCACTCGTTCGGATTGGTGAAGTCGATGCTCACTACCCGTATGCCGGCATCTTTTATCTTCTGCAGAATGTCACGGACCTGGCCTATGTCCCTGTAGTCGTGGGCAGGATTCCACTCGCCATTGACCAGGAATGTCGATCCGAGATTGGCCCCGACACGGCAGCAGACCAGCAGATGACAGACACGCACCGGGCAATCATCCCCGTCACAGGCCGTTCCGGTATGGTTCCCGCAGCCGGCAACGGCTAAGATAAACGTGGCGGCGGCAAGCGCCGCCACGGATATAATGATCTGTCTCATGTCCGAGATAGCCTTTGAAGCCTATTTCTTTATAATGGCGACTCCGTTGACCACCTTGCGCAGAGGACCGTCGGGACGGTTCACCGCCTTGAAGGCGCCGCCTTCCTTGATCACGAAGGTTGCTGAACCACCGCCGTCAAGGTTGAGGGCCTCCGCAGCACCGAACGCCTTCAGGACATAGGCGATTTCAAGCAGGCGCACGGAAGAGGCTGAACCTTCCTTGCCTTCGATGCAGGCGATGTAGACCGTCTTGTGGTCCAGAAGGTTAGTACCTATGCCCACCCTGTGGGAGCGTGGCTGGTCAGCCTTTATCTCCTCCGCCGGAGCATTGGCCTGCAGCAGGTACTGACGGCCGCCGATCGCGAAAGTGAAATGCTCCATAAGCGAGTTGAAATCCCCGACACCGCCGACTGAGGCGCGTCCATCATCACGCACCCCGAAATACCGGCTGCCCGTCTCGCTGAAGAAAGTATCCTTCATCAGTTTCCCGCCACGGCAGATAGGGCCTTCGGGTGCGTTCGTATTGTAGATGTCATAGAAGTCTCCGTTGACGGCACCGAGCACCTTGACACCTGCGGCTTCAGCAGCTGCCGCCTGCTCGGTAATGGTCTGGACAGGCCAGACGGCACCCTCCGCGGGGGCTTCGGAAATATTGTCCGCTGTCAGTGGATACAACGCCAGGTCATCGCGAGTCAAGTCGATTTCGAACAGGTCCAGGCGCAGGCCGCGGCCGTCGTCGGCTGCAGTGAAGTCAACCTCGGAGAAACGCAGGCCGGGATTCAGCCACTGCTCGCGCTCGGCCACGATCCCGCCCACCAGATCGGTCAGTTTGGACATTACCACGGCGGCCTGGGTATGGAGCGTCTCGGACTTGGTTAGAGACACGGTGTACTTGAGGGTTCCGCGCTCTGACTTTACCTCATAGTCGACAGGGACGCTGAGGTTCTGGACTGACTCGCCGCTCTTCTGTTCGACGCCTTTCACAAAGACGCCCTGGCCGGGATGGTTCAACACGAAATAAGGCTTAACCGCAGTCAGGTCGATGTCAGCAGGGATAGGATCGACATTGGTCACCCTCATATTGATGTTGTCCACCGTACAGGTCACGCCACCGATCCTTGCATAAGGCTCGGTGATGCTGAAATAGATCAACTGGCTTTCCTGCAGCCCGCCTTCCTCTTCGCAGGAGCAGAGTCCGAATCCCGTCAATGCCACCAGAAGAAGCATTGGCAGCGAATATGTCAATTTCATTGTCATAGTATTCTAATACGTATCTTTGATATCCCAATAGTACTGAGGATCGAACTCGAAACGAATGACGGATCCGTCACTCTTGCGACAGAGCAGGTCATCTGCGAACGGAATGATGTGGGTGAATCCACCCCATCCCTCACCGACGGCTTCGGGAGGCGTGCTGAACGATCTGGTTTCAGTATTGAACGTATGGCGCCACAACATACCGGCCGCATCGACTCCATAGACGTCGTCCTTGTAGCAGAAACGCAGCTTGTAAGTCCAGAAATTGAAATTACTGTACGCCCACCCGCCTGTAAAGCCGCAGCCGTCAGCGGTCAGTTCGACGTTCCAGATAGCCCCGTCGGCCATATAGATGAGCATCTCGCCGATTGAAAGATGGTTTGGAATGCATCCGAGCAGTATGGAGCATCCCGTCATAATCATATGGTACTGCTCCACATTGTCCACGTGAGTGCCGTCTTCGCTGCACTGAAGTGCGATCCAGGACCCGTAGACATTGACCATATGGATAGTGCTCCCCTGGGCCGGGAAGATGAAACGCGCATAGGAACTTACCCAGTACGGATCTATCGAGGGATTCTTTATCACCGTAGGTTCACCGATGGTGTTGCTTCCTGCCTCGTAAGGATAACGGAGAAGCTCACCGGTCGCACCTTTCCAAGCCATTATGCACTTGTCATTGAACGAGAAGATTTCGTCACACAGGTCGACCGACCCTTCGACGGGAATCGGGGAGAAATCCTTGGTAAGGCCCGTGACGTAATACATTGTAAGGAGCTCTTCCCTTATCTTTATGTCCTTCTCCCGGACCGAAGCCTTGATGGGCAGGACATACTCGACGGACATATCCATATCGGGAGAGACGTGGAATTTGACTTCCAGCAATCCCGTGCGGCATCCTCCTTCCTTTATGGTCGCTTCCTTGACAGGAATCTCATATGCGCTTTCAGGAAGAAGGACGTACTCCCCTCCGGTCTCTTCATTGAAAGAGTCAACGAGGGAAGGGTCCACATCGAACGTGATATGGATGTCCTTCGGGGCGGACATCCCGGAATAATATGCGCTGAAAGACTTGGTCACCGTTCCATCAAAGGATGACTTCATCTTGAATATGTCGGGGTTGTCGATAGCCTGCACGACATACAGGTTGTCGAATTTATCCTTGTCGGGAAGTTCGTACACGACATCGTGGATGCAGGAAGAAAGCGTCAATGCTGCAAAAGCAGTATATAAAAGTATCCTTTTCATCTCGAATGCATTTTAATAGCCAATATTCTGCACCATTGCCGGGATTTTCTCTATCTCGCCCTTGTTTATGGGGAACAGGTACATCGCCGGGTTGTTGAATTTCCTCTTTTCGACAACGGTGCGCTTGTAGAAGACCGGATCCTGCAGGAAGGTACCCCCGTGGATGTTCAGTCCATAGATAGTCGCATTGTCTGTCTTGTCTGCGATCTTCCAGCGACGGACATCGAAGAAACGATGGGTCTCGAAGGAGAGTTCGATATGGCGTTCCTGACGGATCAGCTTGCGCATCTGATCCTGGGTATAAGGGCCTGAGAGCTCAGGGATTCCTCCGCGTTTGCGGACGGCGTTCAAATATTTGAGGATGTCCGGATTCCCGGGTTCGCACTCGTTGAGAGCCTCGGCATAGTTGAGGAAGATCTCGGCTACGCGGAAGTAGATCCACGTACGGCGGTTGAGGACGGGCGACGTGCCGGTGGGACGCGAATCCGGATCAGCCATCTTCTTCTGGATATAGCCGGTCGCCGTATAATATGTCTTGCCGGCCTTCATTCCGTCCTTGCCCGAATACCAGAGTTCAAGGGTGGTCTTCTTCCATTCCTGCCCGCAGAAATTCACCTGGGCATAGAAACGCGGCTCGCGGTTGGTGAACATATTATAGACACGCTCCGGCCAATACTCCCCGGCGGTCTGCGTGAAGCCCGATTCGACATAACCGGATTCAGGCCTGACCGTAGGGGCGCCATTATCAGAATAGATGACGTCGCCGTCTTCATCGGTCCTGAACGGGTCTTCACCGTTGGCCATACGGTAGGAGTCGACCATCTGCTGGGTCGGGCAATATATACCCGCTCCGAGCAGGCTTATCGGGTCCATACACATCTCCCAGGCCTGGCCTATACCCACATTCATTGCATAGATGACTTCTTCCGTCCAGTTCTTGAAGAAAACTTCCATATAAGAAAGCATCGGGTCCCTGTTCTCGGAATAATGGAGGCGATAATCATTCGCTTCACACAAGTCAATGCACTCCTTCGCTGCCTGGGCGGCAACCTTCCACTTGTTAGGGTCATAGGTGCTGGGGATCAGCGGAACTCCGGCGGCGTTCTTCATCATCGCATAATCGGGATTCCCGTTATACAACGGACTCGCGGCATACAGCAGCATACGGGCCTTGAGTGCCGCGGCAGCCACGGAAGTGGCACGGCCGTAATAGGCACTCGCCCGGCGCGCAGGCAGAAGCTTGATAGCCTCATCCAGGTCATCGAGTATGAAGTTGACGCAATCCTCGAAAGGAGCGCGCTCGATGGTCGAGAAATCGCTTCCCGGAGTCAGCAGTTTGTCATAGATGGGGATTGCACCATAAATGCGCAGCGCCCAGAAATTATACATCGCACGCAGGAAATGCACTTCTCCCGTCCACATCCGATAGTCTTCATCGGACAGAGGGGTCCTGGAGATATTCTCGAAGAACAGGTTGCATTTGCGGGAAAGGATGGATGCCGTCTCCCAAGCCGGATGGCTCCACGTCGAGGATACTGCACCCCTGTTGAAATACTGGCTCAGCGCATATCCGGGCGTGATCTCGAGTTCATCGCTTGCACCGGAGAACGGATTCGTGTAATTCAGGACATTGTGGAAGTCCATCTCCATCGGCAGATTCGAATAGAGATTGTACAGCCAGCGCTCGACATAGTTGCGCTGAGTGAAGACTTCCTCCACGGACAGGGTTTCCTCCGGTCCCTTGTCCAGGAACTTCTCACAGGATGAGAAGGTCGCCGACATCATCAGGAAAAGAAGGGAAACTGGATATAATAAACACTTTTTCATACGCATCATACATTAAAAGGTGACTTCGACACCGGCATTGACCGTGCTTTGCTTGGGGTAATTGGCAATGGCACCGCCATTGGTTTCCGGATCGGCGATCTTCAGATGGTCGAAGAGGAGCAGGTCGACACCGTTCACGAAGAAGCGGCAGGAAGAAATGCGCATCTTGTCCAACGCCCTCTGGGGAAGGGTGTAACCGACCTCGACGTTCTTCAGGCGCAGGTGGCTGCCATCACGCATATACAGCGTTGAGATCTGGTTGTTGTTGGAATTCTCGGCAGTCGAGACACGCGGGTAGCGCGCCTTGGAGTTGTCGGCGCCCGGACGCCAGCGGTATTCGTAGAACTCGCGCTGGACATTGTATTCCTGTCCGTGCATGAACGGATAGATGGTCTGTCCGTAGAAGAAATAGCTGGAATGCCCGGTCCCGTGGAAGAATATGCTCCAGTCGAAGCCCTTGTACGCCATCGTGGTGCCGAAGCCGTAGTTGAGTTCGGGCACCTGCGGATAACCGACCATAACGGCATCCTTCGCATCGACAAGACCGTCACCGTTCACGTCGCGGTACTTCACGTCACCGGGACGGACCGCTCCCCATCCCTGCTTGGGAGAGGTGGCGATGTCCTCCTCATCCTCGAAAAAGCCTTCTGCTATGTAGGCCAGGCTGAGGGCGAGGGAATGGCCGCGATAGGACTGGTAATCAGGCTGGTTGGCCGGCTCGTCACGGTCGATGCACTTGCTCCGGGAGAACATCATGTTCGCCCGGAAAGAGTAATAGAAGCCACCGGAGGTGGTGTTCTTGGCCTCGAAGCTGCCCTCGATACCCTTGTTCTGGCTCTTTCCCTTGTTCACGTACGGCAACTGGGAATAATTGAAACCGGCGGCCAAAGGTACGGAATTGGAACGCTGGATGAGCAGTCCGTCACGTTTCTCGTGATAGACATCCACACCAAGGGTCAGTTTGTCGTCGAACATACCGTATTCGACACCCAGATTGACCTTGCGAGCCGTCTCCCAGGTGATGTCTTCTCCCGCTCCGATCGTACCTTCTGTGTAACCGGACGTGCCGACCTGTGTCAGACCCATCAGGAAACCATTGGCGCCACCGGTAGTCGAGAGATAGGAGAAACGGGTACCTCCGGTACGGTCATTACCGACCATACCGACCGAACCACGAAGCTTTAAGGTGCTGATATTCTGCCACTTCCAGTACGGTTCCTTAGCGAGGTTCCAACCGACGGCGATACCGGGGAAGAAACCGAAGCGGTGTCCGGGAGCGAAATTCTCGGAACCATTGTAACCGAAACTGTATTCGACGATGTACCTGTGGCCGTAATCATAGACGGCACGGCCGGAGAAACCGATGATCCTCGAAGGAAGGGAGCCGGTACTCCCGGCGGTGACGTTGAGTCCTTCTCCCATATTGAACATCAGCATACCGGTCACGTTGTGGTCGCCGAACGAACGGTCGTAGTTGAGCTGGCTGAAGAAACGGAGCGTACGGGATCCGCCGCCGGAAGCGCCGAACGACTCGGGCTGCTTCTCCTGCCAGATCATATAATTGTCATCGCCCGCAGGAGTCAGGCCCGTGTACTGCTTGAGGTTCTCATACTTGACACGGGAGTTCTGGGCTATGCCGTACTGGTCGAAAGAGAAGGTGTTGTTCCAGCGAAGGCCCTTGGTTATCAGGGAAGAAAGGTCCCATTTAAGGGCGAAGGTCCCCTGGAACAGGTTGTTCAGCATCGTGGAATAGCCCTGATGCGTTGCATACATATAAGGGTTCGAATATCCGTTCAGGATCGATGTGCAGAACGATCCGTCGGGATTCCGGATAGGGATCTTGTTGGGAGCGAACGTAAAGGCCGCTGTCATGATGGCCGCCGTGGATGCCGCGGGATGGCGGTAATCCTTGGACACGATGCCAAGGCCCACCTCTGCGGTAAGGTCCTTGGTTATCTTTACATCAACGTTGGAACGGAGGTTGTACCTGATAAGGTCCACGTTGGTGCTGTAGTCGAACGTAGGATCGCTCTTGAACAGTCCGTCCTGCTTGAGGAAACCGAAATTGATGAAATAGTTGACCCTGTCGGTACCTCCGGTGATCGTGAGATTATGCTGGGTCTGGTAAGTCCGCTTCTTGAAGATCTCCATCATCCAGTTCACGTCCGGATAATTATAAGGATCCGAATGGTCGTAGAAACGGAGGATGTCCTCGGCCGACCAGGTCGGTGTGACACCGTCGTTGATACACGCCTCGTTCCAAAGTTCGGAATACTCACCTGCACTGATGAAGTCAGGGAAACGGTGACCTGTCAGCATAGCAGCCTCGGAACGGAGCGTTACCTTCGGCGCGCCGGACTGGCCGTGTTTCGTTGTGACGATGATGACACCGTTAGCGCCGCGGATACCATAGACGGAAGTAGCGGTCGCATCCTTCAGGAAGGTGATGCTCTCGATTTCCTGCATCGTCAACTGGTTGATGTCACGCTCGATACCGTCGATGATGACGATAGGAGAGTTGTCTCCCCAGGTTGCAAGGCCCCGGACGTACATATACGCCTGGTCTGCGCCCGGCTCACCGCTGATCTGGCTGGTCACCAGACCGGGGATCTTTCCGGCGAGGGCGGCCGAGATGTTGGAAGTCGGCATCGAGCGCACCTCCTGCATATTGACGGTGCTGATTGCACCGACGACACTGACTTTCTTCTGGACACCGTATCCGACTACGACGGCGTCGCTCAAGGATTCACTGTCATCCTCGAGGACGAGCGGAGTGCCGGAGGCGAAGTAACTCGCGGGAACTTCACGGGTCTTGTAACTGATACACGAAAAGACCAGGACCTCGGAGGGAGCGGCCGATATCACGAACACACCTTCGGTGTTCGTTGCGGTGCCCCTCTTGGACTGGCCTTTCACCATGACGGTGACCCCCGGAACCGTTTCTCCGGAAGAGTCCACGACCGTTCCGGTTATCTGCTTCCTTCCTGACTGGGCACCCGCCGTCCAGGAGACGATGGGCAACAGAACCAGGAGGAGCGCCACATACCGGAAAAAGGAAAAGGGATGTTGGGTTCTCATCGATAGTGTTAATAAATGTGTTTTTACAAAGTTAAGCCAGAAGGGACTTCCGCCTTTTCACAATCCGGTCATTTTTTTCAAATATTGGTTCATCGGTTCCCAACTGTTTCAAAAAAAACAACCTTTTGATTATTTTTACCAGAAGAGAAACCACGATATGAACGATAACAGGTTATTCCTTTGCACAGTCCTGTTCCTGAGCCTGGCCGCTTATCCCCTCTCCGGCAGCGGGCGGCACGGGTTCAACCACTATAGCGTAGAAGACGGGATGTCCCACAGCACCGTCGAAGCCATCCTCCAGGACAGGACCGGATTCATGTGGCTTGGGACGGGAAACGGTCTCAACAAGTTCGACGGACACAACTTCAGCATCTATGGCAACCACCACGTGACCTCCCTGGTGGAAGATGCGGACGGCACTATCTGGACCGGAACGACGGAAGGCCTTTTCCTTTTCAATCCGGGGAAGGAAACATTCACCCCATTCGACCGCAGGACGCCGGAAGGAACGACCATCGGCAAGGAAGTGGACTGTATGAGCTTCGACGATGAAGGGATCCTGTGGATAGGTACCGCGGATGAAGGCCTCTTCCGCTATGACAATTCAACAAACACGCTCACGCGCGTGCACGCGGTGGGAGGGTCCGGAATTTTCGGAATCCTCCCGGATGCGAACGGCGTCATCTACCTTGCGACCGACAAGGGATTCGTCCGCTACGACATACGCTGGAACAGGTGTACGGTCTACGACATCCCGGGGCGGAACACATCCGGGGTGTACTGCCTGGAAGAGGAGAACAATGACGCGATCCTGCTTGGCTGCAAGGACGGCGGGATATTCAGATTCGACAAGAAAACAGGGCTGGTCGATGCATTACACGGTGAGATAGGGGCACTTCCAGTGCCCAGGATGATTTCCAAGGTCGGGAAGGATGAACTGTGGATCGGGACTGAATCAGGATTGTTCATCTACAACACGCACAGCGGCAACCTTGAAAGAATACTCCAGAACCTGAGCGAGAAGACATCCATCTCAGGCAACGCGATCCGCTCCCTGTGTGAAGACAAGGAGGGGGGAATATGGATAGGAACCTACCTGGGCGGCGTCAACTACACTTCCACGGAACAGAACTTCATAATCCAGTTCTGTCCGTCGATCTCACCGGACGGGCTCCACGCCCATATGATCCGCGAGTTTGCCGAGGAAGGAAACGGCACTCTTTGGTTCGGTACGGAGGATGACGGTCTTTACAGGTTCGAGCGGACTTCCGGGCTGTTCCGCAACTGGAGCAGCCAGGACGGATCGTTGCCCTGGCATAACGTTTCTGCTTTGATGCTGGACGGGGACTCCTTGTACATAGGGCTTCAGAGGCACGGCATCTGTATAATGGACATCCCATCCGGCTCAATCAGGAGCTATCCGGGCCAGGCCGGGATACCGGACAACATCTCTGCCATCTTCAAGGACAACCTCGGCCGGATCCTGGTCGGCACCAAGGTGGGACTGTTCCTGTTCCATCCTGAGAACGGCAGTTTCACCGGCAGCAAGGTGACGGATCCGGGCAATGCGGTTTATGACATAATGGAAGACCACCTCGGCAGGCTGTGGCTCGCCACGAGGGAAGGGCTGCTGTCATACGATGCCAAGTCAGGGATCAAGTGCCGCTACCGCGCCGGGACGGAAAGCACCAGCCTGTCAAGCGACAAGACCATATCGATAATGGAAGACAGCCACAGGCAGCTGTGGATCGGCACCGAAGACGGGGGCGCCTGCCGCTTCAATCCCGAGACGGAGGCATTCGATCGTTTCGACCAAAGCAACGGCCTTCCGAGCAACACTGTCTACGAGATACTTGAGGACCAGGATGGCAACATCTGGTTCAGCACCGGCAAGGGCCTCTCCCGCCTTTCCGCCGAAACCGGGTCTTTCATCACATATTCTTACAACTACGGTACGCCGGCGGACCAGTTCAATTACCGCTCCGCCATCAAGACAAGGGACGGCAAGCTGTATTTCGGCACGGTGCGCGGGTTTATGGAGGTGACGCCCGAAGACCTGCATACCAACTACGCCCCCCCCAAGGTAGTCTTCACCGGATGGTCCGTTCCGGGAGAGGACTATACCCTGGAGCCTGCCGAGACCATTCTGCCTGGCCTGAAGTTCAAGCACGACCATGGGAACATCACCTTCCGGTTCGCCGCCCTGAGTTACACAGCTCCGCAGAACAACAAATACGCCTACCGCCTCCGCGGCCTTGACAAGGAATGGACCTATACCAAGAACACTTCCATCCACTATACCAGGATCCCTCCGGGAAAGTACTACCTGGAAGTCATGGGCTCCAACGGAGACGGCATATGGAGCGAAAGGCCGACATCGCTCCGCCTGGTCGTGAAGCCTCCCTTCCTGTCATCCTGGCCTGGCATCCTCCTGGAAATTGCCTTGGGAATTGGCGCCCTGATCGGTTTCTACCTGTCCCAGCGCCGGAGGATGCAGGAGAAGAACAGGCTAGAGATCGAGAGATTCAGGGAAGCGGAAGCATTGGCGACCCAAAAGAGCCGCATCGACTTCTTCACCAGCATCATCCACGAGATCCGCACCCCTCTGTCCCTGATCAAGGCACCGTTCGAACAAATCAAGAAGGGGAACCTCGGAGAGGATGAATATAAGGAAGACATGGATATGATCGGACAGAACATCGACCGACTGATGATGCTGTCGAACGAAATCCTGGATTTCTCAAGGATCGAGGTCAATGCCTTCCAGCTGCGTCCCAGGATGACGCAGGTCAAACACATTGCTGAAGAGGTCCTTCGGAATTTCACTTTCGCCGCAAAGGAAAAGGGCCTCGTGTTCGACAAGGTCCTGCCCGAGGAGGACGTCAACGCCCGCATCGATCCGGAGATCCTGATAAAGATCCTGACAAACCTGCTGGCCAACGCGACCAAGTTCGCCGAAAGCCGGATAGAATTCCGGATGGAAGATGAGGAAGGGAAGATTAAGTTCATCATATCAAACGACGGACAGATCATCGCTCCGGAAGACCGGGAGCGGATATTCACACCTTTCTTCCGGGAAGAGCGGGACGACCTCGCCGGAGGGACTGGACTCGGGCTGCCCCTTGTACGGAAACTTACCGAACTCCACCAGGGTACGATCAGGCTGGACACGACGGATCCGACAAGGAACACCTTGCTGGTCGAAATACCAAAATTGGCAAACAAAGACGAGACGGAGGCGGAGCACGGCCCTGACAGTTCCTCCGAAAGCCTTGACCCGGTAAAGAGGGCCATAGCGATAGTTGACGACAACCCCCAGATCTGCCAGTACCTGAAACGCGCGTTCTCGAAGGAATACAACGTGATCGGCTGCGCAGATGCCAAGGAACTCTACGAAGTGCTGCGGCAGAATCTCGTGGACCTGGTGATATCCGACATCATGATGCCTGGAACCGACGGTATCACGCTGTGCCGCGAGCTCAAGGGATCCTTCGAATACAGTCACATCCCCATTATCCTGCTGTCGGCCAAGGTGGACAGCGACACCAAGATCGAAGGCCTCAACGCTGGCGCGGACGCCTTCGTGGAGAAACCGTTCACGATGGACTTCCTGATGAAACAGGTCCAGAACATATTCTCACGACTGGACCGGACACGCGACTACTATGCCCGCAATACAGGAGTGGAAGAGACCACACCTCCGGGCGGCCCTTCGGACCGGGCCTTCATGGAGAAGATCAGCGACATAATCACGGAGCACCTGTCAGAAGAAGACTTCTCCATCGACAGGATCGCTGACATCGTCGGAATGAGCCGTTCCACCCTGTACCGGAAGATCCGGGGCATAACCCAGCTTCCTCCGGGGGAGCTTATCAAAGTGGTCAGGCTTAACAAGGCGGCCGAGATGCTGCGCAGTGGCAACTACCGTGTCAGCGAAGTCGGCTTCCTGGTCGGATTCAATTCGGTCTCCTACTTCTCCACCTGCTTCCACAAGCAGTTCGGCCTGTCACCCAAGGAATATATGGGCAAGTAGAGCCACACCCGGCATACATAAAGAGAAGGAGCCGACCCGACAATGGGTCAGCTCCCTGAATTTCGCGGTCCGTCGTGGAACCGGCTTTAGGCCTCAGCCTCGACGATGACCTTGACAGCGGCCTTGACGGCTTTGTAGCACTTGACAGTAGCCTCGTACTCACCTACGGCCTTGATGTCCTCGGCAGGCATGGTGATGTTCTTCTTATCGACCTCGATACCGGCAGCTGCAAGAGCCTCGGCAACCTGGGCGGAAGTAACGGAACCATAAATCTTACCGGACTCGCTGACCTTCACGGCAACCTTTACGGGAGTTTCCGCGATCTTGGCTGCAAGAGCCTCTGCATCAGCGACGAGCTTAGCCTCCTTGTGTGCCCTCTGGCGCTTTGTCTCCTCAAGCTGCTTGATAGCGGAAGGAGTGGCCACAGTGGCGAATCCCTGAGGGATAAGGTAGTTCTGAGCGTAACCTGACCTCACTTCAACAACATCTCCGGCCTCGCCGAGGTTGTTTACTTCTTTCTTCAAAATAATCTTCATAACTGCGCTCTCCTATTTTACTTGAGAAGGTCGGTGACATAAGGAAGAAGTGCAAGGGAACGTGCCCTCTTGACTGCCTTCGCGACTTTCCTCTGGAATTTAAGGGAAGTACCGGTGATGCGGCGGGGAAGGATCTTGCCTTGCTCGTTGAGGAACTTCTTGAGGAACTCGGGATCCTTGTAATCGACATACTTGATGCCTGCCTTCTTGAAACGGCAGTACTTTTTCTTCCTGACCTCGACTGTAGGAGGGTTCAGATAGCGGATACCTGCATTCTGTGCGTCATTCTGTGCCATGATTCTTTCCTCCTTGATTAAGCGTTCTCTTCATTGTTGGCTGCCTCGGGGACGGGAGTCTCGACAACCTCAGGCTGCTCTGCTGCGGGAGCCTCTGCTGCAGGTGCAGCGGCGGCTGAGTCCTCAGCAGTCTCCTGGGCGGCCTTCTTTCCCTTGTTGGCCCTGCGCTTCTCGGCATAGGCGACTGCGTCCTTGTCGAGGGCAACGGTCAGGAACCTGATGATCCTCTCATCACGGAAATACTGGGTCTCGAGCACTTCCACGAAGGAAGGATCGGCCTGGAACTGGATGAGATAGTAGAATCCCGATGTTTTGTGCTGGATCGGATAAGCCAGCTGGCGGAGGCCCCAGTCCTCCTCGTACACGATCTCGCCACCATTGTCGGTGATGAGCTTTGTGTACTTGGCAACCGCTTCCTTCATCTGCTGGTCAGACAAAACGGGAGTTGCGATGAAAACGGTCTCGTACTGTTTCAACATTTGACTTAAATAATTAGTAATTAATAAAATGCAATCCTTTCCGGCCCGTATGCCAACCGAAAAGGACTGCAAATATAGTCAAAAAATCTTTTCAGGCAAAATCTTGTGCCAAAATCACTTCCCTATTTCTCGGGGATGTTCTCGAGCACCGCCTTGAGGAATTCCCAGGTCTGGGCCACGGTGTCGATCTTCACCCTCTCGTCCGGAGAGTGTGGATGCACGATGGTCGGTCCTATGGAGACCATTTCCCAGTTGGGGTACTTGGCGCCCATGATCGCGCACTCGAGGCCGCCGTGGGTTGCAGTGATCTTCAGGTCCTTGCCGAAGAGCTTCCTGTAAGTGTCTTCAAGCACCTTGATCATGGGTGTCCCCAACTTCGGAGTCCAGCCGCTGTAGGCTCCGGAAAGCGAATACCGGGCTCCCGCCAGTTCGAACACATAGCGGATCGAGTCGGCAAGGACCATCTTGGCCTCGTCGATTGAGCTCCGGGTCAGCGAATGAACGGTAAGGTGGCCCTTCACCGTGCGGATTATTGCCATGTTCGTAGATGTCTCGGTAAGCCCCGGGATGGTGTCGCTCATCCTGCGTACTCCGTGGGGGCAGGCGATGATGGCCTTCAGCGCCCTGTCGATGACCTTGGGGCTGATGTAGCGGGGAGCCGCCTCGGGGAGCTTCTCGTAGAACATCACCATGTCCGGATCCGAATACTGGAACTCGAAACGATAGTCCCCGAACACCTTGTCCACTACGTTCCTTACCTTGCGGGACAGCGTCGAAGGGAGGACGAGCACGGCTTCAGCCTCGAATGGGATGGCGTTGCGGAGGGAACCTCCGGTGATTCCTGCGACCTTGACCTCCGGATACTTGTCGATGACAGCCTTGAGGATGCGGCAGACCGCCTTGTTGGCGTTGCCCCTGAACAGGGAGATATCCATCCCCGAGTGTCCTCCCTTAAGCCCCTTGACCGTGAGTTTGTACGACACCTGTCCTTCGGGTGTCTTGTAAGTCCTGTAGGCGAAGTCGGCTGTGCCGTCCCCCCCGCCTGCACAGCCGGTGCAGAGTTCGCCTTCGTCCTCGGAATCGAGATTCAGCAGGATGTCACCCTTGAGGACTCCGGGCTTCAAGGCGTTGGCTCCGGTCATCCCGGTCTCTTCGTCGTAGGTGATGAGGGCCTCGAGCGGTCCGTGCCTGAGGGTCTTGTCCTGCAGTACGGAAAGGGCGAGGGCCACGCCGATGCCGTTGTCGGCCCCGAGGGTTGTGCCCTTGGCTGCCACCCACTCCCCCTTTATCTCCGTCTCGATGGGATCGGTGAGGAAGTCATGCCTTGTGTCGGCGGTCTTCTGGGGGACCATGTCCATGTGCGCCTGCATGATCACGCCCTTCCGGTTCTCGAAACCGGGAGTCGCCGCAGCGGTGAATATGATGTTGCCGGTGTCGTCCCTCCTGACGTCCACCCCGTGCTCCCTGCCCCAGGCGAGAAGGTATTCCTGGACGGCGGCCTCATGCTTTGAAGGACGCGGGACCCTTGTCAGGCCGTAGAAGTTCTCCCAAACGGACTTGGGTTGTAAATCCTTGATTGTCATAATGTAGGTTATTTTATGTGATTGTCGTTATTTACCAAGCGGGAACCAGCTTTCACGGCCCAGCTGGTAGATGGCCATGCGGTCCTGGAGGACAGGATTCACTCCGTCCGAGAGGACCACCGTGCATATTGCGGGAATCCTGTAGACAGCGACGTTGCCCTTGGCCGGGGAAGCCTTCCCGGAAGCATCGGCGATCTTCTGGGGCTCGATCTTCAGCAGGTAAGGTTTCCCGGAGACATTGTCGGCCGTCACGATACCGTCCGTGTCGGATACCCGGAATGCAATGTAGGTCTGGCCTTTCTGGTCCTTGGCAGGGACCACGTCACACTTGAGCTTCTGCGTCTGGAAGTCGCTGTAGCCGGTGAAGAGTGACATGTATTCCTTTTCTAGGGCTTCGATCTCGGACAAGGCGGCTCCCATGGCCTCGCCGCTGTAGGTGGCGTCGGTATCTCCGGTCACGATCTGGATCCTCTTCTTCCGAAGTTCGAAAATCGTCGAGGCAGCTTCCTGGGCACGCTGTTCCAATGATTTCTGGACCACCATGTTCTGCTGCACGCCGACCCTTCCGTAAGAGGCTCCGGCGTTGTCGGCCCGGTAAAGGGTTGCGGCCTCCGAAGTAAGGTTCGAACTGACTCCCCTGTCGGAGAAATCGGCCGAGGACTGGGAGGTGAACCGCCACTGGGAACCTTCTCCGAAACTGCCGTCGGAGACTGCAATGAGCCCCTGTGAAGTCAAGGAAAGGAACGAGAGGGCATCCTTGCCGGGATTGATGTAATAGCGGTAGTTCTGGTCCGCCTCTATGGTCGGAGTCATCCTCACTGCGCTCAGGTGGCACAGCGACTGGTCTTCCGTCCGGGCCTCGACTCCGAGGTATTTCTGCGCATACTTGGCATAGGGGCCGGCATGGAAGGTTTCACGCACGGCCTCCACCTCGATGACGATCGTCGTCTGGGGAAGGGCGTAGGAAACGGTTCCCATCTGGTCCTGCGCCATTGTCTTCAGGCCAGGGAGCAAGGCTCCTGCCAGGCACATGGCAGCCGCAGCTGCTGAAATTGACTTTTTCATATCCATTGTAACATTGTTTGTCTGTCATCTCTATTGTCCCGGGCGCCTGGGACGCAAGTCCGCCGGAGGGTCCGGGAGACCTGCCGGCGCACCGTCACCTTTTCCATCTCTTGTGGCTCCACAGGTAATTCTCCGGGCACTTTTCCAGATCCGCCTGCAGGAGGTCGTAGTAGCGCTGCATGATCTCGTGCGGAGTCATGCTCCCGGCATCATCGCAGATGGGGACGAAAGAGCACTTGTAGTGTCCGCGGGATTCCGGCATCATGGAAAGGAACAGGACGCTGTAGCCGAACTTGTGCGCCAGCGAGGCACCTCCCAGCATCGTCTTGGTAGGCTGGTGCATGAACGTCACCGTGTCGTCGGAAAACGCTCCCTTGTAAGGGCACTGGTCGGTCGGGAACACATAGACCTTCTTGCTGTCCCTGTGCTCGAGGGCATAGCGGAGTATCTCCCCCGAACTGATGTAGCCCTCGTAACCATACCTCAGCACGGGGGCGCACCTGTTCACGCGCATGACCTCGTCCCAGGTCTTGCTCCGGAGCGGCTTGTAGACAACGACGACGTCCTCGGTACCGATCATTTCCTTCCTTTCTTCCACGGGGCGGTAGTCATAGCACAGGCAGCCGCCGGTCAGTTCCCAGTTGCCCGAGTGCGATTCCAGCACCACCACTCCGGGTGAATGGGCGAAAGCGTCCTCCAGAACCCCGATGTTTGAATATTCGACAAGACGCTTCTTGCGGAGGCGCTCCGGGTTGCGGCAGCCGCCGAACCAGACCGTCTCGGCCAGGATCTCTCCCAGATGCCTGTAGAAACCACGGCTTATCCGCTTGAGTTCCCTGTACTTCCGGTCCGGGAAGGAACGGGCGATATTGACCGTGACGACATCGCGGCGATAGTGCATCACGTCGCGAAGGAACCACGCCATGAACCCGGAACAGGCATAATGGA